>WNFC01008349.1_pt1 | contig 11415 bp, 11 predicted proteins | sample 5400541 | NCBI WGS metagenome assembly WNFC01 (sample SAMN13153342, study PRJNA577476) | soil metagenome | isolation source: 120 cm saprolite under Douglas fir tree site 2 hole 2 replicate 1 | place: USA:California | collected 2015-04-18
GTGTTGCGTAAGATGCCGCCACCTGCGGATTTGTTCAGTGCGAGGCGGCCGTTCCCGACGTTCATCTTAGATGCCCAATTGTCCGAGCAGCTCTTCGAGGTTGGATTCGTCGACGACCACTTCCCCGGCTGGCTGGCCCTTCGGTGGGGCCTGGACGGAACCTTCATCGAAAGCCTGAAAAAGGCGCATTTTGGCGACGGCATATTCCTCGCTGCTCGAAAGCGGGCGGCCATTCCGCTTGGCCCAGGCGTCCAGCGCCGATTGTATGACAAAGATTTTGAAGGGGAACGCGGAGCGCCGGTCCACGGAAACCACGTACGTAAACTCGCCTCCGGGACTGCCCCCGCGTCGCGCTCGATTCCCTTCGAAGAAGTAGTACTGATAAACGTAGCCGTCGGCGGCAGAGTAGCTCTTGACGCGGCGTACGGCATCGGGGCGAGGCATGGGCGGATTATTGGAGGGTAGACGGGGGAAGTCAACGCAGGAATTCGCGTCGGCGGGATTAGCGGTGCATGCGGTAGCAAGGTGAACAAGAAAAATGCAAAGTCAAAGGCCCTAGGTGCAAAACCCGCACCCGGGGCACCCGCGCGATTACGCGGCGACTAACCTCTTAACTTCTTCGATGAGTTCATTGCAGCACCCCTGAATCTCGTAGTTTAACTTCCCTTCCGTAGTTTCTTTCAAGACAGCCTTAGCGTTCTGATTGTGGACTGTGCAATGAACCGCTTCAATTTTCGCTGGGAGACTATCCCTTACAGCCCCTACCGCCGCTTTTTTTAACTTGTCCCCAAGCTGTGAAGGGTGAACCTCTTTACCCACGACCTTAAACGTAACTTTGCTCAACAACATAGTTCCTCCGAACCGCCAAGCCGTACTGCAAATCCGTGCTGCGGCCCATTATGTTGCTCAGCTGAGTCCGTATCGGCACCATTTTCCCAGAACGACAGGCTATCCGTTCCATTTTGGTTAGCCCCACCGATTCAAACACCGCTAAATCGTTTGTGTTCAGTTCAACGCCGTGGACGCACACATGCAACACATCAGAACCGACGGATTCAGAGTTGGGCGACACGATTTTGCGCGAAATCATTCCAATCTTAATCGGATGTTCCTGCCTGTCACCTATCGCGGCGGCTCAAAAACTCTTCCCGAGTCCCTCGACAATCCCGCCTTCTTCCATAGTGGAACACACTCAGGATTTTAGCGAGATCGTCGTTCCGATTACCTCGGTTAAAATTACTCCCTCAGTGGAGCATGGTACCTCGGGAAAGCCTGTCCCTACGCTAGGCATAGATGCTAACTTCGGTACGGGCTTTTGCCTAGACGCCGCGTGTCATTTCATCGTAACCAATTATCACATAGCTATAACCACGCGGGCTCATAGGATCAAACGAGAAAAAATTATCAAACGATATTTTGCTACGGGACCGCACGATGAAGGTGCTACTGCGAACAATCTCGGGAACCGGGACGTGCTTCCGTATGTCAAGAAACGTGACCTTGCCATGTTTGAGTTACGGCGCTCGCTGCCCCATCATCATGGTCTTGCTTACAGTCTCGATGAGCCGCAAGTTGGACAGGAAGTAGACATCTACGGTTACCCCCACAGAAATAACAAACTTACTCGCGAACTGACCCGATTTCCCGCCACATTCAAAGCCCCGACGACTTCAGGCCTCCTCGCCTTTGACTACCAGTTCGCCAATAATTCAAATTGCGTAAGGGGTGCAAGCGGCGGCATCGTCGTTGATAGGAAAACCGAGAAAATTCTAGGTATTCTGAGCGAGAGCAATGACACGACGGCGGTGGCTGTGCCGGTTCAGACCCTAGTCGAGTTTGTGAGCAAAGTGCGGCCCTTCCTAGCACAGACAATATTCCCCACCAAGGTTGTCTCACCAGTCTCGGCAGACCTCTATCCAAAATTCATGCCACCCCCTGACCACAATCCAAAACTCGTACCACGCCTTGCTGACGGGCTACAGCACCGACCTGAGGAACCCCCCGAAGTCAAGGTGCTACGGGACAAAGCGCAAGTTCTGGCAGACAGTATCCGCAACTATATCGCTGTGCAGAGTTTTGCCTGGGGCTTGGGAAACAATGAGCCCGCTGCTGAGGCAGAGTTTCAAGTCCGGGTTATCGACGGCGTTCAACGATTCCGCAGGTATCCCGACGGCAAGAAGGAGTACGAGGAGGTGCCTAACCCTCGTTGGAATGATTGGGTGCTTCCGGCTGCCGAGTGGTCGAATCTGCCCAAGATGGTTGGAGCGGAATTCCGACTAAAAGTTCATCAAGCTCCCGACGTAGTTGTGAACGAGCAGCGGATGAAGGTCTTTCAGTATTACGCCAGCGTCGAGGATAACTTGTGTCCCTTTGCACCCGTCGAAGATTATGGCCTCTTCACAATCAGCAAGACTGTCGCCGTCGCATGTTACGGGGAAGTTTGGACGGACGAGGATACGAACATAATCCGAATGTCGGAGCACTTAGAGCTTTCTGACAAATTGAAAGCTTATCGAGGATGGGAGGACTGTCAAGTTGTCCTTACCTACGGTTGGTTCAAGCGAGCGGATGAGCCTCCTCGGCTCGTTCCTCTGACCATTTTTACAGAGGCTCGCTACAAGAAGAAGCAGGTCTACTGGTGTCGCGGCCAATTTACGGACTATCGGATATTCAGCAGTCGAGTAAAAATCTTATCTGGGGGTTTGACTCCATAGAGTGTTGGCCGAAACAGATGAGTCGCTTCTGTTCTCAATTCCTTGACGGATCGACAAAAGCAGACTTTATCCTTCACCAGGAATTGCCGATCCGTAAAAGACACCCGACAGCGTTACCAAGTGAACTATACAATCAGCTTGAGAAGGGCTCGCCTTTATACTAACTTCTGCCCGCCCTTACTTGGGAGTACCGAGCACTCATACATCGGGACTAATAACCCGGTTTGGTCCGAGGTTCTACGCTGACCGGGCACGCGCACGCCATGTTGCGAAGACGCGTCGAACGTCTGCCCTACAAACGGCACAAACCGTCGCTCCGGCGTCGCCCATCAGAAGAAAGCCGCACGCTGGGCAAGTAGAAATCATTGCGGACTTACATCGGGGGCATCCTATCGGTGCCTCTATGGGATGTCCATTTTTCGTGTCGTGAAGTTCAATGCTGTAAGAACAGTTTGAATTTGAACAAAGTGCGTATGGCATCTTGTCATCCTCGTTTGAAGAAATGGGCCCGTTGGTCGAGCTTAGAGGAAGTGTTCTTTTACAATGCGAACAGCGCGGTTCTATCCGGCTTGGAATTTCATTCAGCGCCCAATGACAGGTGGGACAGAACCAAATTAGGGGCATCCAGCAAGCCGGACATTTCTCAGGCGGGATTGTGCTTGGGCCTTCCCTCTCCTCGTGGAGATCAATACATGCGTGACACGACTGGTTGGTGCAGACGGCGAAGGGGGGCATGCGCAGTCTCCCAAGGGACAGCGCGATGCATATTACTCAGGTTTTTAAGTTTGTCAACGGGTTATAATAGATTTGTTTATTTATTGCTTGACACGTCCAAGCTGGGTACGTATAAGGCCTCGTGGAAGGGTGTTCCTTCATTCCCCGGCAAAGTGGGTACCTGCAGGAAACCGGCAAGGATCGCGATACCCCAGCAAACTCTGCGAAGAATCCGAAGACTCCTCGGTGAGCCAAGCTCGAGGATCCGTAAACTCAGATCGACGTCGGGATTCCCCATGCCGCGGCCTCTCTCTTAGGGGCGCGCTATATCCATCACAGGACTCCAATCGCTGCACTAACCTAGCCCAACCCCCGTCCCCCGTTTCCTTCCAACTTCTTGCTGGTTCGGCCACCCTTCTAACCCCCAACCTCTATACTCTAGAACCTATCGCCTTCCCCTTCAATCACTTCCAGGGATTAATCAATTCGTACTTGACAGGCCAAGTAGACCTGTGCTAACATGAGTTGTGATTGTCAGCCAGCAGCACCGCCTTGCCACGCTCTTTCGTCACCGTGACGAAAAACCAGTCATCGTAACTCTTCTAGTATCCGCACTTGCAAACTCTGACGCCCGTAACCCCTTTAGAATGTGCTTTTACGTGAACGGCCGGGTGTCGTACACATCTGCTTCCATTTTTTGCTTCTCCCCTCACTCTTCCGCGCAAAAAGCCATTTGCAAATCCCTTGTTTTCTTTGCGCTACGCACTCTTCCAAGTTCCGTATCCTGTAACTCCATTATTTGCCACTCTTACGAAAACTGCCGGGTGTATACCAACAATTCCCATTCTGGAACTCGACGCCCTCCGGCCCCAGCCCCATCACCTACATTCTGCCTCCTATTCCCTTTCTTTTCATACTCTTGCGAACTCTTCTGCACTCACCAAAAACTCAACCCTTTTGTTTTCAAGCAATTCCGAACTCTTTGCGCAAAACACCCGGGGGTGGGGGTGGGTCGAAATGCTAGTCCTGAGCACAAACTCAAGCTCTCCATTCCCCTCGACGCTCGATTGTCTCCGGCACCCGGCACATTCAGCGGAATGCTGCCAACAACGCAGCAGCCCGATGCGCCGCTGGGCGACGATGACCGTACCGGATTGCGCCTCTTGTATCCCGATCCCGCGGATGCAGTGCACCGGGGATCAATCAACGGAAAGATTTTCCCTGCGAATCCACTGGCGCTTCCAGCCTCGCCTCCGGGCGTGACGGGCATTTTCGGCGCGCAGGTCGTCGCGGTTGATGCTACGAGCGGCGCAGTGGCGGGAGCAACGATCGGCGGGTGGAGTTGTACGGCTCCGGGCCCCGCGCAATTTGACGGCACGTATGAGATCGATGGACTGGCGGTGGGGCAAAGTTACACCGTTTATTCCGAAGCGCTGAATGGCGCGGTTGATCCTTCGCAGTTCGATAACGCGATTGTCACGCTGTGCCGGAATACGGTCAGCGATCCGGGCTGGCCGCCGCTGCAAGGTTGCGTTGTGCCCGCGGTGGACACCAGCTTCACGGCTCGGACACGGCCCGGATCTTGAAGAGGGAGTTGTCAGTGTTCAGTTTTTAGTTTTTGGTTTTTGCTTCTTGTTTCGGAGGCTTGAGGCTTGTGGGTGTGGTGCACGTGTTTTGATTTCAGCGTCGATTACGATGCCTGGCAAACAGCTCAATCGTGGGGAGTGAGCCAGCCGCCGCCGAAAAGAAGGCCAGGGCCAAGCGAGGCAAGAAAGATCGGCCGGCGGTTGTGGCGCGCTTGCTTCAAAGCATTCCGCAACGCTTCATGCAGGGCCGCGCCGCAGGTGGATGAGCCGAGGTTGCCGGAAACTTGAGCGACCGGCGGAAAAGTGCCGGGGGAAACTCCGCACAGCTTCGCGAGCAGGGCCACGAGGCGGGGGTTCGGCTGGTGCGTCGCAAAACCGCCGACGGAGCCGCGCGGGATGCCGCTGCGCAGCTCGACGGACGCAAGAACTTTTTCCATGCGCGTGATCGCCGCGCGAGAAAGAGCTTCGCCCTCGAACTGCACGTTGAGGCTGCCATCCTTCGTATCGCTGACCTGGATAGCAGCGGCGTACTGGCCGGCGCAGCCGAAGAGAAATTCACCGAGGCGATAGCCATCGCTGGAATCGTTGCCGGCGGCGCTTCGAAGGATAAAAGCGCTAGCGCCGTCGCCAAACAATCCGCCAAATTCGCCCGCGACCCGGCCGGGAGCGAGTGTTCGGCTGTGGACGTCGGCGGTGACGACGGCGACGGTCACGGCCCGTCCCGATCCAATCAGCGATTGTGCAACCGCGAGTGCGTTGAGCAAACCGAGGCAGGCGCCGCCCACATCCAGGGCGCCGCAATTTTCGCGGACAAGCAATCGAGAATGAAGCTGGGCCGAAAGAGAAGGATAATCATGATGCGTTTCGCTGGTGGCGACGATCCAATCCAGCTCTTGCGCTCCGCAGGAGGCAGCGCGCAATGCTTCCTGCGCCGCTGTTGCAGCAAGCGTCAGTTCGTTTTCGCCTTCGGCAACGTACGCAAGAGATTCGATGCCGGCGCGGCGGCGCAGTTTTCCAGCAGGCATGCCAAAGGCGCGATCAACTTCTTCGGAGGGCAGCAAGCGTGAGCCTAGCACCGCGGATGATCCGGTCAGCACAGCTTTCGCAGGTGAAGACGAGATTTTCTGGTTCAAGCCGGCGTCTTCTACGCTGGAAATTTCAGAGGCCGAATTCTGCAATGCCGCCAGAACTCCTCCAAGACTCGCGGAACGCTCGTTGAGGCCGGAACCAAGATCGGAAACGCCGCTGACAGTTTCGACAGCGCGCAAAAAACTCACCCAGGCCATGGAATCGAGAATGCCGGTTTCAATGAGATCGACATTATCCGCGGGAATTGCCGCGGCGGAGCCGGCCTCGCGGCGGAAGCATTCTTCGACGAGCCGGCGCCGGGAATCTTCTTGCGAAGAGAGCGGGAATCGAGAATCGTTCATCAAAATTCCTCGAGCCACTCGGGCCGTGGAAGCGGGAAGAGCGTATCGAGCATCAGCCAGCAGAGATCATGAAACGGCCTGGTAAGGCCAAGCCGGATGAAGTGATGCGGACAAGACATGATCTTGTAGTGGAATTGAGAATTCAAGAAGCGATCGAGGCGAGCGGCAAGATTGGCGCCGCGCCCAGGCGAAAGAGAGGCTTCGATAAAGTCGCGCCAGTCGCGGTCGACGACGGGAAGATCACGCAAGGCTTCTCCGGAAGGGAGCGCGAGTGTAGCTCGCAGTTCATTGGCATAAAGTTCCAGCCGGAGATTCTGGGTCTCGCAACCGCAGATGGAGCGCTGGGCTTCCGGCGGCATCGCGAAAAGACCACTGCCTTTCTTATTTTCGTGGATGGAGCAACCGAAGAGATCAGGCAAGGAATGTGCCATCTCTGCTTTGCGAAGATAGGAGACGGTTTCAGCTTCAGGCACTGTGGACGACTTCTCGAAGCCGCGGGTTGAAAGGCGGTCTTCGACATGCGGTTTCGCGCCGGGAAATGGCGTCAAAGAACAGTCGAGAACGTCTCCGCGTTGATGCGGAAAGTGCATCCAGCCGTTTCCCGAGGAAGGTACGGGCCGGATCGAGTGAATCTTTTCGTTTTCGCGCTGGAGGCCGATGACGCAAAAGGCCGGGCCCATGCGCGTGATTTCCGTGATGAGGAGCTTGGTCATGGGGTGGCGCGGGGTTTCTTGCGGCGCGACTTGGGAGATTTTGTTCTGGCGGAGATGAGATGGCGAATTTCGACGCTGTCGCCCTGTTCACGCCAATGTGCGGCAAGGAGATCGGCGACGAGGCGGCGGTGGCATTTTTCGGGGCTGGGCTCGGAGCAAAGAAGCGCGATTTTCGACGGCCAAGAAGAAGTGTCCAGTTTGTTCGGGACGTCGCGCTCCTTCAGCACGGCCAGAAAAGCGGCTTCGTAGGCGGGCCAGTTTTTGTCGCGGCGGTAGCTCTTGAGAAGCTCCGGTGGCGGAGCGAGCCGCGACTCGTAGGCGTAGGAGATGCCGGCGATTTTCTTGAGAAAGAAACAAAGATCGGGATGCTTGGAGAAGCCGGAAAGCTGGCCGGTGCGTTTCTGGCGGATGTCGATAACTTGCTCGACGCCGGCGTCTTGCAGCAGGGCGAAGAATTCCTCGGCGGTTTTTCCAGTGAAGCCGATGGTGCAGAGGAGATATTGCATGGCACTCAGAAATACTCGAGGGATTTGGGAGAACCACGAAAAGCGAATTCCCTGGCCTGCAGTTGGAGGGCTTCTTCGATCGCAAAATCGCGCTCGGAAACAAAGAGAGAGCCGGTCGCGAAAGCGGTGCGGCCATGCAGCTCGAGCAAACGATCCTCGGCCTCGCGCTGTGATTCGAGGATGCCGCCGCGGCGGATGTGCGCGGGTATCACACCGCGCTCAAGCAGCGCCGGGCAGATCATCAGGAAACGGTGGCATTGCAGGGGATCTTCTTCGGCACACAGCAAAACGGTGTTCGTGACGCGTGATAATTCCAGCAGGCGATCAATCCCCGCAGCGAATTCCGAGGACTTGCGGCGCGCGGCGTAATCGACGCGGCCATCGGCGTGATACGCGCGCGGGTCGGCCGGTCTTCCGCCAAGAGCTTCGCCAAAAAACTCATACCGAAGACCGGCGGAGGTAAGCAGGGCTTCCAGGGGCTCGCGGTTGAACTGCGGGAAGCGGAAGCTGCCGGGCCGGCTGCGAACGTCGCAGAGCGTCTGGACGCCATGATTGATGAGCACGGAAAGAAAATCGCCGAGGTCATGATTGGAATGGCCGATGGTGAAGAGAGTGCCGGTTGTGACATTCCGTTGAGACATGGAAGGGCGCGAGCAGCCGAATTGTATTCTGCCGAAAGGCGGCGAGTGCGGCAAGCAGAAGAAATCTTGCGAAGTGTTGCTATATTGCCTCCGCTGGGCCGGGTGAGAGCGCGGGGCAAAATGAACTTCATGTTAACGTAAAAAGATGGCTCCGAAAGCGGCGCGAGCCGTCTTGTATCGTCGCGAATCGAGTGGGCAAGGGCCTGCTGCTCTCGTCCGGATAGATGGATAGAGATGTCGAAACGAAACACAATGCAATTCATTGGAATCGTTGCGCTTTTCTTCTTGAGCGCGGTGAACGCGCGGGCTCAGCGCGCGCGCGGCGAACTGCGCCTTGAGGTGCATGACCTGCACGGGACCGCAGTGTCGCCCAGCGGGGAGCTGGTCAGCGAGGCTAATGGGTTTCGGAGAACTTTTGTAGCAGGGCCGGAAGGACGCTACGTTGCGCAGGATCTCCCGTTTGGAGTTTACCGGCTGAGTTTGCAGGCGGAAGGATTCGCGGCGTGGAGCGATTTGGTCGAAATTCGCTCCGAGCTGCCGGTGCGCGTGGCTGTGACGCTGGGCGTTGCGCCGGTGACGACACAGGTGGAGGTGAATGATTCGGCGACGCTCGTGGATCCTTATGCGACGGGATCGTTGTACTCGGTGGGGCGGCAAACGATCGAGGAACATGACGCGGCGCAACCCGGGCGCGAGCTGCTGGACTTGGTGTCCGAACAGCCGGGTTGGTTGTATGAAGCCAACGGCGTACTTCACCCGCGAGGCTCGGAATACGACGTGCAATTCGTGGTGGACGGGCTGCCACTGACGCAAAATCGCTCGCCGGCGTTTGCGCCTTCGTTTGATGCGGGCGATGTTGAGTCCTTGCGTGTATTGACGGCAAGTTTTCCGGCCGAATATGGGCGGAAACTGGGCGGCATCGTCGAAGTCACGACCAAGAAAGATGTGCAAGCCGGATGGCATGGGCGGCTCGACGCGGGCGGCGGAAGTTTCTTTACGCTGAACGATGCGGCGGGAATTTCCTATGCACAGGGAGCACAGCGGTTCTGGGTGGGTGGCGAGGGATTTCACACTGACCGCTACCTCGATTCCCCTGTGCTGGCGAATTACACGAACCGGGGAAATGCCGCGGGGTTCTCGGCGTCCTACGAACGCGATTTTTCGACGAGCGACCGCTTGCGCCTGAGCATCATGCACAACGTCGTCCGCTTCCTCGTGCCGAACGAGCTCGTGCAGCAGCAAGCCGGACAGCGGCAGGACATCCAGAACTCCGAGACGAGCGGACAGATCTACTTCCAGCATACGATTTCGCCGGAATTGTTTCTGAGCTTTTCGGGGAGCTTGCGGGATGCGAGCGCAACGCTGACATCAAACGCGTTCGCGACACCCGTGATTGTTTCGCAGGACCGCGGCTACCGTGAAGGGTACGTGCGAGCCGACCTCGCGGGGCACCACGGACATCACGATTGGAAAACAGGTGTGGACGGTATTTTCAGTCCGGTGCATGAGGCGCTGCAGTACACGATCACTGATCCAGCGCAATTCGACCCCGGGACGAAGCTGAATTTTCAGTTTCCCTACCAGCGGAAATGGGATGTCGAGCCTTCGACTTACGTGCAAGACCAGATGCGCCTGGGGCGGTGGAACGTCAGCGCGGGGCTGAGGTTCGATCATTACGGATTTGCTCTGAACGAATCGGCCTGGAGCCCGAGAATCGGCGTATCGAGATTCGTGCCGGCGCTCAACCTGCTGCTTCATGCTTCCTACGACCGCGCTTTTCAGACGCCCGCTATCGAGAACCTGCTTCTTGCGAGTTCGCCGCTTCTCGATGCGATCAGCCCGTCGGTATTGCGACTGCCCGTGAGGCCTGGGCGCGGAAATTTTTACGAGGGCGGAGTTACCAAGGCATTCCTGGGAAAACTGCGGCTGGATGCCAATGTTTTCCGGCGGGATTTTCGGCAATATTCCGATGATGATGTGCTGCTGGATACGGGCGTGAGCTTCCCGATTGCGTTCGCGAAGGCGCGGATCTTCGGAGAAGAAATCCGCGTGGAAGTCCCTCAGTGGGGACGCTTCTCCGGATACTTGAGCTATGCAAATCAATCCGGCATCGGGCAAGGGCCGATCACCGGCGGGTTGTTCCTGGGAAGCGCCGCCGCCAATGCGTTGACGGATACGAGCAAGTTCGCCGTGACGCAGGATCAACGGAATTCGCTGCGCGCGCGGGTTCGTTTTCAGGCGCCGCGGCACGCCTGGCTGGCGATGAGCGCGCAGTACGGCAGCGGGTTGCCGGCGGACATCGGCAACTCGAAAATCAGCGACCTGCTGGCGGCGTTTGGGCCGCAGATTCTGAATCAAGTGGACCTGGCACGCAGCCGCGTCAGGCCGAATTTTTCCCTCGACGTGGCAGCAGGCGCGGAAATCTATCACAAGGAACAGAGGAGCGCCGCGCTGCAGATTCAGGTGGCGAACCTGGCGAACCGGCTCAACGTGATCAATTTTGCGAGCTTGTTTTCGGGAACGGCCGTGGCGGCGCCGCGAACCATTTCCGCGCGAATGAAGCTGACCTTCTGACCCGTATAGAAACGGGATACAGCGTGTATTCTTGCCTAGCGCCGCCGCACTTTGCCGAGGAGACGGAGGATTTCCAGATAGAGCCAGATGAGCGTGACCATCAGGCCGAACGCGCCGTACCACTCCATGTACTTCGGCGCTCCGCCCTGAACGCCAGTCTCGATCATGCCGAAATCGAGAACCAGATTCAATGCCGCAATGATGACCACGAAGAGGCTGAAGCCGATTCCTAAGGCGCCGCTGCCGTTGACAGCGGGAACATTGACGTGAAAGAAGCTGAGCACCATTTCCACCAAATAGAATACGGCGATGCCGCCGGTGGCGGCGATCACCCCGAGCTTGAAGCCCTGCGTGGCCCGAATCATGCCGGTCTTGTATGCGAGCAACATCACGAAGAGCGTGCCGAAGGTGAGGCCGACGGCTTGCATCGCGACCCCTGGATACGTTCGCTCGAACAGGGCAGAGATGCCGCCCAGCGCCAAGCCTTCGAGAAGCGCGTAGATCGGGGCGGTGAGCGGAGCCCAGTTTTGTTTGAAG
>WNFC01044106.1_pt1 | contig 11413 bp, 10 predicted proteins | sample 5400541 | NCBI WGS metagenome assembly WNFC01 (sample SAMN13153342, study PRJNA577476) | soil metagenome | isolation source: 120 cm saprolite under Douglas fir tree site 2 hole 2 replicate 1 | place: USA:California | collected 2015-04-18
ACGCATTCCTACTTCAATCATCCGGAGTGGAGCCGCACCGCCCCGGGACTCAAGACCATCGAGGACGCTCTCGAAATCCGCCGCCGCGTCCTGATGGCATTCGAAGCCGCGGAGCGCGAAAACGATCCCGACCGGCAAAAAGCGTGGCTGACGTTCGTATTTTCCTGGTGCGCGACGACGGAACGGATCGGATAGGCGATGTCGCTCGGATTGAGAGCAGCGGTGGCGACCTGATAGAGCAACGGCTGAAAAAGATGGAAGTTGCGGCGATCGACAACTGTCACTCGCGCGGGCGCTTTTCTCAGCGCCTTGGCGGCGTACAAGCCGCCGAAGCCGCCGCCGAGGATCACGATGTGCGGTAGTTCCGTCATTCCGAGCGAAGAATCTACGATTGTACTGTCACCCCGAGCGTTAGCGAGGGGGCTGGACGGGCGGACGGCCCAATGCTTCTCGCCATTCTTGTGCCTTCCGCCCTTCCAGGCCCCTCGCTAACGCTCGGGGTGACAGCTTCGCCGTCACTTTTTCACGAATGTCTCGCCGAACAACTGCATCGACTTTACTTCGCCGTCTGGTCCGAGCGTGAATTGCACCTGTTCGTCGAGATCTTCCTCCGGCAGCGAGGCCGAGAAGGTGTCGAAATTGAAATGTGTCAGCGGAAGGCTCAGGCGATACCACTGCAGCGCCAATCCGTTCGTCGCTGTCACGGTGGCGGTTCCGTACGCCGGATTGGTGTACGTGCCGGCATATGCCTGCAGCTCGCGCGAAGGTTTCGTATCGAGGTGGCGCTTCGCGTCGCGCTCCTTCTTCTTAGCCTCGTCCCGGGCGTCGCTCTTTCGATCGACTTCGAGAAAGAGCTGATTCCAATCGCGCGTCGGGCCGCCGATCAGACGATCGAGGATCGAATTGCGAAGCGCGATCCCCGCCAGCCCTCGGCCGAGGTTGGACATCACGACCACGCCCGCGTTCTGCTTCGGCAGCAACGCCACCTGCGTTCGAAAGCCGTTGATCGCGCCGCCGTGCGAGACCAGAAGCTGGCCGCGATAATCCTGCACCACCCAACCGAGCCCGTACGCTTCAAGGTTGGTCTCGGGATTCGCTTCTTTTCCGATGCCCTCCAGCCGGATCACGGTCTGCGGCGTGTGCGTTTCTTCGAGCGCTTCGGTGGAGATGAGGCGCTTGCTGTCGATCGTTCCGCCAGCGAGCTGGAAGCGCAACCACTGCGACATGTCGCGCACGCTCGACTTGATCTGACCCGCCGGCGCGATTCGCGTGTAGTCGACCATCGGCTGCACGGACACGCGATCGGAAGCGCGATCCCATCGGTGGCCGACGGCGTGTTGCGAAGCATTCCAGTCCGCGAAGGCAATCCGCGTGTGCGTCATGCCGAGCGGATCGAAGATTTTGGTGCGGATGAATTCTTCCCACGGCATTTTGGCCGCCGAGGCCACAGCCTCGCCAGCGAGCGCGAACATGATGTTCTGATACTGATAAGTGCTGCGGAATGACTTCGTCAGCTTCACGGACGCGACCGAACGGATCACCTGCTCGCGATTCCAGTCGGTGTAGTCCCACAGCTCGTCGTGACGCGACAGGCCGGTGCGATGCGAGACGATGTCGCGCAACGTGACCATCGCGTCGGCGCACGAGTCGTCGAGATGGAAGTACTCCACGTACTTGCGAACGGGATCGTCCCAATCGATCGCCTTCTGATCGACGAGCATCGCCAGCCCGGTGGCCGTGAATGCTTTAGTCGTCGAGGCGATCTCGAAGAGAGTATCAGGGGTGATCGGATTCGTTTTTCCGATTTCGCTGACGCCGAATGCCTTGAGGTAGACAACGCGATCGTTCTGAACGACCGCGATCGCGAGGCCGGGAATCCGCCAGCCGGCCATCGTTTCGGTCGCCAGTTTGTCGAATTGCTGTTGCGCGAGAGCGGGGAGCGCGATCAAAAACACGAACAGGAATCGGCGCATGGTGGCATTCTAGTGTTGTATGCGGCGGCTCGTACCGATCGTCTTTGTCTTTGCGATCGCGTGCAGCGCGACGTTTTACGTCCGGCAGGAATCGGACACGCTCTACTTCGGCACCGCCAAGCCTGACGGCACCGTAGTGACGGAGGCCGACTGGAATCAGTTTCTTCGCGAAGTGGTCACGCCGCGCTTTCCCGGCTTTACACATTGGGAAGCGCAAGGCTCATGGAAGAACGTGCCCGAAGAGACGCACGTGGTGGTCATCATTCACCCTCCGGGAGATGAAATCGCAATACAACAGATTGTTGGTGAGTATAAGAAGAGGTTTGCTCAGGAGAGCGTCTTGAGAGTTAGAAGCGACGCGTGGTTGCCAAGAAAATGAATGCAGAACGCAGAACGCAGAATTAAGAATTGAGAAACATTAAATCTTCTTCATTCTTCATTCTTCATTCTGCGTTCTGCATTCACTCTTCCTCTCTCGAGCCATCGCCTCACGAGATAAAACAGCGTCCCGGCTGCCATCACGTACAGCCCTCCCACCCTAAATCCCTTCTGCGGCGAGATCACGATGTACGACCACAGTCCCAGCGCGACGATGGCGGGGAGGGGATAGAGCCACATCCGGAACGGGCGGGGGCGATCGGGATCGCGCTGCCGCAAGACGACCGCGCCTGCGATCTGCGCCATGAACGGAATGATGGCGCGAATGGAAAGGATCGCCTGCAGAACATCCTTGAGTGAAAACCAGCAGAAGATCGACGCCACGCCGCCGAGAAAAAGCGTCGAGATATATGGATGCGCTTCGGTCGCGTGCAGCCGTGCGAACATGCGGAAGAAGTTTCCGTCGCGCGCGGCGGCATAGAGAATCCGCGAATATCCGAGCATCAGCGAGAAGATCGACGCGAACGCGGTCCACAGAATGAGGATGGAGATGATCTCCGCCGCTTTTTGGCCCATAAGGAAGGCCAGGTAATCGCTGACGATCGACTGCGACGTCATCGCCTGCCGCATCGGCAGCACCGAGATCAGACAGGCGTTCATGACGAGGTAGATCACGCCGATCGCGAGGATCGAAATCACGATCACTCGCGGAATAGTGCGGTGCGGGTCGCGCACCTCATCGCCGAGATAGCAGATGTTGTAATAGCCGAGGTAGTCGTAGACGGCGTAAATCAAGGCGACGCCCAGCCCTGCGTATCCGAACCCGCCGTCGAGCCGCGGCGCGCGCCAGAATGCGAACGCTTCCAGTCGGAGATGCGGCAGGCCGGCGCCGATGACGATCGCGAGCGTCGCCAGCACTCCGATCCACAGAAGGATCGAAAACTTTCCGATCGCCTCGATGCGCCGCAGGAGCAGCAGCGTTGTGAGGATGCACACGATCATCGCGGTGAGCGCCAGGTGCGCCTTGGCACCCGGCGCCAGCACGGTCAGATAATTCGCGAAGCCGATGCAGCCGGAAGCCATCGATAGCGGCGCCGAAAAGAGAATCTGAAAGAGGAAGAGGAATGAGATCAGGCGGCCGGCGCGGCCGTAAGACTCGCGCAGGAAGACGTACGATCCGCCGGATGCCGGCAACTCCGCCGCTAGCTCAGCCGTGACGAGGCCATCGGAAATCGCGAGCAGCCCGCCCAGGATCCAGGCGAGCATTCCGCGCCCGCCGCCCATCGCCATGAGAATGAAAGGGATGGTAATGAATGGCCCGATCCCGACCATGTCGATCATGTTCAGCGCGATTCCGCGCCACAATCCGATGTCCCGGCGGAGCTCGCTCATCGACGCGGCGAGTGTACCGTTAACCGTTCGGTAACGCGCCGTTCACGAAGTTTCTCTATCTTTGGCCCCCAAACTTTGCTCATCGGAGGATTCAGAATGCGCCGCATCCTGCCTCTCGCGATCGTGTTGATCGCACTTGCGTGCTCGACGTCAACGACAAGGACTTCAACCACAACCCGACAACCTGAGAACCTGACAACGGCGCAAGCGTCTCTCTTCGGCCCGCACGGATTCGATGTCACGGGCATGGATCGCACCGTCAACGGCTGCGACGACTTCTATCGCTTCGCAATCGGCAAGTGGCGCGACACGCATCCGCTGCCGCCGCAATATTCACGCTACGGCCGATTCGAAGAGGTCTCCGAGCGCAACCGCGACGTGCTGCACTCGATCCTCGACGAAGCCGCCGCCGCAGCTCCGACCGCGCCGAAGGGAAGTGCCCAGCAGAAGATCGGCGATTTCTACGCCGCCTGCATGAACGAGACCGCGATCGATCAGGCGGGCGTGACGCCGATTCAGCTAGAGCTCGATCGCATCTACGCCATCACCGATCGCAACGCGCTGCTGGCGGAAGTGACGCGGCTTCACGATATGGGATATGCGCCTCTGTTTCGCGTCGGCGGGCAGAATGACTTCAAGAACAGCAAGATGATCATCGCTTCGGTCGGCACGGGACAGCTCGGCCTGCCCGATCGCGATTACTACCTTCGCGACGACGAGCGCTTCAAGACCATACGTAGTCAATATATTGACCATGTCGCCAGGATGCTGAGCCTCGCCGGCGAAGACGCCGTGCAGGCGCGCGCGGACGCCGATCGCATCCTGCAGCTCGAGGCCAAACTGGCGCAGGCGGAGATGTCGCGCGTCGAGATGCGGAATCCCGAGAACCGCTATCACATGATGCCGGTGACGCAGCTCGCGTCGACCGCTCCCATCGTCGACTGGAATGCCTACCTCAATGCCCTCGGCGTCAATCAGCAGAGTGTGAACGTCACCGAGCCGAAGTACATCCAGACCGTCAATCAGTTGCTCAGCGACGTGCCTCTCGAGGATTGGAAAACCTATCTGCGCTGGAACGTGATCAATGCCTCGGCGCCGGCGCTTTCGAAGCCGTTCGAGGAAGAGGAATTCAATTTCAACGGCCGGATTCTGTCGGGCCAGCAACAGCAACAGGAGCGCTGGAAGCGGCTATCCGGACAAATGGCGCGACTACTCATCGCTCGACATCTCGCGCGACTCGTATGCCAGGGATGTTCTGGCGTCACGGCGATTCGCGTATCACTACAATCTCGCGCGCATCGGAAAGGCCGATGATCCGAACGAGTGGGGCGGATTCACGCCGCCGACTGTGAACGCCAGCTACATGGCATCGCGCAACGACATCACATTCCCAGCCGGCATTCTGCAGCCCCCGTTCTACGATCCGAACGCGGATGACGCCTACAACTACGGCGGCATTGGCACGGTCATCGGGCACGAGATGACCCACGGGTTCGACGATCAGGGCGCGAAGTTCGATGCCGGAGGAAATCTGCGCAACTGGTGGACCCCGGACGACCTCAAGAATTTCCAGGCCCGGACCAACTGTATTTCTAATGAATATAGTGAGTTCAACGTCGCGCCGGGAATCAACATCAACGGCAAACTGGTCACCGGCGAAGCGACCGCCGACCTCGGGGGCGCGACACTCTCGCTGCGCGCGTACGAGAAATCGCTGCAGAGCAAGCGCCGCGAGAACATCGACGGATTCACGCCTGAGCAGCGCTTCTTCCTCGGCTTTGCGCAGGTATGGGGCGAGAACATGGCCGCCCAGGCCCAAACGCGCGCCGCGCTGACCGATCCGCACGCGCAGGGTCCGTTCCGCGTGAACGGCACGGTGCAGAACATGCCGGAGTTCAGGAAGGCGTGGAATTGCCCCGAAGGTTCCAAGATGGTGCGCGAGGAATCGAAGCGCTGTGCGATCTGGTAACACCCCTCACCCTGGCCCTCTCCCGGTGGGAGAGGGAGCACGGCGTCGCGAGAACCCTCTCCCATCGGGAGAGGGTGGTCCCGCGGAGCGGGACCGGGTGAGGGGCCGTCGCTATACTCCACGGCGTGACGAAATACCCCCTCGAACCTGATGCCACCGAGATGCGCCGCCTCATCGACGCGGCGGCGCAGCGCATCATTGAGCACATCGAGTCGCTGCCTTCGCAGCCGACTCGAAATGTCGACGACGCGAAGGAATTCGCGCGCGGGCTGATCGAGCCGCTGCCGCGCGAGGGCCAGTCGTTCGATAAGCTGCTGGATTTCCTTTTCGACCAGGCGATTCCGCGGACGTTCAACACGGCGTCGCCCGGCTATCTGGCCTACATTCCGGGCGGCGGCATTTTTCCGGCCGCGGTCGCCGATTTCATCGCCACCGCCGTCAATCGTTACGTCGGCGTTTTCGCGGCCGCTCCTGCGCTGGCGCAACTGGAGACCAATGTCGTCCGCTGGTTTTGCGAGATCGTCGGATACGGGAAGAAGAGCGGCGGCGTTTTGACGACCGGCGGCTCGATGGCGAACTTCATTGCGATGGTCGCGGCGCGAAAAGCGCAGCTCGGCGACGATTTTTCGCGCGGCACGCTGTACGCCGGCGATCAGGTCCATCACTCGTTCCAGAAGGCCGCCAATCTCGCCGGCTTTCCGCTGGCGAATGTTCGCGAGATCGAAAGCGATGCGAACTTCCGCGTTCGCGTGGACGCGATGGAGGAAGCGATCGCACGCGATCGCGTCGAGGGCTTCACGCCGTTCTTCATCGCGGGAAGCGCGGGGACAGTTGGAACTGGAGCAGTCGATGATCTGGAATCGCTGGCCCGGCTGGCCGAGCGCGAGAATATGTGGTTCCACGTCGACGGAGCGTACGGCGCGTTCTTCGTGCTCACCGAGCGGGGACGCGAAGCGATGCGGGGTATTCAGCGCGCCGACTCGGTCGTGCTCGATCCGCACAAGACTCTGTTTCAGCCCTACGGCGTGGGCGCGCTGATCGTGAAAAGCGCGGCGCAGCTTCGCGAGGCGCATTCAATGCACGCCAACTACCTCCCGCAGTTCCAGGAGGAGGAAGAGTTTGTCGACTTCTGCGAAGTCTCGCCGGAGCTGTCACGCGATTTTCGAGGGCTGCGGGTCTGGCTGCCGCTGAAGATGTTCGGCATTGTGCCATTTCGTCAACTACTTGACGAAAAGCTGGACCTGACACGCTGGGCAACCGACGAGCTGAAGAAGATCAAAGGGATCGAGATTGTCGCCGAGCCGCAGCTATCCATCGTCGCGTTCCGCTTACTCAAACGCGACGCCATCCCGAACGAGCTCAATCACAAGCTGATCGAGCGCATCAACGCCCGCAAGCGCGTGATGCTGACCGGTACCACCATCGGTACGGATTTCATCCTCCGCATCTGCGTGGTTTCGCATCGCACGCATATGGATCGCATGCAGATGTGCATGGAAGACATTCGGGCCGCGGTGGCGGAATTGTCATGAGTGAACGCTTCGACGAAGGTCCAGTCCTCGGAGCACCCGGGCTTCAGAGCTTGATGGTTTTCCTTTTCGTCATCGGCACGATTGCCCTTTTCGGGACGATGCGCGATCCAGTGGCGCGGCCGTTCGGACTGATCGCATTTGGCGTCGGCCTCGTTTTGGTTACGATCGCCGGCCTTCGTGTCTGGCGCCTTCGCCGCGCTCTCGGCAAAGCCGATCTGCGACTCGAGGATCCCGTACCGCTCGGCTTCAGCGGAACGGCCACGTATTTCCGCCCGCTGCGCGGCGCGGAGCTCCGCTCCATCGAAGCGCGCCTGCAGTGCGAAGAGAAGATCGTGAAGGTAAGCGGCAAGAATAGACGCGCTGTGAGAAAGACCGTGTATGACGAAGTGCTGACGGCATCCGTGGTTCCGACGATGGAGCGCATCGAAGTCCGCATTCCGATCAAGATTCCGGCCGCCGGTCCGCCGACGATGGACCTGACCGATGCCAGCACAACCTGGCGAGTGCAGCTGCGCCTCTCGAGCGGCAAAGAGCCGCGCAAGATCGAAGTGATCTGCCGCTGGCGACTCGATGGCAAGGGGAAAAAGCGGGAAGAAATCATCGATCGGCAGGTGGAGGAAAACATCGCTTCCCGAAGCCAGATCACGATTCCTTTCGACTTCGAGATCCCTCTGCGCGGCCCGCTCAGCTACGACGGAAAACTCTTCAGCATCATCTGGGAAATTTTCGTGAACGTCGATCTGCCGCGCGCGTTTGACGAAGAAGAGACGAAGACCTTCACGGTCCGACCGCGGCCCTACGATCCGAAAGAGTTCGATGAGTTGGACGAAGACGAGGACCACGAAGATGCCGACGAGAATGGAGAGGAGAAATGAAGGTGACGGGAAATGAAGGTTCGAGGTTCGAGGGAAGAGGTTCGAGGGAAGAGGTTCGAGGGAAGAGTTTCGAGGGAAGAGGTTCGAGGGAAGAGGTTCGGGGAAGGCCAATTAACCTCTTACCTCTTCATTCGAACCTCGAACCTCGAACCTCGAACCCTCAGCCCTTCTGCACTTCCGGATCGTGACGTGATCCTCGCAGCTCTTCTTCCTTCAACTGCTGTTCGTCGCAGCGCGGCCCGTCGCCCATCTCGCCGTGATAGACCGCCACCGCAAGCTCGCGGGTGAGGTGGGAATAGACGCGGTCGTCGGGATGGACGACCATGTTGGGACCGAAGTCGCACAGATCGAGGCACGAGGTCTCACAGACGCGGGCCACCGGCTTACGGCCGAGGGACTTGTTCAGCTTTTTCAGGTCTTCGCGGATGACCTCGCCGCGCTCCTCGCCGCGATCGGGATTGCTGCAGCGCGGTCCGGTGCAGACGAAGAAGATTTTCTCGCGCGGATATTTCATACGCCAATTCGTAACGCGCGCGTCGCCAGAAATACTTCGCGCAGGAAAAAGAGCAGCGCCGAGATCAGGGCCAGCATCGCGGCGATGAACAGCCCGCCGACGACCTTGCTGATCGGATAATGCCCGAGCGCGCTGATGAAGAGCGATGCGATGACGAAGCAGATCAGCAGCGCGCAGGTCGTTCCGAGGGTGATGGCGCGATAGATGAGTTTCGAGCGTCGCGAGAGGACCTGAAGCTCCTCGCGAATCCGCGCCTGTCCGCCCTCGTCAGCAGCGGAAATTGCGGCCTCCAGAACGCGGGCGCGATCCACCAGCCGCGCCAGCCGGCTGCTCATCACAGCCAGCAGAGCACCGACACCGGAAATGAGAAAGACGGGGGCCACCGAGAGCTGGATGACACGCGCGATATCGGTGGCCTGAGTGCCAGCTTGCATCTCAATGCGCTACGAATTTCTTCCCGGCATCGAGCAGGTTTTTCAGATCCTTCGGCGAGCAGGCCTCGGCATACACCCGCGCGACCGGCTCGGTGCCCGACAGCCGGAACAGCAGCCAGGTCTGATCGTCGAAGATCAGCTTCACGCCGTCGGTGGTGTTGACGTCGCGAACTTTCAGCCTGTCCAGCCGCGCCGGCGGATTGGCGAGCTTTTTTGACAGCGTCTCCTTGAGCTGCGGCGTGAGCTTCATGTCCGACCGCTTGGAGAAGTACGTTCCGAATTCGGCGTGCATCTCCTGCGTCAGCTCGTGCAGATGCTTGCCCGTTCGCGAGACCATCTCCGCGACCAGCAGGCAGGCCAGGATTCCGTCTTTCTCGGGCAGATGGCGATACATCGACATGCCGGCGCTCTCTTCGCCGCCCATCGCGATCTTATCCGCCAGAATCAGCTCGCCGATGTATTTGAATCCCACGGGCGTTTCGTACAGCGGCACGTCGAGCTTGCGCGCGATGGCGTCGATCAGATGGGTGGTGGCCACCGAGCGAGCCAGCCCGCCTGGGATTTTGCGTTCGCGTTTCAGGTAAACGGACAGCAACGCCAGGATGGTATTCGGCGACATGAAGCGGTTGCGCTCGTCGATGATGCCGAAGCGGTCCGCATCGCCGTCGGTTGCCAGTCCGAGATCGAACTTCTCGGCCAGCACGATCTTGCGCAGCTCGCCGAGGTTTTTCTCGTTGCACTCCGGAGAAAATCCGCCGAAATAAGGGTCACGATAATTATGTATGATTTTGACTTCGACCCCGGCCTCGAGCAGGAAGTAATCGAGATAATCGCGCGCCGTGCCGTAGAGCGAATCGATCGCGATGCGCAGCCCGCTCTTGCGGATGACTTCCACGTCGATCTTGTTGCGCAGCTCGGCGAGATAGCGATCTTTCGGATCGATCATGTCGATCAGCTCGCGCTTCTCGTAGACGTCGATCTTCTCGTTCTTCTCCTGCAGCGTGTGAATCTCACGCTCGATCCCCTTGGTAACCTCAGGGAGGGCGGGGGCGCCGTTGGCGGTCGAAAACTTCAGGCCGTTGTATTCGGGCGGGTTGTGCGAGGCCGTGAAATTGATGGCCCCCATCGCTTTGCGCCGGACGGTCTCATAGGAGACGCAGGGAGTGGGAACGTCGCGAGTGGAAAGAAAGGCGTGAATGTCATTAAACGCCAGGATGCGGGCTGCTTCGGAGGCAAATTTTTCTGAGAGGAATCGGGTGTCGTAGGCCACGACCACGCCGCTTCCTTTCTGTTGCGATTTCTTGAGGTAATTTGCGATTCCCTGGCTGGCGATCCGGACGTTCTCGAAGGTGAAGTCTTCCCCGATGATGCCGCGCCACCCCGAGGTCCCGAACTTGATCATTGAGTCTCCTCCGCTGCGGGGAGTGAACGTTAGCACACGCGCCATTTGCCCCCTCACCCGGCGCTACGCGCCACCTCTCCCGCCGGGAGAGGGTTCTAGCGAGATGAGGGGCGGCTATGCGCCACCCTCTCCCACCGGGAGAGGGCCGGGGTGACGGGCCAAGCGAGTAAAATGCCACAGCCGGTCCTCCATCATGACGCAAACAAAGCGGGTTACGGATGTGGCGGAGCTCATCCGCTGGCTCCCGGCGGACCCGAATTCGTTCCGTCTGCTCGATTCGGTGCCGATCGGCATTTTCGTGGTCGGAGCGGACGGCCGTCAGTTGTTCACGAATGCGGCCGCCAAGGAATTGCTCGGCCATGACATTCCACCGGGCGCAACGCCCGAGGAGCGGGCCGCTATTTTCAATGTCCATGTGACCGGGACGGGCGCCCGCTACCCGGTCGATCAACTGCCGACCATGCGGGCTCTGCGCGGGGAGACAGTTCGTGCCATGGATCTCGAGGTGCGACGAGCCGACCGGATGGTGGTCGTCGACGCCGCCGCCGCTCCAATACGAGGAGCCGATGGTTCGATCGTCGGCGCGGTAGCCACGCTCAGCGACGTGACCGATGTGACGCGAGTGGAGCGTGCCTATCGCGTGCTGGTGGAAAACGTCCCGATCGGTTTTTACAGCATCAAGCCCGACGGAACGTTTCTGCTCACAAACCCGGCCCTGCGAAACATGCTGGGATACGCCTCGGAGCAGGAGATGGCGCAGGCCAACCTCGAGATCGATCACGTCCGGCGGCAGGAATACCTGGTCTTCAAGCGTGCGCTCGAAGAACACGGCGAGGTGCGGGCGTTCGAGAGCACCTGGCGCCGCCGGGATGGTACGTCGATTCAGGTCAGCTTGAATGCCACGGTGTCGCGCGACGAGAACCGCGTACCCATTTCGTATGAAG
>WNFC01008354.1_pt1 | contig 11411 bp, 11 predicted proteins | sample 5400541 | NCBI WGS metagenome assembly WNFC01 (sample SAMN13153342, study PRJNA577476) | soil metagenome | isolation source: 120 cm saprolite under Douglas fir tree site 2 hole 2 replicate 1 | place: USA:California | collected 2015-04-18
CTCAGCGCGCTTGACGTCGGCAGCGAAGGCGTCGACCGAGCGCGAGTCGAACCGGTTCAGGCCGAAGCGGGGGACCTTCAATATCCTTTCTGCTTGTCGATCAGCGCCAGCAGGGGACGCCCGGCATTGAGCCGCCGCAGGTTCTCGCAGAAGGTCGCGATCACCCGACCCGCGCGGCGCGGCGAGCCTCCCGCCGTGTGGGGCGTGACGATGACCCGCGGGTGACGCCACAGGGGATGGTCCTTCGGAAGCGGTTCGGGATCGGTGACGTCGAGCCCGGCGCCCCAGATGAGCCCCTCGTTGACGGCCGCCAGCACATCCTCGCCCCGGATGATCTCGCCCCGCGTGACGTTGATCAAAATGGCGTGGCGCTGCATCTGGAGGAAGCGCTCGCGGGTGAAGAGATGGTGCGTCGCCTTGGTCAGCGGCAGCGCGATCACCACCACGTCGGAGGCGCCCAAGAGATCTGGCAGGCGGTCGGGCGTCCAGATGGCTTCGACTCCCGGCTCCGGATCGACGTGCTCGATGTCCACGCCGAGGACACGCATGCCGAATGCCACCGCGCGCTTCGCCACGGCGCGGCCGGTGCCGCCGAAACCCACGATGCCCATCGTCTGCTCGTAGAGCTCGCGCTGGTGGACGCGGATCGGCTCGCGGAGCCCGTAGTCGGGCGTGCGGATCGCGGTGTGGAGGCCGCGCGTGAGCCCCAGAAGGAGCGCGAAGGCGTGCTCGGAGAGGTGGATGCCGACGTCGCCCTTCTCGCTCGCCAGCGGCACGTTGCTGTTCGCCAGCTCGGCGTTGAGGATATTGTCCACGCCGGCGCCGATGGAATGGTAGAGGCGAAGCTTCGGGGCGAGAGAGAAGAGATCGGCGTGCACGCGGCCGAAGAGGATGTCCGTGTCGGGCAGCTCACGGCGCTGCGTCGCCTGGTCCTTGGCCTCGACGATGCGCGCGCCCGGCCCCGCCGCCTCGAGGATATTCGCGCGATCGGCCTCGCTCAACCCAGCCACGATCAAATTGGGAACGAACAGGATCTTCATGCCGCGAAGTTGTAAAGGCGCGCGGCGTTTCCGCAGACGATCTTGCGGCGGACGCTGTCCGAAAGGTGAGCGGTCTCCTTCTGGATGTACTCGCGCGAGTCCGGCCAGATGCCGTCGGGATGCGGGAAGTCCGAGCCCCACATGATGTTGCCCGCGCCCAGCTCGTCGACGAGCTTGAGGCCCACCGGGTCCGTCTGGTAGGTCGCGAAGCACTGGCGCCGCCAGTACTCGCTGGGGGGCATCGTCAGCGAGAGGTCCTTGAACTGATCCTCCCACTCTCCGTCCATGCGCCAGAGAATGTACGGGATCCAGCCGATGCCGGCCTCGCCCAGGACCACCCGTATGCGCGGGTAGTGCTCCAGCACGCCGCCGTAGATCATCGACATCAGGATCTGGGCCATGTTGATCTGGAAGCCGGTGATGTGTGTCGCGAAGGCCATGCGCGCCAGGCGCTTCTCCTCGTCCGTCACCTCCGCGCCCGCACGGGTGAGATCCGAGCCCATGAAGACGAGCTTCTGGAGAGGGTCGGGCAGCCGCGTGCCGATCGTGTGGAAGTGCAGCGGCAGGCCGCTCGCGTTGATCACGTCCCACAGCGGATTCCAATACGGGTCCCACAGCGGCTTGAGATCGGGCGAGTTCGCGATGTCGAGCCCGCGGACCGATCCGCGCTTGGCGACGCGCTCGACCTCCTCGATGGCGGCATCGATCGGGTTATTGGGGATCGACGCCAGGCCCGCGAAGCGCTCGGGCTTCGCCGCGCAGAAGTCCGCGAGCCACTCGTTGTAGACGCGCATGACCTCCACCGTCGCCTCCGGGTCGTTCATCCGGCCGGTTGCGCCCAGGATGCCGTAGAGCACCTCGGCCTGGACGCCATCCCTGTCCTGGTCCTTCACGCGCAGCTCCGGATCGCTGAGGCGGCGGATGCCCTTCTTGCCATCCTCGTAGAGCCCCGTCGAGGCCATGCGATCGGCGCGATGGATACGCCCCGGCACATACTCGCGGCCAGCCGAGCCCATGCCGTTGACGTGCCCGAGGCTTACGCCCTTCTTCGTCGTCCATACCGGGCCCGTGGGCCCGGGGGTGACGTACGGCATCCGATCGCGCATGGCCGCCGAGGCCTGCGTCGTGAAGAGGTCGGTCGGCAGCCAGCAGAGGTCCAGATGACAGTCCGCGGAGATCATTTCATAGCGCATCTGGTCCCCCTACTTGATGAGGCCGTAAAACTTCCCGGCGTTCTCGCACACGATCTTGTGAGTGGTGGCGGCCGGCAGGTGGCCGAACTGCTCCTCGATGTACTTGGACGACTCCGGCCACACGCCGTCGCCATGCGGGTAGTCCGAGCCCCACATCAGCGTCTCCTCGCCGATCTCGTCCACCATCTGGGTGCCGATCCGGTCGAACTGGAAGGTGGCCTTGCATTGCCGCCGCCAGTAGTCACTGGGCTTCATCGTGAGCCCGAGATCGCGGAAGCGGTCCTCCCACTCGAAATCCATCCGGTCGAGGGCGTAGGGGATCCAGCCGATGCCGCTCTCGCCGAAGGAGATGCGGATCCTCGGGTAGCGCTCGAGGACGGCGGCGCCGATGACGGCGGCGAGGATGTTGATGAGGTTCATCTGGAAGCCGGATACGGCGGTGAAGAGCGCGGCGCGCTTCGTGAGGCCAACCGCCTTCTCCCGCACGCTCGGCGGCATGGTCGGGAAAGTGTGGAAGTGCAGCGGCAGGCCGACCTCGTTCACCGCCTGCCAGAGAGGCTCCCACACGGGATGCCACATCGGATCCATGTCCCACGAGCACGACAGCTCGAGGCCGCGCAGCCCCATCTTGGCCACACGATGGATCTCGGCCACCGCCGCCGGGATGTCGCCGTAGGGCAGGCAGGCCAGGCCGATCTGGCGGTCGGGGTAGTGGCGGCAGAAATCGACGAGCCAGTCGTTGTAGATGCGGAACATCTCGGCGGCCGCCTCGTGATCGTCCAGCCGCGTGGCCGCGCCGAGGATGCCGAAGATGATCTCGGCCTGCACACCGTCGCGCTCCATGTCCTTGATGCGCAGATGCGGATCGGTGGGGCGCCGGATGCCCTTCTTGCCGTCATCGTAGAGTCCCGTCGAGGCCATCGCGTCTGCGCGGTAGTGCTCTCCGGGGGCGTACTTCGTGCCCGACGGTCCGACGCCGCCCACGAGCCCGAACGAGGCGCCGTTCTTCGACGTCCAGCGCGGCCCGTCCGGCCCGTCGGTGACATACGGCATGCGGTCGCGGATGGCCGCCCTGGCATTGCCGGTAAAGAGATCGGGCGGGATCCAGGGCATGTCGATGTGGCAGTCGGCCGAGATGCGGGTGTAGTTCATCGTGTCACCCCCGAAAGAGTCGGTTCACGGCTTGAGACGCACATCCTCGTACGGCGCAGAATACGGGTGGAAGGGGATGAGGGCAAGCGCTGGTTCTGCGACCCGCGGCCCGACGCCACGGATGAACCCGTTCTCCCAGATCGGCGCGAAGACGCTTTTATCGTGCAGCACCCGCTGGATCTGGTGGAGCAGCTCCTCGCGCTTGCGTCGGTCCAGCTCGCGGGCCTGCCTCTCGAAAAGGTCCTGAACCTCGGGCACGACCCCCGCGGCGAACGCGCCGCCCTTGACCGCGACGATCTGGATCCGCGACGCCGCGTTGCCCGAGGGACCCAGGCCCCCGAAGACGACCCCCTTGAGTCTGCCCTCATGCCAGGCGGAGAAGAAGGCCGCGCGCTCCATGGTGCGGATCTTGACACGAATGCCGGCCGCGGTCAGGTAGTTCGCGATGGCCTCGCCCGCGCCTTCATAGGGCGGCGCGATGGTGAGCTCGCCCCCGTCGAAGCCCTGCGGATACCCCGCCTCGGCGAGCAGCCGCTTGGCCCGGGCCGGGTCGTACGGGTCGGGGTCGATCGGCAGCGCGTACTCCATCGAGCGCGGGACGATGTTGCCCGTCAGCCCCGCGTATCCCAGCTGCTCGGCCTGGTTGAGCGCAGCACGGTCGATGGCGAGGCTGGCCGCCAGCCGAATCCTCTGGTCGCGCCACGGCGAGGCAGGATTCCACTGGTCGCGGAAGTCGAGGAAGAAGAGCGCGTTGCTGCGGACCGCCATGAGCCTGAGCCCCGGCGTGCGCCGCACGTCTTCGGCGATCGGCCCGTTCAGGAAGTACGCGATGTCCACGTCGCCATGCTTGAGCGCGGCGGCGCGGGTCGTCTCGTCGGGCAGGCTCCTGAAGACGAGCCGCTTGACGCGCGGGACCTTGCGCCAGTAGCCTTCGAAGGCCTCGAAGACCATCTCGATCCCCGGCGTGACGCTGACCACGCGATAGGGGCCGGCCCCGACCGGCGCCTTCTTGAAGCCGTCCTCGCCGACCTTCTCCACGTATTTTTTCGGCACGACCCACCCGGCGCTGGTGGCGGTGGTGCCGTAGAACGTGATGAAGTCCGGCCACGGCTCCTTGAGGCGAAACTGGATGCGCCGCGCGTCGAGAACGCGGACCTCCTTCACCTTGTCCTTGAAGAGCTGCGCGTTGGCGCCGCGATAGCGCTCGAAGGAGAACTTCACGTCCTCCGCGGTCAGCGTGTCGCCGTTGTGGAACTTGACGCCGCTCCGGAGCACGAAGTCGTACACGAGGCCGTCGGGCGAGAGCGACCACGACTCGGCGAGGCAGGGCGTCGCCGCCCCCGAGGGCATCGGCTTGAGCAGGGCGTCGTGGACGGCGTAGAGCGTCAGGAATGGCGTGATCGTGCCCTCGTTCTCCGCGGGATCCAGCCACCGGGGGGCGAGCGTGAAGTGGACCGCCCAGGTTACTTGACCCGACGGGCCCGACGGAGGCGGATCAGCCGCCTGCGTAGGCGCCGCCGGGGACAGAATCGCCCACGCGAGGTGGACGACGAGAGCGAGCGAGCTCACATCGAGATCGCGGCGCGGGAGATGTGGCCAGGCCCGCCCTGGCGCTCACGCCAGTCGGCCTGCTGAAACGCGTCCGAGATGCGCTCGAGCGGGAACACGTGGGAGACCACCCGCTCGAACGGGAACCGCTTGAGGTTGCGGCGCAGGAAGGCCAGCGACTGCTCGAGCGCCCAGGGCGAATAGTTCGAGGTCGCGACGAGGCGCGCGTTTCCGCGCACGAGGGCGGTGGCGTCGTAGGAGAAGACGTTGCCGGGCGCGATGCTACCGACCTCGAGGTAGCAGCCGCCACCCCGCAGCATGCGCAGCCCCTCGGGAATGACCTCGGGATAGCCCACGAGATCGGCGACCACGTCCGCCCCGAAACCGCCCGTCAGCTCCTTCACCGCTTCCACGCGACGATCCGCTGTCGGCAGGTCGACGGCGCTGAGCGTGTGGTCGGCGCCGAACGCGCGGGCCAGCTCCAGCCGCTCGGGCAACCGGTCGATCACGATGACCTGGTCGGCGCCCATGTCGCGAGCCACCGCGACCGCGTTGATGCCGAGGCCACCCGCGCCCTGGATCACCACCGAGTGCCCCGCGCGGAGCCCGGCGCGCCTCAAGCCGTAGAGCACCTGCGAGACCGCGCAGTTGCTGGGAGTGGCGATGTCGTCAGAGATCTCGTCGGCGATCTTGAAGATGAAGTGCCCGGGGCGCAGGTAGTAGTAGTCGCCGTAGGCGTTGTTGAAGTAGGGAGGTGTGCCGGCGACGCGGTTGGGGCGCGTCTTGCGCGGGCAGCTACCCATCTCGTCGTGGAGGCACACGGGACACCGCCCGCACGGGAAAAAATAGCAATACGTCACGCGGTCGCCCTCGCGGAGCGGCTGGCCCATCGAGTCAGCAGAGACGCCCGCCCCCAGCCGCTCGACCCGCCCGCACATCTCGTGGCCGAAGGTGAGGTCCTGCGGGCTCGCACCGTAGGTCTCCTTCATCTCACCGCGCCAGATGTGCAGGTCGGACCCGCAGACGCCCGCCCGGGTCAGCTTGACCAGGATGGCGCCGGGCTCGACCTCCGGCACGGGATACTCCCGCAGCTCGAACTCGCCCCCGTACGCCCGCAGTACCGCCACGCGTCCCTTCATGGGTCTTCCTCCGGAAATCAGGCTTGGCGGAAATCAGGCCTTGGGGGTCGGTGACGGCGGGACGGTCGCCTGTGGAGCCGGGGCGCCGCAGCTGGGGCAGTGGGTCCAGGCCGCCTCGAGCGCGGCCTTGCACGCCGTGCAAACGCGAGATGGCACAGGGCTCGCCTCTACGGAGGCGACAGGTTTGCCCGGCTCCTCCTCCGTCGCGATTCCCTTCTTGAATTCCTTCATCGACTTGCCCAGCGATTTTGCCAGCTCCGGGAGCTTTGCCCCTCCGAACAGCACGAGCACGATCACCAGGATGACCATCAGCTCTTGGGCGCCCATGCCAAACATGTCTGTTTACCTCCTCAGCATCAATTCTATGGCCTGCGGGCCGAGAATACGAGCGCCCGCAAGGGGGCCCGGACCGGGTCATCGCCGAGCTCGGACGCGACCTTTTCCGCGACCGCCCGTTTGATGTCGCCGAGCGCCTCCGGGCGGCGGGCCATGATCGCGCCCGCGATCGGGTTGCCCTCGATCAGCCCCACCGTCGCGTCGGCGGCCGACGGGCTCGTGCCGGTCTTGGCGAGGTGCGTCCAGGCGATCTGACCGAAGCCGGCCGCCTCGAGGAGAGCCCGGGTCGGCTCGGGATCGTGGAGGCTGAACGGCACCGTGTAGAAAGTCGGCGGGTCAGCCGGGAAGAAGGCGGCGACCGTCTCGTGGGTGATCCGCGTGACCGGGTTGACGTCGAGCGCGTCCCAGACATTGAAGAGATACCGGCCCCCGGGCTTGAGCACCCGAAACGCCTCGCGGATGCCGGCACCCTTGTCCGGAAAGAACATCAGCCCGAACTGGCAGACGACGGCGTCGAAGGAGCCGTCCGGGAACGGCAGCTTCGTGGCATCCGCCGGCTGCCACTCGATGGTCCCCGGCTCCGCCGAGACCTGACGCCGGGCGTGATCGATCATCGCCTCGTTGAGATCCGTGGCCACGAGCGTCCCATGACCGCGCATCCGGTCGAGGAGCCGCCGCGTCACGATGCCGGTGCCGCACGCGGTCTCGAGCACGCGCATACCGGGCTTGAGGGTGAGGCGACCCGCCAGGTCGTCGGCGAAGTCGTGGAAGAGAAGCGGGCCGAGGTGCCGATCGTACTTGGCCGGGACGTCGCCGACGAACGCCGCGTTCTGGTCAGCCACGAGCACCCCCCGTCAGGCGCGCCATTCGCGCGGGCCGTCGTCAGCATAGCCGCACTGCTCGCACGGGCTGTAGTAGTGCGCCGCGGGCGGCATGGCGACCGCCAGGCGCAGCGAGAGTCCCTCGCCGACATTTCGGATGTGGTGAACGGTGCCGCGAGGGACCCACACGATGTCGTCCTTGGTGGCCTGGAGCACGGTGCCGCCGGTCAGCTCCCACTCGAGGTGTCCTGCCAGCACCACCCACCACTCGTCGAACTCGCGGTGCCAGTGCGGGCGATTGCCGCCACCGGGCGCGCTCGCGATGAGCGTGACGAGCTGCCGCTCATCCGCGATGATGCGCTTCGCCCAGGGCGCGGGGCCCATGGTTGCGACGAGATCCGCGACCCGCGTGTGGAGGACATTGGGCCAGGCCGCGCCGGCCGTCGCGGGCGGGCACGGACCGTCCGCCAGCCTGCCGATGACGATGGTGACCGGTCCGCCGGTTTCGGCCATCTAACTCACACCCAAGCCCTCTCCCTCGCCCAGAGTGTTGAGAGGGAAAGCCGCCAATGGGCATTGCCTCCCGTCCGGGTTGGAGCAATGACTTTACCTGCAGTGCCCGGTACTCTAACATGGGTTCGAATTCCGTTGGGCCACCACTCGATGGCGCAGGATTTTCCCGGGTTTCTCGCTGTGTTGGACGCGACGGCGGGAGACGCCGGAAGACCTCGATTTCGCCGCAGAGTCATCCCACCGAGGGGAGCGTGCAGAGTGGCGATAACGGGCAGCCGGCTGCCGCAACGAGCACGAGCATGGGCACCGTGTCCGCCGCGTTCGTGGCCGGACAGCATCGATGGACGGTCACCTGGCCGCTGCGGAAACACCGTGCGATCCCACGATTGAAGCGCTGCCGGGGCTGAGGTATCGTGACCCCGCTCGACCAGCGGCCCCGCAGTTCCCTGGCAATCTCTCATAAGGAGCGAAGATGGCGAATTCGGTGGGATATCACGAATCAGAAAGCAAGCTGCGACCGGAGACCCTGGACAATCACCGCGCGTTCACCTCCATGCAGGAAGAGCTCGAGGCGGCCGACTGGTACGATCAGCGCGTCGACGCGGCGACCGACACCGAGCTGAAGGAGATCCTGGCCCACAACCGCGACGAAGAGAAGGAGCACTTCGCCATGCTGCTCGAGTGGTACCGGCGGCGTGACGCCAAGATGGACGCGAATCTCAAGAAGTACCTCTTCACGAGTGGTTCGCTGGTGGCTCAGGAGCAGGCCGGCGCCGGTGGTGAGGACGGCCCCGAGGCCTCGGCCGGAGGCAGTATCGGCTCGCTCGGGCTCGGCAGCCTGAAAGGGGGCCCCGGGCTATGAACAACCTGAAGCGAGAGCTCGCGCCCATCTCGACCGCGGCGTGGAAGGAGATCGACGCCGAGGCCACCCGCGTCCTGAAGCTGAAGCTCGCCGGCCGGAAGCTCGTGGATTTCGACGGGCCGCTTGGCCTCGCCGCCGCCGCCGTGAACACCGGGCGCCGGGAGCCGCTCGGCAGCGCGCCGGTCGCCGACATCGAGGCTTCTCGGAGGCAGGTGCTGCCCCTCGTCGAGTTGCGCTCGTACTTCGAGCTCTCGCGCGAGGAGATGGACGCGGTCGAGCGTGGATCGAAGGACCCAGAGCTCCGGCCTTTGATCGACGCCGCCACCCGCATCGCCTACGCCGAGGACACCGCGATCTTTCACGGCTACGCGGCCGGGGGCATCAAGGGCATTGACCAGGCCTCCGCCCATCCCATCCTGCCGATTCCGGACGACTACCAAGCGTATCCGCACAGCATCGCGGAGGCGACGCGGCTCTTGCGCCTGGCTAGCGTGGACGGCCCCTACGCAATCGCCATGGGGCCCCGCTACTACACCGGACTCACCCAGGCGGTGGGCGACGGCGGCTACCCGGTGCTGAACGTCGTCCGGAAGCTGGTGGACGGTCCGCTCGTGTGGGCGCCCGCCGTCAACGGCGCCGTAGTGCTGAGCCTCCGTGGCGGCGACTTCGAGCTGATGATCGGCCGCGACCTGTCGATCGCGTACCAGAGCCACACGGAGAAAGTGGTGCGGCTCTACCTGATCGAAACCATGGCCTTCCGCGTGCTCATGCCCGAAGCGGCGGTGGCGCTGGCCCACAAGGACGGCAAGAGATCCAGGAGGCGTTGATCGCGTCACCCTGTGTCACTATGGCCCCTGCTAGAGTCCTCCGGTCACGTCGATGGTGACGCCAGTGACGAAGTCGGCGTCAGCCGAGGCAAGAAAGCAGATCACGCGCGCCTGGTCGTTGGCCTCGGCCATGCGCCGGAGCGGCGTGCGCGCGATTTCTCTTTCCTTTTCCTGCGCCGTCCGCTGCTCCCAGCGCGGGCGGATGCGCTCGGTCAGCGTCATGCTGGGGGCGATCGCATTGACCGAGATGCCGTGCGGCCCCAGCTCGTGCGCCAGCTTGGTCGTAAACGCGATGATCCCGCCCTTGGCGGCCGCATAGGCGCTGCTGCTGCTGGCGCTCCGGCCGTGACCCGCGATGGACGCGATGTTCACGATCTTGCCGCTCCGCTGGCGCTTCATGACGGGCGCCACCGCGTTGCAGAAGAGAAACGTGCCCTCGAGGTTGAAGGCGATCAGCCGCTGCCAATCATCGAGCGTCAGCTCGTCCACCGTGGCCGCCGGGCGCTCGATGATGGTGCTGCCGCCCACCGCGTTGACGAGGATGTCGATGCGCCCGAATTCGCTGACGGTCTCCTCCACCACGCGACCGACCTGCTTGGGATCGAGCGCGTCGGCGCACTGGGCGTGCGCCTTGGCGCCCGACAGCCTGATTTCGGCCACCGCCCGCTCGAGCCTGTCCGGGGCGGTGTCCACGGCGACGACCGTGCCCCCCTCTGAACCGATGATCCCCGCCGTGGCCCGTCCGATTCCGCTCGCCGCCGCCGTGATGAGCGCCACCCTGCCGTCGAAGCGCACGCGCTGTCCTCCTTAGGCCGCGACCGGGGCCGGCCCCGTGGCGTAGGCGATGCTGACGGGTGCGTTGGCCTCGAAGGGGCTCCAGAGGCCGAGCTCCTTGCCCATCTCGCGTACGGCGGGGAGGACCTCCTGGCCGAGCAGGCGTATGCAGCTCTTCGCGTCCTCGTTGCTGACGAAGCCGTCGCTCGTCCAGAAGCCGAGGATGGACGGACGCGTCTCCTCGAGCAGCCGGCGGAGCTTCGGGATGACGGTCTTCGGCGTCCCGGCGATGATCTGCTGGTCGCGGATCTGATTTTCGAACGCGGCTCCGCGCGGATTCGACCGGCGGCCAACGGCGTATTCCACGAACGCCTTGCGGTAGGACGGCGAAAAGTAGCCCGACGGGCTCGACCACACCGGATGGGCGAGCCCGGTGAACTCGCCCTGCATCCACATGAACTGCTTCGCGTTGGCCATCGCCTTCTCTTCGGTCTCGGCCACGTGGCAGCGCTGGAGATAGCCGCGGTTCTCCGGCCCGGCGGTGTACCCGGCCTCGGCCGCGACCGAGTCGTAGAGCTCCCAGATCTTCTTGGTCGCCTCGATCGTGGTGCTGAGCGCGATGTAGGGGTAGCGCTGGCGCGCCGACCAGACGATGGTCTCCTTGCTCACCACGCCCGGAATCCACACGCGCGGGTGCGGCTTCTGAAGCGGTACCGCCCACGGGTTCACGACCCGATGCTGGTAGTGGGTGCCTTCGAAGCGGAAGGGGCCCGTCTGAGTCCAGGCGCGGACGATCAGCTCGTGGGCCTCCTCGAACCGCTCGCGGTTGTAGGCGGGGTTGACGCCGGCGGCGAGCTGCTCCTGGCCGCCGCCGCGGACGAAGCCCGAGACGAGCCGGCCCCGGGAGATCATGTCGATCATGGACAGCTCTTCGGCGAGGCGCACCGGGTTGTCGGCCAGCGGCAGCGGGTTGCCGAGCAGCACCAGCTTCACGCGCTTGGTCATCGCGGCCAGGATGGACGCGAAGACGTTGCACTTGGCCTGCATGCAGAACGGCGCGTTGTGATGCTCGTTCAGCATGATGCCGTCGAAGCCGACTTCCTCCGCCAGCTTGTAGTGCTCGAGGTACTCGTTGTAGAGGCGGCTGCCGGCGACGGGGTCGAAATGCTTGTTCGAGAACATGAGGGCCGTGGCGCCGAACTTCAG
>WNFC01014207.1_pt1 | contig 11411 bp, 10 predicted proteins | sample 5400541 | NCBI WGS metagenome assembly WNFC01 (sample SAMN13153342, study PRJNA577476) | soil metagenome | isolation source: 120 cm saprolite under Douglas fir tree site 2 hole 2 replicate 1 | place: USA:California | collected 2015-04-18
AACCACTAAGCACTTTTCTTCTCGACCTCGCCCTCAAAGGAATGCTCGGGACTCTGGCCCGGCTCAGGAAAATCGGAGTCGGCGCCCTCCGCCAGGGGATGAGGGTTGCGATGAGGCAGCTGGCCTTGCATCGAATTGTTGCCGTCCTGCTTGCGCTCGTCGGGCTCAAGCGAACCCTTTCCACGGTCAGAATCGTCTTTCAGATGATCGGCGGCGTGGTCAACCACGGAAACCTCCCATGAATCCGGGGATTCAAAATCATCTACAGCGCACCGCCAGCCTACGCCCAAACACTCCAGCGGACAACGGGAAATCCCGTATTCTTCGATCGTAAGTTCTTGTAATGACTGCGATAGGGAAATTTAATGGTCCATTCACCGGCACGGGAATCTAATATGGTTCATGGCAAAGAAACATCTAAAGCAGTTTCTGTTTGCGAGCGACTTCGATCAGACGTTGACCTTTAACGATACGGGTTACGTTCTGAGCGAGTTGGTTGGCATTTCTGTGGAAGAGTTTGAGCGGAAGGCCAAAGGAATGGCCAAGCTGAACCTGGTTCAGCAGGGCGCCGAGCTTGCCTATCTGCTTCTGCACGATCCCGAGTTCCGCGCGCGCGTGCGCAAAGATCATCTGTACGAGGCTGGGAAGCGAATCCGCCTCAAAGAGAACATCAAGCAGGTTTACGACATCCTCGACCGCCGCATTGACGGCTTTCACTTCGATTTTTACGTGCTCTCAGCCGCGCCCGTGGAAGTGATCAAGTCAGCGCTGGAAGGGATTGTGCCGGAGGACCACATTTTTGGCACCGAATTCAAATACAGTGCTTCGGGCGAGATCGAGAGCCTGGTGCGAGCCACAGCAGGTTACGGTAAGGTGGAGCGGCTGGATCAGTTGCAGGAGCAACTGGGCATTGCGGCAGACCACGTCGTGTACGTCGGCGATGGCAGCTCCGATATTCACGTGATGCTGCACGTCAACCGGCGCGACGGCTTTACGATCGCAGTGTCGGAATCGAAGCATGTCGCGCAGATCGCGAAGCGGACTATCCTCAGTGACAACGCGCTGGCAGTGCTGGTGCCAATCCTGGAGCAAATTGCGGGATGGCAGCGTCCGCGCATTCGCCAGCTGTTTGAGTCCTACGGCTTCCTGATTCAGGACTGGGATCGCGTACAAACGGATTGGATCACCCTGCGGCCGGTCGGTGCGGAAGTGGGGCAGGCTGCGGCGGTGGATGCGCGTTAACCGTCCCGCAGTTTCGGCTATCGTCCCAGCATCCAGATATTCCCGCGAGGTACTGCGACGGCCCGCGCATTTGTTGACCGAAGGTAGCGTTACTTCAGCCCTTCAACCAGGTACAAGTCGGCGAGCATGCGATGGTATCCGAAGACGCAAGTTTTTGCGTCGGGCGTCATGAGGATAGGACCGATGGTCTCGACACCCGCGGGATCGGTGGGCATGAGCTGTTTCCAGAGCGTGCGCTGACCGGTATGCAGATCGAGACGATCCACCTTTGCCGGCAATTCTCCCGGTTGATAAATGTAGAGCGAGCCGCCGTCGGTGCTGAAGGTGATCGGCTGTTCCCCAGGATTCAGTCCCGCAATGACGCGCGGCTCGCCACTGCCCGTCACCGGAAAGAGATATCCCTTTTGGTCGGGACCGATTGCAGCCACCGTCTGTGAGTCTGGAGAAATCACAAACGCAGTCCCACTCACCCCTTCCGGTGTGATGGCCTCGTTTTTCCCCGAAGCAGGATCATAGACGAATAAGCGTACTCCCTTGCCCTGCTCATTCCCGGAGAACAGGACGCGTTTGCCATCGGGAAACCACTGCGCCCACGAGTGATTGATATTGTCTTTGGTCAGGTCTTTTGCTTCCCCCGCGCCTGTGGTCAGCAGCCTGAGTTGGGACGGTGAATCCTGCGTCTGTGCGATGACCGATTTCCCGTCAGGCGACAAAGACACCGCTCCGCCAGCGCCGAGCAGCACCGCGGGCGAGCCGTCTGTCTTGCGAATGTAGACGGCATACGACAGCCCGCCGGATTTGGAATATGCCAGAGAGCCGCCGCCACCTTCTTCATCAAAGAGGAGCGTCTTGCCATCCGCGGAGAGTCCTGCGGGATAGGTGTAGTCCAGCCACGAAAGATCGTGCTGCTTGGCATCGTCGGCGGTCATGGCGATCAGTTCCCGGCGCCAACTGGCGCGCATCATCAGTACCCGGCCATCTTTGAAGATGTCGAACAGCATGAGCGCGCCCGGCAGGCGCAACACCATGCGCTCCTTGCCGTCGAGCGTGACTGCATACAGAGTTCGATCCACACCCGACTTGCTCGCCGTAAACCAGATTTCATTGCCGTCCGGCGTCCAGGCCACTCCTTGAATTGTGTACCACTCGCCCGAGAGCGTCTTCTTGTTACCGGCCATGTCGACGACGGCCAGTGCGCCGCTGTCATCACCCTGTACGTGATGGTCAATAAACGCGATGCGGTCTCCTTTAGGGGAGACGCGCGGATGGCCAATCCAGCCGCCGGTTTCGTAGAGTGATTTTCCAATGGGAAATTCCAGGCGGTTGCGCCCGCCGAAATTTCGCACGACTGCAAGCCCGCTGCCGTCCGCCGCCCAATCCGCCCACTGCACTTGTTCCAGTACCTCGCGCGGCGCGCCTCCCACCAGAGGCGCTCGCGCCAGCGTGCCCATGTTCACCCACGTGCCGATGGCTTTGCTGTTCAGCAGGACGGCCATCTCCGACGCCGAAGATACCGACACCAGTTGCGTTCGATTCAGACCCATCGAACGCGCCTCAGGAGCTTCGGGGCGCGCCGTAAACACGTCCACCGGGGTACCTTGCCACGCGGCGCTGTAAAGAATCGTCTGCCCATCCGGAGCGAAGCGTGCCGAGCGAATGCTTCCACGCCGGAAAGTGAGTTGCCGGTAGCTGGGTGGCGTCGGAGCGGGTTCCGAAAAGAATAGTTTGCCGCCATACGCTCCGGCAGCCAGCGCCACCAGGATGCCAATCGCGAATACGAGGCGAGGCACAGCCGGCTTGCCGCGTTCTACGGCAAGCGGTGGGGATGAAGGCCGGGTCGCCGAAGACTCAACCGCCGGGCTCTCTGTCACCACGGCCGTGCGGGACGAATCGAGCGAACGCTGCAGACGCTTAAGATCAGCGCGCATCTCGGCGGCAGTCTGCGAGCGCAGGTCGCGATCTTTCTCCAAAGCTTTGCTGATCGTGTCTTCCAGTTTCACCGGCAGCTCAGGGATCAGCCGCGTGGCTGCGGTGGGGGCCCGGTTGAGGATCGCTTCGGTGATGACGGCGGAGGTCTCTCCTCGGAACGGCACCATACCGGTGGCCATTTCGTAGAGCACCGCTCCGAAAGAGAACAGGTCGGTTCGTCCGTCCAATTCTTTGCCGCGCAACTGCTCCGGGGACATGTAGGCGACCGTGCCCACCGCAGTGCCGGGGCTGGTTAGATCCAGATTGCTTGCGTCCGCTCGCGTCTGCGATTCACCGCTGGAGGCTTGGCTAGCACGTGCGATCTTGGCCAGCCCAAAATCGAGGATCTTGGCGTGGCCGCGGTCGGTGACAAAAATGTTAGCCGGCTTGATGTCGCGGTGAACGATGCCTTTGGCATGTGCCGCGTCGAGTGCGTCGGCGACTTCGATACCCAGACCCAGCAACCGTTCCAACTCCAGCGGTTTGCCCTGAATCAAGTGCTTCAGGGTCTGGCCCGTGAGGCACTCCATCACAATGAAAGAGCGTCCTTCGTACTCCCCAATCTCATGGACGGTGCAGATGTTGGGATGGTTCAGCGACGAAGCGGCGCGAGCCTCTCGCCGGAAACGTTCCAGAGCCTGGGGATCCTGCGAGGCTTCATCAGGTAGGAACTTCAAAGCGACAAAGCGGCCTAACGCAGTATCTTCCGCTTTGTAGACCACTCCCATCCCACCGCCGCCCAGCAATTCCACAATCCGGTAGTGGGAAATCGTCTTGCCGATCATCGTTGGCTTGGGGTCCGAGCGCAGGTTTTTAGGGGAACCTGGGCGGAGCCATCTTATGAGGGAATTGCGGCGTCGTCAATTATTACAGTCTTCGCCGCCGACGTTTCGGACGTCATCCTCCCTTGCCACCTCTACCGGCTTTTCGGCGCCGCCCCCGTCTTCCGTAATCTCTCGCGCGCCTGGGTGGCTTCGTTGCTCCTGGGATAGCGCTGGATCACGTGGCGCAATTCCTGTGCGCCTTGTTCCCCCTTCCCTAGTTCGATCAGCGCAAACCCCTTCTTCAATTGCGCGGCTGCGGCTTTGTTGCCGCTGGGAAAGTTCTGCAGGACCAGATCGTACTCTTCGATGGCCTTCGGATAGTCTCCGGCGCGGAACTGCAATTCCGCGAGGTAGAAGTGGGCATTCCCGGCGAGATCGGTATTCGGATAGAACTTGACGTAATCGTTGAGTTCTTGCGACGCCAGATCGGGCTTGCCGCCGTTGTAGTCGCGGAGAGCGTTGTTGTAAAGCACATCGGGCGGCGGAGCTTGCGCGATTGCCTGGGCCTGCTGCTGTTGTTGAGCCTGCGTCGCGGCCAGGGATTGCTGCGTCGACTGCATGTCTTCCAGTTGCTTGCTCAGCTTCGTCATGCGGACTTTAAGCTCGTCCATGGTGTCGTTGAGCGCTTGGATTTGGCCGGAGATCTGGTCCACCTGGCTGGCGCGATCCTGCTGCTGCTTGTTGATCGAGGCCTGCAGATCCTTCAGCGTGGCATTTACTTTGTTGGCGATATCGGTATTCTGCTCGACCAGATTCTTCATGACGCCCATGCGCTCGTTGAACGACTGCGTCATCTGCGTCATCTGGTGCTGAAGCTGGTCTACTTGCGTTTGCAGCTGGATGATCTCTTTGCTGGCGCCATAGGCCGGAGTCAGCGCGAGGCAGAGCGTGAGAATCACGGCGAGAACGGGGAAGATGCGATTCGATTTCATAGTCAACCTATTGGATGTCAAAACTCCCAGGAGTGTCCAGCGGGCCGAACCCGAGAAATAAAGGGCGGCCGCAGCCGCCCTTTGTTTAGATGCTCATGGATGCCCGAACTATTGTTCATACACGAAATGCCCGCGGCGATTCTGCTGCCAGCAGGACTCGTTCGATTCGGTGCAGAACGGCTTTTCCTTGCCGTAGCTGATGGTCTTGATGCGATCGCCACCGACCCCGCCTTGGACGAGTGCGTTTTTGACTGCGTCCGCACGATTGGTGCCCAGGGCCAGGTTGTATTCGGTGGAGCCACGCTCGTCGCAGTGACCTTCGATCGTGATCCGGATGTTGGGATGCTGTTGCAGGAACTGCGCGCTGGCCTGCAACGAAGCCTGCTGATCCGCGCGAATGTCCGCCTTGTCGTAGTCGAAATAGATGTCCTTGACGTTTTGCGCGAACAGCTGCTGTTCGGTCAAAGAAGGTGCTGGCGGAGCCGCCGCTGCCGCAGCATTGACCGTAACCCGCGCGGTAGCGTCTTGTGTCCCTCCGGCGCCCTTGGCGGTTAGACGGTAGGTCGTCGAATCAGCCGGTGTGACCGCCTTTGAGCCGTTGGTTTCGACCGGTCCGATGCCGTCAATACTGACGTCGGTGGCGTTGGTGGTCTGCCAGGTCAGAGTCGTGGATTGCCCCTTCTCGACCGTGTTGGGATTTGCTGACAGCGAAGCCGTAGGAGCAGGCGGCGCTGGAGGCGGGGGCGGAGGCGGAGGTGCGGCTTTCTTCTTGCACGCGCTCACCATCAGGATTGCGCTCAGTATGAATACCAAAGTTAGCCATCTTTTCATCGGGTGATTCACCTCGTTCTTCCAAATTCTATGCGCGTGATCGGTGGTCTGCAATGATCCACGTTGCTAACAAGGTTCCTACTTCCAACTCCAGTTGGGTTGCGAGTTGTTGCCGCTGAACGTGAGTTGTTTAACATTGGTGCCGTCGGCGAGCATGGAAAAAATCTGGTCCGTGCCGGTGCGATGTGACTGAAACAAGATGTGTCTTCCATCGGGCGACCAGCACGGAGAATCGTTGCGGCCGGCATCGTGCGTGAGCTGCACCCATTGCTTGCTGGCGATATCCATCAGGTAGAGGTCGTTAGAGCCGGGCTCTCCGGGGCCGTATTTGCGCATCCAGGAAAAGGTCAGGAACTGCCCATTCGGCGCCCAGTTCGGCGAGACGGCGTACCCCTGGTCCGTGAGGCGCTGCACGTTCGTGCCGTCGGATTCCATGGTGTAGATCTGTGGCAGTCCCGTGCGGCCGCTGACGAAGGCGATCTGCGCGCCGGTCTTGCGGTTCCAGGTGGGAGAGACGTCCGGTCCCTGGCCTGAAGTGAGGCGGCGCGCGTTGCTGCCGGAGGCATCGACTACAAATATGTTGGGATAGCCGTTCCGCGAAGACGATAGTGCCAGCTTGCTGCCATCGGGTGACCAGGAAGGGGAGAGATTCATTCCCCCGAAGCGCGCGAAACTCACCATGCGGTTCAGGTCGAAGGAGTACATCATGATCTCCCAGCCACTCTTGACCACCGAACTGAAAGCCAGCCGCGAGCCGTCCGGCGAGATGCGCGGGGACAGGGAGATTGAGCCTAGGTGCGTCATGGCATGCTGGTTGGCGCCGTCGTAGTCCATCGCCCAGATTTCTTTCTGTCCAGTCCGGCTGCTGACGAAGTAAATCTTGCTTTCGGCGATGCCAGGGATTCCGCCACCCAGGCGGAAGATGATCTCGTCGGCAAATTTATGCGCAATTACACGGACGGCATCGGCGGTCGCGTTGTCGTTGTACTGCTTGCCCAGGACCTGCGGTGAAGTGGTGGTGCTCTTGACGTCGTAGAGCCAGCCCTGGACGGTCACTTTGTCGGCCGTAACGCCCAGGTTGCCGAAGGCCAGCATAGAGGCGTTGGGAGCCGGGGAAGCGCTCCAGTCCGCCGCCTTGAGTTCTGATGGCTGACCCGGAACCTGCAATGGGTAGAAACTCTTCGAGACCAGATCAAAGATGCCGGCATTGTCGAGATCGTTGAAGAGCGTGTCGTTAAAGGTCTTGAGCAGGTCAGTGTTCTTTGGATCTTGCGTCGCGGGTTTGAAATCCGATGCGGCGAGACGAATCTTCTCGACTCCAAGACCGGTGCCGGTACGTATCCAGTCCTGGGCGGAAGCGGTGGCTGCGAGCAGAGATAACGTCGCAATAGTTATCAAAGTAAGACAGCGTTTGTGGTGAGGCATGTTGCTCAAATCTGCTCCCTGTTTTTCTTTCGCCCCTTCGGGGCTTCGCTTGTTCACTGTTCGACCCACGGCTTGCGTCGTGGGCTGCATTCTTGCGCCGCTTCGCGGCTAACGACTAACGACTAGCGATGAATGACCACGACAAATCTTCTACCGCTTGTAATCAAACCAGAACTCTACCGAAACTTTATTTCCCGAGTAGTCGGGCGGCAAGGGTCCGAAAGTATCAATGCGCTGGATTGCCCGTGTGGCCGATATATCCAAGGACGGAATACCGCTAGACTGCTCGATCTGCACATTCTTGGGCGATCCGTCGCGTGCAATGTCGAAGGTCAGATAGACCCGATTCGCCGCCGTGATCCGAGGATCGACTTCATACTTCAACCAGTTCTCCGAGACCTTCTGCTGTACCACCTTCACGTACCAGGAAAAGCGGTTGCCGAAATCGCCGCCTCCACCGGTGAATCCGAATCCCCCCTTGGCTCCGCCAGCGGTGAACATGCTGTACGGCCCGCTGACTGGGCCTCCTTCGCCATACGGGATCTGGTTCGATTCCTCGGGCTCTGGTTGAGCTTTGCGTTTTGTCGCGCTGGTGACCGGCTTGGGTTTGACCTTTGTATTCTTATCCGGGATCGCGATCGCTTCGGGTTCCTGCTCCTGAACTTTCGGTTCCGACTTCGACAGTCCCTTCGATTCGGTCGCCAGCACATTCGTTGTTTGCACTGCGCTGGCAGGCAAGGGAATGGACGTGACTAATGTGGCGCCCATGGCGTCTCCGCCGCCCCCGCCGCCCCAGCCTTCACCGCGAAAGCCGTGAAAAAACATTGTGTACAGCATGACAAAGGTGGCAAACGCAATATGGAGGCCGACGGACCAGGCCAGAGGCCGGGAGAGCTGGCTGTTCTCGGAATAGATGTCAGCGCTTGCCGCCATGGGAGTCAATGGGCTGCGTCACGATACTTACGTTCCCGATGCCTGCTTGTTTGATGGCATCCATTACAGTGGCGAAAGCGCCAAAGGGAACATCTTCATCGGAGCGCAGGTAAATCGCCTGGTGCTGCGGATCGCGAATTCTCTTCTTCAGGGTGGCCCCGATCTGGTTGATGTTGATGGGGTCGTTGCCGAGATAAACCTTTTGCGACTTGTCGATACTGATGACCAGCCGCTCTTCCGTGATCTCTTTCACAGTACGCGTATGGGGCACACTCACTTCGATCCCCGACTGCAGCACCGGCGCGGTCACCATGAAGATGATGAGCAGCACAAGCACGACATCCACCAGGGGAGTTACGTTGATGTCGGCAAGCGAGGTCTGGGTGCGTCCGTTGGCATTGGTGAAGGCCATTAGCGGCGCACCTCGACAGGTTGGGGCGTCTGCCGCTCGACGAGGTTGAGCATTTCCAGCGAAAAGTCGTCATTGCGGGCAGCCAGTTCGCGAATCGAGCCATTGATCAGGTTGTACGCGATCACCGCCGGGATGGCTGCGGCGAGTCCGCCTGCAGTGGTGACCAGGGCTTCAGAAATCCCAGGAGCGACAGCGCGCAAGGTGGCGGCGCCGGCCGTACCGAGACCGTGGAACGCGTCAATGATTCCCCAGACAGTTCCAAAAAGACCGACGAAGGGCGTGACCGCTCCGGTAATCGCGAGCCACGTGACATTGCGCTCAAGCCGCGTGATCCCTTGTTCCCATCTGGCGCTTGAACTCAACCACCGCGCTTTCGAACACGCCTACCAGCGGACTCGGGCGGAACTGGTCGGCCACCGAGGCCACGTCCTGCATGCGTTGCGCCTTGCGGAGGGCGCGCACGAAGCGCGCACTCTGTGTCCGTGCGCGGCTGATCAGGCGCCACTTGGAGAGGATCACCGCCCAGGAGACCACACTGAAAGCGATCAGAATAAAAAGCACGACCTTGGCAACCGCCCCGGTCTGCAGGACGAGATCGACGATTTCGCCGCCGACAAAAACCAGAAAGACGGGAGAGAAGTGCATGGGAATTGGGTGAGTCCTTTTTAGCGATTATAGAACAGAGCTGACAGGCTTCTGGCGGAGGGTGCCGGCCCCGTCAATGGGTTCGTCGAGTCAAGGGCGCATTTCTCACGGGCTCGGGATTACCACTTTTACCTGGTTTGAGAATGCGCTTTCCTGGTTGGCGGCATTGACGGCCGTCACAACATAGTAGTAGGTTTTCCCGGCATTCACCGCGCTGTCAGTGTAATTGGTAGAAGAGTCGAGCACCGCGTTGATTTGCCCGTACGGTCCGCCGTTGGTCCCGCCTCGGTAAACGTTGTACCCGATCACGACATCTTTGCTCGGGTCCCAGGAAAGATCCGCGCTGTGAGCCCCCGCAGTCACACCGACCCCAGACATTCATAACCAGCTTGGGATTCAGGGCGTCGCTGAGAAGTGTGATCGTCCCGGTGGTTTTTCCAACTACAAGCGGCTTGAAGATAACGGGCAACTGAGTGCTTCTTCCGGGGCGCAAGGTGACTGGCAGTGGAAAATTACCGAAGGAAAAAGCCCGCCCACTTCTGGATTTCGAAAGAATATGCAGGGTTCTACTTCCAGTGTTAGTCAGCTGGAAAACATATTGCTTGGAAGCGCCGATTTGGACGCGCCAATACCCATGGCTACAGGGGTTGCACTGGAGCTGCTGCGCTGAGGCACCGGCAAGCGGCAAAACCGGCACCAATAACGCAAGCGCCATCCGGGGAAGGAATTTCATGGCCTTTCAATCTTCTGGAATGCCGCGCTGGAAGGCAAAATCAGAAGGGCACGTCGACGCACGGTGGTGCAGAGGATCTTTCGGGCAGGGAAACGGCTCTGTGTGCTATGCTGCGCGTGATTTCCCAATCCAAAAACCTTTGTGCTGAGCGAACTCCGACTCGAGAATTATGCGGTTATCGACAACGTAGCTGTTGAGTTCGCCTCCGGCTTGAATCTGCTTACGGGCGAGACCGGGGCGGGGAAGTCCATCCTGATTGATGCGCTCGGATTGCTGCTCGGGGATAAGGCTTCTTCCGAGGTGATCCGCACGGGCGCGGAGCGGGCGGTGGTCTCTGCCGTGTTCGAGAGTGAGGGAGCGGCCCTCCGCGCCATCGAAGAAATCCTGGAAAGCAATGGGCTGGATACTGAAGATGCGTCTCTGATCGTCCGGCGCGAAATTGCGCCCGGAGGCAAGGGACGGGTATTCATCAACAACCAACCGGCAACGGTCTCGGTGCTGAAGCAGATCGCTCCCCACCTGGCCATCATCCACGCCCAGAACGAGTCCATTGCGCATTTCGACGCAGCCGCGCGGCAGGCGCTGCTGGACGCATACGCCGGGATTGAGCTTCAGGCGGTGGCGGATGCTTTTGCGAGTTGGAAGCAGATTCGCAGCCGCATCGCCGAGTTGGAGCGGGACGAGCAAGACCGCATGCGACTCCTCGACTTGTGGAACTTCCAGTGTCGAGAAATCGATGAGGCGCGCCTGCAACCCGGGGAAGACGCGCGTCTTGAGACTGAGAAGCGCGTGCTGTCGAACGCCGAGAAGATCTACGGAGCGGCCATGAATGCCTTCGATCTGCTTTATGAAGGCAGCGCTTCCACTTCGTCCAGTTTGCGCGCCGCCCAAAAACAGGTAGAAGAACTGGCACGCTACGAACCGAAATTTCAGGAAGCGGTAGCCGCTTTGGAGTCGGCGCGCATCGCTGTCGAGGATGTGGGCGCAACTCTGCGCGATTATGCCGGCGGCATCCATGCTTCTCCGGAGCGTTTGGCGGAACTGGAAGACCGGCTGGCGCTGCTCGACCGGCTGAAGCGCAAATACGGGCCGACACTCGCGGAGACGATCGCGTTCGGCGAAGACGTGCGGCGCAAGCTGACCGAAATGGAAAACAAAGATGAAGTGTTGCGAGAGCTTCGGGTAAAACTAACCGCGGCTGCCGACGACTATAAGAAAGCCGCCCGCAGTGTTTCACGCAAGCGAGTCGAGGCAGCCCGGAAGTTAGAGAAGCTGGTCGAAGCGGAGATCAACGACCTCGCCATGCGCGCCAGTTTTCGCATTGCGGTGGAAGAGAACGAAGCTGAGGAACATTGGACTTCGTCCGGCATCAACCAAGTGGCGTACCGCATTGCGACCAACGCGGGCGAAACCATGCGTCCATTGGAGCAGATCGCCTCCGGTGGCGAACTGTCGCGGGTCATGCT
>WNFC01008355.1_pt1 | contig 11410 bp, 10 predicted proteins | sample 5400541 | NCBI WGS metagenome assembly WNFC01 (sample SAMN13153342, study PRJNA577476) | soil metagenome | isolation source: 120 cm saprolite under Douglas fir tree site 2 hole 2 replicate 1 | place: USA:California | collected 2015-04-18
TCAGCGCGTTTGTTGTCCATCATCGACAGGGCCTGCGCTTTGAGCAACAAAGCGTCATCCGCAAAGGCGGAGTTCCCGTGCCGCTCCACCACCCGATCCGCCTCAAGAACGCATTGCGGATAATTGGCCAGCTGAAAATACATCTTCGCTATCCGGTAGCTCAGCTCCGAGCTTTGAGCCGCATGATGGGCAACTGCAGCATTTAGCTCACCGATTGCGCCGCGCAGGTCGTGATAATGGTTCTTGAGGATGTCGGCGAGGTAGATATGCCCTTCGATGCTCTCCGGCGCTTCTGGACAGACTTGAAGAAGCTCGCGATAGGCCTCGACTGCCCGCGGGATGTCGCGCAACTCGAGGTAGTAGATGTCCGCGGCTCCTCGAAGGGCGCGAGCACGCACCGCCTGCGCTCCGGTCGTATCGAGCCGATCCACGGCATCCAAGGCAAGACGGTATTCGCGTAGAGCCCGTTGTGGATCCTTGCGGTAGGCGGCTTCATGCGCCCGCTGCAGATATTCATCGGCCGACTTGCGACAGCCATTCAAGGCAAGGAACAGAAGGAGCAACGCACAGCAAGGCGCCTCAACGAGCGTTTGGCGTGCGGTTTTCAGGGGGCGGTTCATGGGCAGGGCACCGGGGCGATCTGCACACAGTGATTGTTGTCGCATCGCACACAGTCCTGAATCGGCGTCTGGTTGTTGAGGCACGCGATCACGTTCGAGCGCCGAGGACAATCCCGCGCCTCCAGGCATTGGAACAGCCCGCCGTCCACGATCAGATCAGTTCGATTCTCTCCGCACACGCGGTACTGATTACATCCCAAAAGGAAACAGCAGGCGAGAAGGATCCACCAACCCGTCTTCACGGTGCGCTGTTGTAGCCTCAAAAGCTCCAACAATCAGCATCCAATCGCGAACAGGCGCTGGGCGGACCTATTTCGCGGCGAATCCTCAGTCGGCAGTAAGACTACCGCCCATGCCGGCGTGGGATCGCGAGAACTTCGCGGTCGCAAGGTGACGGTGGCTGGCGCGCTGCTTTTCGTCCTGATGTACGAAGTGCTTGACCATGCCTTCGAGGTGGCGTCCCGCATTCTCGCAGGCCACCACAGACACCTGCTCGTGGCGGCGGCCAATTTCCTGCCACATGTGAACTGCTGCTTGAGCGCCAAGAAGGCGATCTTCAAGTTGGGACAGCTGGCGCTCCAACTCGATTTCGCTCTTCTTTGTCTCCGCAAGCCGCTGTGCGGATTCAGGAGGCGCCTTCACACATCCGGACGCCGCCACCAGCCCTAGAACGCAACACCCAACGCCCACCCGAAATCCCCGCCGCTCCATGCCGTTCGTCCTGACCCTTGGCCTCGCAAACCAGTCGGCTGCACCAAGGATGGAGGTGAAGGTAGGGACCGGCCGAGCCGCAGTCAACTCGCGCCAATTCCTGGCGTGGGTCATCTCGGACCACCAGCTGCGTGGTCAGTTCTTTTTCGGGATCGCCTTTAGGACCGCTTTCCCGTCTAAAATCGACACCTTGAACTCGACCGACGTTGCATTGTGCTTCTGCAGCAGGCTGGGTACTTGCTTGCGCAATGACGAAGCCACGCTGTCAAATGTGAGCTTGGAGACGTCCTCCCGGCACTGCTTCTTCGCCGCTACGAATGAATCGTAGATCGAGCGAAGGCTGGCCTCGGTCAAAGGATTCGTCGGCTTCGGTGCGGAAACGGGTGTAGGTTCCGGTCGCTGTTGCTGCTCTTCACGCTGCTTGGCATGCAGCCGCGCTTTGAAGACGTCTCGACGGTACGTTCCGTTCTCGATCTCCTGGCAGGTTCGCGCCCAAAGCCGCTCATAGGTCTGCAGCTTTTGATGGATGTTCTGGATTTTGACTTTTACGACCGCGGTTCTAGCAATCGAGGGCTTAAGAGTATCTACTTTCTGTCGCAGCGCGCGGTGCGCGATCGATGGAGGTTTTCGCTCGAGCCCCAGGAAATATTGTTCATAGCGCGCCTTGAGCGCTGCCAGCTCTCCATCCAAAATCTCGCATTCCTTTAGAAGTTGACCCGAGTCGGTCAGTTTCTTTTCCGCGTCGGCGCCGGCCATCGGATCCCAAGATGATCCCGTAGGCGGCCCGATGGATCAAACCCACTTCCAGAACCGATCGGGGCAGAGCTAGGCAGAGGTGGGCGCGGGTTGCGGCTGCTGAAAGAAAACTTCTCGACCTCGACGGTAGAGGATGGCGAGTCCCAGGCCGAACATACAAAGCGAGATGAACTGGCTAATGGAGATGTTGTACCAGGCCTCGAGCGGAACTCTTTCGGCGAGCGAGGTAAGTCCGAGCGAACCGAGAAGACCGTTCAGGGTTCCTCGCTCGACATCTCCTCGGAAGAGTTCCACTGTGCTGCGCAATATCGCGTAGCAGATCAACCAGATCGCAAAGATCTCCCCGTGGAATCTACGAAAGCGACGACCTACGACCAGGGCTAGGAACAAACAGAACTGTCCAACCGACTCGTAAAGCTGGGTGGGATGAACAGGTAGGGTATGCCCGTGCTGGGCCACCCAATCCGAGATCCGCACCGCACCCGGGACTGCATGGTGGAGCACTTGACCGGTGGACTCGACCACCCAGCGGGTGTCCGTTGCCTGGGTGGCATAGGCAGATGCGGAAGTCCCGGTCACTTGTCCGAACAGAGTCTTCGCGGCCTGCGCGCCCGGGAAATGAACCCCGAGAGGAAATCCCTTCGCCGTCACGTCCCCCCAGCAGCAACCGGCGGAAAAACAACCCAGTCTCCCGATCGATTGTCCGAGCGAGATCGTCGGCATTGCCACATCAGCAAGCCGCAGAAACTCAATCCGGTTTCGATGAGCGTAGACCAAAGACGCTAGAATCGCGCCGATTAGGCCGCCGTAGAAAACGAGGCCACCGCCAAGGTCGAATATCCTCCTAGGATCCGCGGCATAGTCTTTCCAATTGACGATGATGAATAGAAGGCGCGAGCCGACCAGCGCGGAGAGCAGCACCCAGAACGAGAGATCCAACACCTGCTCGCGCTTTCGCTCCCCCTCCGATCCGGGCCACTCACGTTCCGCCAGCTTTGCGGAAAGCGAGACCGCAGCGACGAATCCACCGGCTAGAAGCAGACCATAGGTGTGAAGCGGAATGCCTTCGCCTCTTTTTCCCAAGAGAGCAGTGGAGGGGAGCACATAGTAAAGGCCAAACAGCGCAATCGCGATTCCGATGGCCGTAAAAAGCAGCGCACGGTTGAGTTGATCTTTGCGATGGGGCGGATTGAACTCACCGGTCTTCGGATTGAGGGGGCCATGCGCCCCACGCCACCCTGACCATGCCGCGAACAGCACAACCGCCAAGGCCAAAATGTAGACGATCGCCTGCTTGAGCGGCGTGTCTGGATCCAACTTGTAGAGAACAGGAATCATTGTAGTTGCGAAACAGCCTGATTCTATGAACCAACGGTCGCGGGAGAATCTTTCTTCTCGCGCCGGACAAAGGCATCCAGAACGAGCAGCCCGATTCCAATGCAGATCGCCGAATCCGCCAAGTTGAAGACGGGCCAAGCCGCCCGGTCGTACCAATGGGCTTCAAGAAAATCGACCACAAAGCCACGGGCCAGCCGGTCGATATAGTTGCCAACCGCCCCACCCAATACCAAAGGCAGGCCCCAAAGTGCCCACTTCTCCCCTGGATCGAGACCAGACAGTTTGCGGAAGTAGTAGATAATTAGAAAGACTGCCCCGAGCGACACGACGTGAAAGAGCGGGCCGCGAATGGACTCAGGTAGGTTTCGAAACAGGCCCCATGCGGCACCTGGGTTTTCTGCGTAGCGAATTCGAAAAAAATGAGGCGAGAGGACAATCATCCGCTTGCCGTGCAAATGATTTCCGTCCAGGCCCTCGGGCGGAAAAGAGGAGTACATGGCTTCCAGCTGTGCGCTCAGGCTGGAGGAACCATTCATCAAGGTAGTGAGCTCGCGCACAACGACGAACTTGCTCCATTGATCGGCGAGAGCAACGGCGGCGGCCACTGTAAAAAGGATCACGTATTTGCGGGACATCATCATTGTTATAGTGGAAACCGTTGACCGAAACACATCGGTTTCGTGAGCAAGCTAACGAGTTAGGACGATTCTTCGAACTAACTAAGAGCGGCCTGGCACTTGGCGCAAACTTCACTGTCCCTGCCGACTTCCTCAGCATAGGTCCAACACCGCGGACACTTCTTGCCCAAGGCACGAACGACCGCGGCATAAAGCTCGCTCGTGCCGGAAGGCGTCGAGACCTTGAGTGGTTGCATCGCTGAGCTCGGCGAGTCAACCAGTTCCACTTGGCTGACGATCAACAGGGTCGGCAGCTCCGCGGCTGCTCGGAGCAGCAATTCACGCTCGGCACCGGTTGCAGCCAAAATGACCCTCGCTTCCAGTGACGAACCGATCAGTTTGTCGCGACGTGCCGCCTCGAGAAGCTTCTGTACCTCTGAGCGGATCGCAAACAGGTGCTCATAAAGCGCCACCAGATCGGGGTCCACTGAGATCTCGACGCTCGAGGGCATTCCCGCGAGAAAAACCGATTCCTCGCGATGACCCGGCAGAAGTTGCCAGGCCTCTTCTGCGGTAAAGCTCATCACCGGCGCCAGCAGTCTCAAGAGGCTGGTCACAATCTCGTGCAGGACGGTTTGCGCGCTCCGCCGTGCCTCTCCGGTTGTCTTGAACGTGTAGAGTCGGTCTTTGATGATGTCGAAATAAAGCGCTGACAGGTCCATCGCACAGAAGTCCACCACTGAGTGGTAGACCATGTGGAATTCGTACTCCCCGTACGCTCGAGCGACCTTCTGAATCAGTCCGGAAAGGCGGCTCCTCGCCCAACGGTCTAGCGGCAATAGGTTTTCTGGGGCAATGCGATCACGACTCGGATCGAAGTCATACAGATTGGAAAGGGCGAACCGCACCGTGTTTCGGATCTTACGGTAGCCTTCGACCAGGCTCTTTAGGATCTGCTCGGACAGACGGACGTCATCGCGGTAATCCGAAGATGAAACCCAAAGCCGAAGGATTTCCGCCCCGTACTGTTTGATCAGTTTTTCAGGAGCGACTGTATTCCCCTGGCTCTTCGACATCTTTTTGCCTTCGCCATCAACTACAAAGCCATGAGTCAAGCAGCCGCGGTATGGCGATTTATCGCGGGTACCGACTCCGACCAGAATCGTCGAATGAAACCACCCGCGGTGTTGGTCCGACCCCTCCAGGTAGAGATCAATCGGAAGGCCAAGCCCAGAACGATTCTGCGGATAGATGGTGAACGAGCAGGCAGAATCGAACCAGACGTCGAGAATGTCCGTCTCTCGATGGAATTTGGCGGTGTGGCATTGAGGGCAGACGAAACCCGCGGGCAGGAACTTCTCCAAAGGAGTTCGGTACCACACGCCCGTCCCTTGTTCCTCGACCGCCTTCGCCACTGAATCCATCAGCTCGGGCGAAATGATCGGCTCGCCACAGCCATCGCAGTAGACCATTGGAATCGGAACGCCCCATTGCCGCTGGCGACTGATGCACCAGTCCGGGCGGTTCTCGATCATTCCGTAGATTCGATCCCGGCCCCAGCGTGGAATCCACTCCACCTGATCAATCTCCGCCAACACCTTGCGCCGCAACTCATTCGCTTCGAGCGAAATGAACCACTGGTGGGTTGCTCGAATGATTATCGGTTGGTGACATCTCCAGCAGTGGGGATAGCTGTGGCGGACTTGATCGGTCTTCGCGTTGAGAAGGGACCCTTTCTCGGCGAGAAGATCGATGATGATCGGATTGGCCTCGAACACCTTCTTTCCCGCAAGGAGCGGACCCACCGTATCGTCAAACCTTCCGTCGTTTTTGACGGGGTTGTAGATGTCGAGGCCATATTTGAGGCCAACCTCGTAGTCATCCTGTCCATGGCCGGGGGCGGTGTGAACCAGACCCGTGCCCTGCTCGAGTGTCACGTGCTCCCCGAGGACGATCTTGCTCTCGCGCGGATAGAATGGATGCCGGTAGGTTATCCCTTCCAGCTCAGCTCCGGACGCGTATGCGAGAATGCGGCTGGGATCCACGAGTGCAGCGGTCGGCGCGGTGGACCCATCCCGGAGGGATACCGTCTTCAGGGCCAATTGATCCTGCGCCAAATTCGATAGCACCAACGGGAGCAGGTCCTTCGCGATGCAGAGCGTTCGCGGGCCGAGGTCGTAGAACAAATAGTCGAGCTTGGGGTGAACCGCGATCGCCAGATTCGCAGGAAGTGTCCAGGGCGTAGTCGTCCAGACCGCAAAGGCCACACGGTGCCCGGCGAGCGGCGGCCAACGACGGGAAAGGTCCTCTACCGCGTCGAATGCTATATACACCGAGGGGCTGGTGCGGTCCTGGTATTCGACCTCGGCTTCGGCAAGGGCTGTCTGGTCATGAAGACACCAGTAGACCGGCTTCTTGCGGCGATAGAGCGAACCCCTCCTGGCGAAGGTCGCCAGCTCTCGGATCTCCTGCGCTTCGTAGCGGAAATCGAGCGTCCGGTACGGTTGGCCCCAACGGCCGAACACGCCCATCCGCTTGAACTGCTCGCGCTGAATGTCGATGTACTCCAGTGCGTAGGAGCGGCATCTTTCAAGGAACTCATCGCGAGAGAGCGACTTTCGATCGACCTTCTGTTCCTTCAGCCGCTTCTCCACTGCCTGCTCGATCGGCAGCCCGTGGCAATCCCACCCGGGTATGTACTCCGCGTACCGACCGGCGAGATTGCGGTATTTCACCACGAAATCTTTGAGAATCTTGTTGAGAGCATGCCCCGCGTGCAGGTCGCCGTTCGCGTAAGGCGGGCCGTCGTGCAAGACGAAAACCGGGCATTGCGCGTTGTGAGTCAAAATCTTCTGGTAAATGTCGCGCTCCTCCCACCACTGGAGTAATCGCGGCTCGAGTTGGGCCAGATTTCCCTTCATGGGAAAGTCGCTTCTCGGAAGGTTCAGCGTGTCTTTCCACTCTCGGCGCGGTGGAGTACTGGCGGAATCGATCATCTCGCTCGAGTTAACCTATCAATGGACTTGGTTCAGCATCAATTGATCTGCTCCAATCCGGTGAGTTCGCACGTCCTGAAATGGTAGCGTTCGTGATTCGATGACAGTCAAGCGTCAAAAACGCAAGCGGAGCGGATCGGGCGCGAAACCAGCCCGAATGCCGGCTGAACGTAAGTTGGTGGCCATCCTTTCGCGAAAACGCTCTCTGTACTCGACCCGCCGCCTGGTTCAGGCGATCCAGGAACGCGGTCATCGTCCCATCGTTCTCGACGCCCTCCGCTGCAACCTGTTACTTGGAACAGACGGCGCGCGAATGCTGTACCGAGGTGTGGAAGTGAGGGGAATTGCGGTGGCGATCCCTCGGATTGGCGCTTCGATTACCGAATACGGGCTGGCAGTAGTCAATCACCTCGACATGATGGGAATTCCGCTGCTGAACAATTCGGTTCCGATCGCGCGCAGTCGCGACAAATTTCGATGCTTGCAACTGCTGTCGAAGTCTGGTGTGGCCGTGCCGCGAACGGTTGTCGCAGGAGACCGTAGCAAAGTTTTAGAGCTGGTGGAGGAGGTAGGGGGATTGCCGGCTGTGTTGAAGCTGATCCGTGGGACGCAAGGCGTAGGGGTGATGCTCGCCTCAAGTATTGTTGAGCTTCAAGGCATTCTCAGCACTTTCGGAACGCTGGGGGAACGTATCGTGCTTCAGGAGTTCGTACGGGAGGCAGAAGGGAAGGACATCCGGGCGCTGGTGGTGGGAAACCAGGTGGTTGGTGCAATGCAGCGCCGCGCCAAGCGAGGAGATTTCCGCTCGAACATTCACCGCGGCGGACGCGGAGTCGCCCTCGAGTTGCCTAGAGAATACGCGAACGCAGCGATTCGAGCTTCGCAGCTGATCGGCCTGGACGTGGCTGGGGTGGACATGCTCGAATCCGCCCAGGGCCCCAAGGTTCTGGAAGTGAATTCCAGTCCGGGCTTCAAGGGTCTCGAGCGGGCAACCGGAAGAGACATCGCGGGTGAAATTATCGACCACGCGCTGCAGTTGCGGATAAGCCAGCCGGCGGAAACCACCTGCGCCCAGAAGCTCTAACGCCGGGCCGCCAGCCCGGCATATTGCACTCAAGCGTGCGCTCGCTCGTCTCAACGTGCTGATCTTGTTTGCCGAATTTTCGGGTGCGCTCCTAAGCTGGGACTGCCGATGGTTATCAACCCTGTAACGATCACCGTATACCAGGATGTTCTCTGCGCTTGGGGCTATCTCGCCGAACTTCGACTCGAGCCGCTCGAGGCCGAGCTTGGCACCAACGTTCGATGGAACTTCCGTCCTTTCCCGCTGCGCGCGCGCTCAATGTCGATGACCTGTAGGGACAAGCAGGAATGGATCGATGAAATCAATCGTGCGCGATTGGAGAATGACGGAGGCCAATTGAAATCGGACCTCTGGCTCCAGAACGATTGCCCGACATCCAGCTTGCGGCCACTGTTGGCGGTGGAGGCAGCGGGCCTTCAGGGAGAGCGATCGCGCCGACGAATGGCTCGTGCGCTCCAACGCGCAGCTTTGGAGCAAGGAATCAATGTAACGCGGATGGATGTGATCCTTGTGCTTGCGAGCGCGTTGGGACTGGACGTGGACGGCTTCTCGATGGCCTGGGTATCAACCCGGTTGCGAAGGATGATCCTAGCCGAGGGCGACCGCGCGCGTGAACGGGGGGTAACTGGAGTCCCCACGCTGGTCGTCGCGGGTCGGTGGATGATCTGCGGACTTCGCGAGACGCTGGAATATCGCCGCTACATCTTGATGTGCCTCAAGAAAGACACCGAGCGCCGAGCTGCCTTCGAGCGCGTGGTCCACTGAAGCACCTCGATTTGCGACTCTTCGCGATCGGCGACACTCATTTGCCGTCCACCCGCAACAAGGACATGTACCGATTCGGCTGGCAGGATCATCCAGTGCCGCTGCAACGTGCCTGGGACGCGCTGGTTCGTCCCGATGATGTGGTGATCGTCGCCGGCGACATTTCGTGGGCAACCCGACCATCGGAAGTCCTTGGCGATCTCGCGTGGCTTGATCAACGGCCCGGGCAAAAGGTGCTGCTACGCGGCAATCATGACTATTGGTGGGGCAACTCCACGACCAAGCTACGAAGGCTCTTTGAGCCCTACCGTACCTTCGCCGGTTTCCTGCAGAATTCCGCGGTCGCGGTCGGACCCTGGCTGATTGCTGGGAGCCGGCTGTGGACAGCGCCGGAGGCCCCACCGCTTCCAGGAGGTGAGCTGGGAAGCGAATCGACCAACAAACAATACGTGCAACGCGAGTCCCTACGCCTGCAGATGTCGATCGATGACGCGATCGCGAAAGAGCAGCACGCCACAGGATTGACCCGAATCGTTGCCGTTCACTTTCCGCCTTTGTACGTCAACGAGGTACCCACTGCATTCAGTCCAATGATTGAAAGCTTCGCACCTCGAGTCTGCGTGTATGGGCACCTGCATGGTCCGGGGATTTCGGCCGGCTTTGTCGGCGAGCGAAACGGAGTGCGCTACGTCCTCGCATCGTGCGATGCGGCTGGGTTTACACCCGTGCTGCTCCTCGAGCATGAAGGCTAAGCTCGATCTGTAGCGAGCGGTTAAAGTACCCTCGATGTGCACGCTCATTGCAGCCGTCCAGACATTGCCCGAATCGCCCCTTGTGATCGCCGCCAATCGGGACGAGCGGCTGGATCGCCCTGCTTTAGGACCCCGATTGTGGCCGGGCTCACCTGCGTTCGTTGCCCCCCTCGATGAAGCCGCAGGCGGTACGTGGCTCGGGCTCAATGCGGCAGCACTGTTCGTCGGTGTGACCAACCGATTCGGCGTGGAAAGAGACGAGACTCGGGAGTCGCGCGGACGGCTGGTTGTTGAGGCACTGAGTTTTCGGTCCGCACGCGCTTTGCACACTGCGCTCGAGAGCCTGTCCGCCAAGCGCTTCAACGCGTTTCATCTTTTTTATGGCGACGCGAACGCAGCCTTTGTGACCTGGTCGACAGGAGATCGAATCAAACAAGAGTCGCTCATACCAGGGGTTCACGTCATCACGGAGCGTAGCTTGGGTGGCGATGACCGCGCCCGCACAGAACTGATCCGATCCTACTGGCCCGCCGTGGAAAGGGGGACTGGGCGCCTCACCGACCGCCTCGCAGACTTGCTCCGCCTGCACCGCGATCCCCCCGGCGCAGGCGTCTGCATTCATGCTCCGGAGCTCAACTATGGCACACGCTCCTCCCTGGTTCTCCTGCTCCAACAGCAGATCCCTAAAAGTGAGTTTCTTTGGGCAAACGGACCGCCCTGTGTCACGAACTACGAGGACCGGGGTGACTTGCTCCGACAGCTTGCTCTAGCAGATTGAGCACGTGGTCGTTCCAGGCTAGGAGCTGATCGCAAATTCGACTATGGGAACAGCATGAGTCCAATCTTCACCAGCTTGCTGCTCGCTGCGGGGCTGATCTTCTTTGCAGTCACGATGACCAGGCGTTTGCTTCTGCTGGCTGCACTGAAGAAGGAGGATCGCGGGGATCACCCATCCGTACGCGTCAAGCGCTTGCTGTTGTTTGGGTTGGGGCAGAAACGAATGGTGGACCCCGAGGAGCGCGGGCCAGGGGTGATGCACGTCCTGATCTTTGCAGCTTTCATAGTGCTCGCCCTGCGCACAATCATGCTGTTCGTGATGGGTTTCTCAGAATCATCCGTGGATGTCTTTTCGACTCCCACTAGCCTGTTCTGGACCGAACACCCCACATGGGGACCAGTCTTCGGCGTCTATTTACTTGCAAAGGATCTGTTAGCGGCAGGTGCGTTCATCGGGGCCGCCTATTTCTGGTACCTGCGCTGGTTAGTCAAACCCGATCGGATGACGCCCTCCTGGGAGGGGTATCTGATTCTCGCCTTCATCATGGGTTTGATGGCTACTGAGTTCGTCTTCGGGGCCTCACACATCGTGGCTCAGCATCGCGGGTTGGTCGCTTTCGAGCCGGTCACTTCCCTCGTTGCACGGGGTTTTGACAGCCTAGATTCGAACCTCGTTCGCACTTTGGGCATAGTGGCTTTCTGGCTCCACCTTTCGATCATTGTCACGTTCTTGAATTTCCTTCCTTACGGAAAGCACTTCCATGTGATCACTGCTTTGCCGAACGTCTACTTCCAGCGACTTACGCCGAGCGGCAAACTGCCCACCCCCAACCTGGAGAAAGAGGAGTTCGGCGTGCGGACAGTGAAGGATCTGACCTGGAAGCAAGGTTTGGATCTTTACTCCTGCACCGAGTGCGGCCGGTGCCAAACTCACTGCCCTACTTATTTGACGGGCAAGCCTCTCACGCACAAAGAAGTCAACCAGACCCTTAAA
>WNFC01008356.1_pt1 | contig 11410 bp, 9 predicted proteins | sample 5400541 | NCBI WGS metagenome assembly WNFC01 (sample SAMN13153342, study PRJNA577476) | soil metagenome | isolation source: 120 cm saprolite under Douglas fir tree site 2 hole 2 replicate 1 | place: USA:California | collected 2015-04-18
ATATGCCGTTGACGAGAAAGCATCGGGAAAATCGATCGCAGAGGTCCGCCGGTTTCTCGGCGATTGGAACGAGCGCATGCGGCCGTTGTATATGGCGGTTTCGCTGACGGACACGTTTTTCTATCCAGACGACAGCATTGCCACCAAAATCCTGGGAGAAGCGGTCCTACCGTCCTGCCGAGAATTCGGCCTGCCGATGTCGCTAATGATTGGCGTGCGACGGCAAGTGAATCCCGCGCTGCGGCTGGCGGGGGACGGCGTTGGCAAAGCGGATCTTCGCGCGGTGGAAAATTTGTGCCGGAGTTTTCCTGAAAATAAGTTTTTGGTGAGTGTGCTGAGCCGTGAAAACCAGCACGAACTCTGCGTCTACGCGCGGAAATTCAACAACCTGATGCCATTCGGGTGCTGGTGGTTCCTGAATAACCCGTCCATTGTGGAGGAAATCACGCGGGAGCGGATTGAACTGCTGGGCACCAGTTTCATTCCGCAACACTCAGACGCGCGCGTTTTGGAGCAGGTGATCTACAAGTGGCGGAACACGCGGCGGACCATGGCTCCGATTCTCACGAACGCCTACCGGCTGCTTCTGAGTGATGGCGGGGAAGTGAGCCGCAAGGAGATCGAGCGGGACGTGAACCGGCTGTTCCGTTCGAATTTTGAAAACTTGACAGGCCTGCGCGGCGGGTGAACGCCAGACCTGTATCCTGCCGATCGACGTTCATCAGCTCGGCTGCAAAGCGCTCCGCAAAAAACTGGCAATGGACTCCGTCAACTTTCGGGGACAATCGGTGCGCGCCATCGCGAGGGCCAGGCTTCTCGTCAGCCGGTGCTCTTGAATCCGAAACTTCTGAAAAAAGTGGGAACGCCCCCTGAGAGCGTGCTCGGGGAGGATCGAGTGGCCGAAGCCGGATTCCACGAGGCGCTTGATGGCCTCCGTGTCATCCGCCTCCATAACAACGTGAGGAGCCACGCCGATCTCCTGAAAAAAACGGTCTATGACCAGCCTGACATTGCTGCGCCGGGGGTAAAGCAGAAACGGAACGCCGTTCAGGTCGGAGGGGCGCAAAGAGCCGACGTGTCCGCTGCCGACCTTGTTTGCCGAGGGGCGGACGACCAGAAGTTCCTCATCAAACAGAGGAGTAATATTGAGATTGTCTTCGGCTACCGGAAGTGAGATGAGCGCCAAGTCGAAGCGGCGGTCGAGCAGCCCAGCGACCATTTCCTCAGTGACGCCGACCGTTACGCGAATCTCCGCATTCGGGTAACGCTTACGCAACTGCCGAAGTGGCCTGCCCAGCTGATAGATGAGCGTAGTTACACCCGTGGCGAAATGGAAGGGGCGCACGTCCGTGGACAGATCATTTTCAAATTCCTGCCGGATATGGCCCATCCGCTTGATCACCTCTTTGGCATGCTCGGCCAGGCGCAAAGCTGCCGGCGTGGGGACCAGCAGTTTGCCACGCCGTACGAAGAGTTCCGTATGGAGCTCTTCGGCAAGGTTATGGAGCTGAAGACTGACGGCGCCGGGAGAGAGGTGAATTTTTTCTGCGGCACGGGTCATGCTAGGGGAGTCCATGACGGCGAGAAACAATTCAAGCTGGTGGATGTCCATTTACCCTCTCCCAAGAGTTATGGCCGCGCAAATGAGGAGGCATGAGGCGCTGTCTACCAACGGCGATTTTCCAGACTGAAACCGTCCCGATCCTCAAACGGACTCCTCAGATTTTGCAGCTTCAGGGACGAACTGCAGCCTTGCAGCGCAAACGCATCGAGGCAACTCTACCAAAAAACGAATGGTGTTGTTGCGTGGGTTTAGCTTTCCCGGTGAAGGCAGAGGCTGTAGAGTAAGCAGGCCTATTTTCCGGGCCGAGTTGGCCACGGATGTAGAACGGAATTATGCTCTTCCACCGTTTCGTGGGCTGCGATACAAAGGATGCAGATCGACCATGAAAATCACGGATGCCAAAGTGATTGTTTGCAGTCCGGGACGCAACTTCGTAACGCTGAAGATTACGACGGAAGATGGGATCTACGGTCTCGGTGACGCCACGCTAAACGGCCGGGAGCTTGCGGTTGCTAGCTATCTCTCCGACCATGTCATTCCATTGTTGATCGGGCGCGACGCCCGGCGGATCGAAGACATCTGGCAGTACCTCTACAAAGGCGCGTACTGGCGACGCGGTCCTGTCACCATGTGCTCGATCTCCGCGGTTGATACCGCACTCTGGGACATCAAGGGCAAAGCCCTGAACGCACCGGTCTATCAATTGCTGGGAGGCGCTTCTCGAGATGGCGTGCTCGTGTACGGCCACGCCAGTGGGCAGGACATCGAGGACACCATCAAGGCGGTATCGGATTACATCAAGCTGGGATACAAGGCGATTCGCGCGCAAAGCGGCATTCCCGGTCTTCAGAGTACATATGGCGTCGGCCGCGGCAAATTGTATTACGAGCCTGCCGAAAAAGACGCACCGCTCGAAAATGCCTGGAGCTCCGAACTCTACATGAATTTTGTTCCGCGATTATTCGAACGGCTGCGGAAAGAATTTGGCGAGGACCTTCCCTTACTGCACGATGTACATCATCGGCTAACGCCTATGGAAGCAGCACGCCTCGGAAAGAGCCTCGAACCTTTTCACTTGTTCTGGCTCGAAGATCCCGCTCCGGCCGAGTTGCAAGAAAGCTTCCGCCTCATCCGCCAACACACCACGACGCCTTTGGCCGTGGGTGAAGTTTTCAATTCCATCTATGATTGCCAGCAGCTCATCCAGGAGCAACTCATCGATTACATTCGGACTGCGGTTGTGCATTCTGGCGGAATTTCGCACATGCGAAAGATCGCCAGCTTGGCGGAGCTCTATCAAGTCCGGACCGGGTCGCACGGTGCGACCGATATGAGTCCCGTGTGCATGGCTGCCGCGCTGCATTTTGACTTGAGCGTCCATAATTTCGGGATCCAGGAATTCATGCGCCACACGGAGGAGACGGACCGCGTGTTTTCGCATTCCTACACTTTTTCTGACGGAATGATGCATCCTGGCGATGCCGCGGGCCTGGGCGTGGATATCGATGAAATGCTTGCGGCCAAATATCCGTATTGCCGGGCATACTTGCCGATCAATCGCAAACTGGATGGGACGATGCACAGTTGGTAGAAGGGAACTTTTCGGCGCGGAATCGGAATCCTGGTCTGCAGCCCAGATTCAACCAGGAATCTTCTAGACTGGAAGCCGACACCAAAAACGAACAGCTTTGCATTCACACAATGGACCCAACGCAACCCACTTCCGCATCCGGTATTTTGGCGTCACAAGCTCAAACCGCGGCTACTACGGCCGGTAAGGAGGCTGCGCCAATCGTTTCCTCTCGCTCCGGCTATTTCCGCTGGGTGATCTGTGCCCTCCTGCTGCTCGGAACTACAAAAAATTACATGGATCGCTGGGTCATCTCCGCTCTAAAGACCACGCTGCAACATGATCTCGGCTGGAGCGAAATCAATTACAGCAATCTGGTCTTTGCGTTTCAGGCGGCTTACGCCGTCGGCATGCTCGTTGTCGGTAGATTTATCGACCGCATCGGCACGCGTTTGGGTTATGCCATCGTGATGGTTTTTTGGAGCCTCGCTTCCATGGCTCACGCCGTGGGAAGCTCGTTCTCCAGTTTCCTGCTGGCGCGTATGGCGCTTGGCTTTGGAGAATCGGGAGTATTTCCGGCAAGCATTAAAGCCGTTGCCGAATGGTTTCCTGCCAAAGAGCGGGCACTAGCTACAGGTATTTTCAATGCCGGAACGAATGTTGGGGTGATTCTAGCAGGGCTGTCCGTGCCGTGGATCGCAGTCCATCTTGGCTGGCGCTGGACTTTTGTCATCATCGGTTCGCTCGGTTTCGCCTGGTTGGCATTGTGGCTGTTGCTTTATCAAAGACCAGAGGACCATCCGCGCTGTTCCAAGGCCGAGCTCGAGTACATCCGGGGGGGTAGACCGCAGCCTGTGGAGAAGATTAGATGGTTAAGTCTCTTTCCGTTCCGGCAGACGTGGGCATTTGCATGTGGAAAATTCCTGACCGACCCAATCTGGTGGTTCTATCTTTTTTGGGTGCCCGATTTTCTTGAACGCCAGCACGGGTTGCACCTGGCCCAGATTGGTGTTCCGATCGTTGTGATTTATCTCATCTCCGATTTCGGCAGCGTAGCCGGAGGATGGTTGCCGTCGTTCTTGATCCGGCGGGGAGCTTCCCTGAACGCAGGACGCAAGATCGCCATGCTCATCTGCGCGGTCAGCATCACTCCCATCGCGTTTGCTTACCGCGTGTCTGGATTGTGGCCTGCGGTTCTGCTGATTGGTCTCGCAGCCGCGGGCCATCAAGGCTTCTCCGCGAATCTTTACACGCTGACTTCCGATTTGTTTCCGACGCGAGCGGTGGGCTCCGTTGTCGGGATAGGTGGGATGGCGGGCGCAGTCGGCGGCATGTTTATCGCTAAAATCGTGGGCTATGTCTTGCAATGGACTGGCAGCTACATGATTCCGTTTTTCATTGCCGGCTCCGGGTACTTGGTGGCGCTCGCTGTAATCCAAATTCTTACACCCCGGCTGGAGCCAGCCAGGATTGATTGAGAAGTCCAAACGTGAATGAAGGGGGCCGTCTTATTGATTGACGCCGCTGGCCAGGATGCCGCCGTCGACTACCAGCAAATGACCCGTGACGAAGCTGGCAGCGTCGGAGGCGAGAAACACGGCAGCGCCTGCCAACTCATCGAGCTGGCCGAAGCGCTTCATGGGCGTGCGAAGCAAAAATTCCCGCCCGCGCTCTGTTCCGTCGAGAAGGGCGGCATTCAAGTCCGTGCGCAAAACGCCTGGAACGAGCGCGTTGACACAAACGCCTGATGTGGCCCATTCGATCGCCAGCGTTTTCGTAAGGGAAGCGACGCCCGCCTTGCTGGCACCATACGCGGCAACTTCATAGAGCCCGACAAACGACGAAAGCGAGCCGATATTGATGATGCGACCATAGCGCTTTTCGATCATGTGCCGGCCGAACACGCGGCAGGCGCGCAAAGTCCCCTTCAAATTTGTTTCGAGGATGGCGTCCCAATCGGATTCGGGAAATTCCAGCGTAGGCATTTTCTTAGTGCGGCCGGCACAATTCACGAGGATTTGGACGCTGCCGAATTCCGCGCACACCGCTTGCAAGAGCCCCTCGATGCTGGCGTTGTCGGTGACATCACAAGTTTGCTGGAACGATCGGCGCCCGAGCGCGACAACTTCCGCGACTGCGTTTCGAACCTGCTCTGCCCGGCGACCCGTAGGCACAACGTTCGCGCCGGCCTGGGCGAGGCCCCGAGTGAGGGCGAGCCCGATGCCGCTGGTTCCGCCGATCACCACCGCCGTTTTATTTTTGAGATCGAGAAGAGGGTGACCCATGAAGTGCTCCTCAGATTTTTCTGCCGCTGAAATTTCCGAGCAAAAACGCCAAGGCAACTTCATCGATCATATTTACGAGTCCAGTGATGAAACGTTGGAGCGCAGTATGGAACCACCTCCCGTTTAGATTCAATTCTCCTCCCATGCGGGGAGCACCCGCGACTCATTGGATTCAATTGTAATGCGAGACGCACGTTTTCAAGCGTTGAGTATTGCTAAAGAAATCGTTCACCTGCCTTGATTGGATGAACCGAGGCGCGGAAGGGAAATCGGCACGGGGCGAATATGTGGCGTCACGAGCCCGCAAGAATCGGGCGGTGGTTATCTTTGGAGTCTCTGTGTGGCACGGGGGCTTCGTGGGAAAGATCGCGGCAGTTCCAATCCGACAAAACGAGAGGCCGGACCCATGGTCCGGCCTCGAATCAAAAATTTGGTTGCGGGGGTCAGATTTGAACTGACGACCTTCGGGTTATGAGCCCGACGAGCTACCAGGCTGCTCCACCCCGCACACTCACTATAGCGGACGCGAGTGCTTCCGTCAAACCAATGCAAACTGGCTCAAAGGAATCTGCGAATAAGGCAGGGAACAGCTACCACTCGTTGTAAGGCGTGTTCTCGAAAGGCGAGACTTTGTTGGAGTTCGAATGAACATCAACCAGTCCAGTGCTCGATTGATCCGGGCTCAACACCACACTGTCGTATTGCTGCACCCAGTCCGCTGCGCTGGTCATCGGATCCTTGGGAACATTGCGGAGGTAACCCGCCTGCACCAAATCTTCGAGGGATTGTGGCGCGGCCTGCTTGTCGAGCGTGTAATTATCGATTGATTGGCGCATGGCCTGCAGATTCTGCTTCAGCGCCGCTTCTTTCGCGCGCAAAACGGACTTATCATAACGCCCAGCCGCAATACCTATCAAAATGAGGATGATCGTAATGACGATCATCAACTCGATGAGCGTAAACCCCGCTTCCAATAGCCGGCCACGGCGCTTCCTCAATGATGACTTGCCGATCCGAATTTTCGACGCCATTTTCAATTCAAATCCTCGTTCGAACTACCAACCTGAATACTGCGTCCCATCAAGCGCCGTGCCCGTCGATTTCGAGTATACGTCGAACACATTCTTGCCGCCCCAGCTCGTTGAGTCCGGATCGTCCTGAACAGCACGCAGTCCCCATTCGGCCCGCCCGGTCATGGGGTCCACCGGAATCTTCCGCAGAAATCGAATCTTCCGGTCGCTGCCTGCGCCGAGCTGCACTCCTTTCACCAGCGTTTCCAGGTCCGGGGGATAGCCTTCGCTCCCGATTTCCACCCGGATTTGGTTCCGGTCGGCCGCGTCTTTGTAACGGTCGATCGCATCCTTCATCTCCCGCAGATCACGGCGAAGCTCCGCTTCTTTCTGCCGAATGATGGTGTACTTCGCGATGGGCAGCGCGGCGGAGGATAGAATCATCAGAATGGCGCAAGCAATGATCAACTCCAGCAGCGTCATCCCTGCTTCGGACGAATATCTCCTTCGCTGGATTAGTCTACCCATTCGTTCCTGGGTTGTCGTGTTACGCAACATCGCTCGCACACTTCGGCTACGGCTGAACTTGCACGGTTGCCTCGCTGGTGATCAGCGGTATCAGCTTCTGCTGCGAATCCTTCGCATTCACCTGTACGATCGACAGGGTCGATGAGCCGGGCGCCAGCGCCTTGATGACAATGCCGATCAGCGTTCCGCTCCCGCTCACTCCCGGCGTGTTCGGCCGGCGCGTCGCGGAAATAATCGACTGCCCTTTATCCTTGAAGGGTTGGTGCACGATGGCGATTTCCTGCGTTCCACCAGACAGGAACCCGCCGTGCTGCACTTCCTCCACGCTGATTACCGCGGGGTTGTATTGCAGCAGCAGCGGTATCGAGAAAAGGTCGCTCACATTTTCGACCACAACTCCGACGGTAGCCGTCTGCCCCGCCTTCAATGACAAGCTCTGTGGTTCAAATCGAATCTTGGCCGCCGCTCCTTCAACTGGCCCAGCCGCAGGTGTGGTGGCGGCCGGCGCAGGCGTTGGGGTTCCCGCTCCCGTGTTTTGATTCGTCTGAGGCTGTTGCGGTGGCGCCGCTGGTGGCTGCGCAGGCGCGTGGATCTCGCTCTCCCGCTTCACCTGCACGTTTGTCTCGGAGCCTGAGTACAGGGGCCGCAGATTCGCTTTCGTCCATTCGGGAACCCGTACGATCCGCGGCGTCAGGACGATCAGCACTTCATCTTCTTGGTGGTCCGTCTTCTGGTGGGAGAAGAGATATCTTAGCAGCGGCAGCTTCGCGAGACCTGGCCAGCCTTCCAGGGTTTTGCTATCAGTCCGCTGGACTAAGCCGCCCAGAATACTGACCTCGCCTTCCTTCAAGCGGATGTCGTCTTCGATAACGCGCTGGCTGATGATGGGCTGCGTGATGCCGCCAATGGATTGATCGCCGGTATGCGAGGAGACTTCCACTTTCAATTTCAAGCTCACGTCGCGATTCGGATGTATTCGAGGCGTAAGGTCAATATTCACGCCAACATCCAGATACGTGAACTGGGTATTCACGAGGGGATTTATCCCGCCCGCGGTTCCTCCGGCGATTCCAATGCCGGACGAAAAACTGCCGGTGGCAATAGGGATGCGATCGCCGATGCGCAGTTTGGCGGTCTGGCCGTCCACCGAGCGCACCTCCGGGTTCTGGATAATCTTGGTATTGGTGTCGGTCAGAACGGCGTTGGCCGTCAGGCTCGGCAGAGTCACGTCGTAGGCGCTTCCATTTAGGCTTCGAAGCTGCTTAAAAGTGATTGTCGAATTGCTCGTCGTGGTACTCGTGCTCGAACTGCTCGTGCTGGCGTTCGGGTTGATCGCAACGCTGGCGGTTTGCCCCGGAAGAATGCCAAGGTCACGCAAGCGATCGGTGCGCGCCTCCAGTACTTCGACCTGCACCACCACCTCGGGCTTGGCCTTGTCGATGTCGCGGATCATCTTCTCCGCCAGCAGCAACTTGTCCGGCGTATCCCGGACAATGATGGCGTTCTGCGAGTTGAGTTGTGAAATCCGTTTCAGGTCCAACAACTGACGGAAACCGGTCACGATTTCCGTCAAATCCTGTGGCGTCACTGTGTTCGAAAGATAAAAAGTTCTCACTACCTGCTCTTCATAGTCCCGGCGCTTCTGCGGCTGATCCGGAATCACGAAAAGAATATTTTCTGTCACCGGCTTAACGAAAGCTTTGCTCTCCAGCGAGACGATCTCCAGCGCTTGCTCCAGGGTCACATTAGTCAAATCCACGGTGATGCGCCGGGCAGGGAAGTCCGGGTCATAGACCATCGTCAGGCCCGCGAGTTTTCCGATCGTGTCGAACACGATCTTCGCGTCATTGGAGGCTTTATAATTGATCGGAGCGCGCGAAAGTGGCTTGATTTCCGGCGGCATCGTCGCCAGTTGGGGCTCGTTCGGATTAGCGGGCGGTTCAGCCGCCTCATCGGCCGCGTGATTTTTCTCCGCGATCATTTCGACCGTCTTCCGAAGCTCCTGGTCTGCCACCGGGTTGGAAGGATCGATGGCCTGCGCCCGCTGGAATTCGCCTGCGGCGCCCTGGAGATCCCCCTTTTTCCGCAGCTCCACGCCCTGTTTGACGTGTAATTCACTCGCTTCGAAGCGTACCCGGTTCAGCTTGATCTTGTAGCCGGCGTTGTACGGGTCCGCCTTGGCGGCTTTTTGGTAGAAGACGAACGCGGCGTCGTAGTCCTGAAGCGACTCCGCTTTCTTACCCTGGCTAAAATCGGGTTTACCCTTTGGACAGCCCGCTGCGAGCAGTCCAAAACCAACACACAGGAATAAGATTCCCCAGCGGCGCATGTGCTCTCCGAGACCTCGACACGAAGCCCTAGCAAGGAGTCTAACATTCGATTTAGAGGCCCGGCAAGGATGCTTAGGTTGGCCGCCCTCCATGAATTAACGTTGCCTTGTGCCGAGCGTGACAACTTTTAATACTACAGTTATGATGGAAAGTTGTGGCCAAGCCTGCCAAAAAGACAGTGAAGTCCCCGAAGTCCGGCGAGCAAATCGTCGCACAGAACCGCGCAGCTTCTTATAACTACCATATTTTGGAGAAACATGAGGCCGGCCTGGTCCTCCATGGCACCGAGGTCAAAGCCCTTCGCGAGGGGAAAGCCAATATCCGCGATGCCTATGTCGAGTTCAAGCCCACTAGCGCATGGCTGGTTAACGCGCACATTGCACAGTACTTACCGGGAGGCCCGTGGAACCACGAGCCTTTGGGTGCGCGCAAACTCCTCCTCCACAAGAGGGAAATCGAGAAGCTCTCCGGCCGCACGGAGTCCAAGGGTTTAACCGTCATCCCTCTAAAGATCTACTTTCGTAACGGTATCGCCAAGGTCGAACTCGCCCTGGCGCAGGGCAAGAAATCCTGGGACCGCCGCCAGGACGAACGCACCAAAGAAGCTCGCAGGGAAGTCGAACAATCCATGTATCGCAATCGGAGGCGATAACGCACCATGCAGATCACGCTCGCAACCCAGCCGTTCGCAGGACTTGAAACCGATGCCCTGGTTTCTTACGTATTTGAGGAGACCGATCCCGTTCAGGGCCGAATCGCGGGGATCAACAAGGCCACCACAGGCCTGCTGCGCAAGCTCGCTAAGAGCGGCGAATTGACCGGCAAGACGCTGGAGTTCACTCTGGTCCACGCGCCCGCAGGTCTTAAGGCCGCACGCTTACTCCTCGTGGGAGCAGGGAAGCGCGAGCAATGGAATGGCGCGACTCTTCGCAAGATCGCCGGCGCCGCCCTGCGGTACCTGAAAGCTCGCTCCGTCAAGAACTTCGCTCTACTCGTTCGAGAGGGCAACGCCACCGAAGAGTCCGCACAGGCCATCGGCGAAGGCGCAATCGCCGCCAATTTCGAAACAGACAAATACAAGACCGACAAGAAAAACGATAAAAACGTTGAAACTGTCCTTGTCGCCGGTTTCTCCGATGCGGAGCGCGCTGGGGGAGACAAGGGCCTTTCGAAAGGCCGCATCATTGCCGATGCGCAAAACTTCGCGCGCGACCTCGTCAACGAGCCCTCAACAAACTCACCCCGCGCATCTTGGCCGAAAAGGCCGAAGCCATGGCAAAAGAAGCGGGCCTTGCCGTGGAAATCCTCGACGAAAAGAAAATCGCTGGCCTCAAGATGGGTGCGCTCCTCAGCGTCGCCCAGGGAGGTCCCGAGCCGCCTCGCGTCATGGTCGTGACTTACACGCCCGCGAATCCGAAACTCGGCGCGCCGGTGATCGGTCTCGTCGGCAAGGCTGTCACTTTCGATACCGGCGGCATCTCCATCAAGCCCGCTGACGGCATGGAAAAAATGAAATACGACATGGCTGGCGGCGCCACCATGCTCGGTGTCATGCGCGCTCTTGCTGCGCTGAAGCCCAGCGTGAAAGTCATCTGTGTCGTACCCTCCACGGAAAACATGCCCGGCGGCAAAGCGCAAAAGCCCGGCGACATCCAGACCGCCATGTCAGGAAAAACCATCGAAGTCCTCAACACGGACGCCGAAGGCCGGCTCATCCTCGCCGACGGTGTCCACTACGCCAAGCAACTCGGCGCCACGCACCTCATCGACGCCGCTACGCTCACCGGCGCTATCGTCGTCGCTCTCGCCAACGTCAACGTCGGCGTCTTCGGCTCTGACCAGGCCTTTACCGACAAGCTGCTCGCCAGCTCGAAAGCCGCCGGCGAAAAAATGTGGCAGATGCCCATCGATGACGACTACCGCGATTTCATCAAGGGATCCGTCGCCGACATTCAGAACATCAGCAGCGGCAAGGGCGGCGGCGCGATTACCGGCGCCATGTTCATCAAGGAATTCACTGGCGACACGCCGTGGATTCACCTGGACATCGCCGGCACCGCCTGGAACGACGACGCAAAACCCTGGCTCGCCAAAGGCCCCACTGGCGTCGCCCTCCGCACCCT
>WNFC01008357.1_pt1 | contig 11410 bp, 8 predicted proteins | sample 5400541 | NCBI WGS metagenome assembly WNFC01 (sample SAMN13153342, study PRJNA577476) | soil metagenome | isolation source: 120 cm saprolite under Douglas fir tree site 2 hole 2 replicate 1 | place: USA:California | collected 2015-04-18
CACACCACCGCTACCCATTTGTTGCATGCCGGCGTGGACATCAATACCATCCGTGCGTGGCTAGGCCACGCTTCATTGAACACGACCAACGTCTATGCCGAGATTGATCTGGAAACGAAAGCCCGAGCCTTGGCCCTCTGCGAAGTGAAACACGGCAAACTTGCGAAACCATGGCATCGGGACAAAGGACTGATGGCGTTTCTCCGAGCCCTGTAATGAGTAGAGTTATGTGGCATTCGGTTGCAATTCGATTCTCTTCTTGCGCCGGTTCCCGAGCCGAATGCCACATAATCACGGCCACCACATAACGGTTGTTATGTAGTCGACCACATAACAGCCGAACGACCAGCGCCGCGCTCTACAGGAATGCTTCCCGCAGTATCGGAACGCCGCCGCCATCTTGAAGGACAAGAAGGCCGAGGCGACCACGGTCCGGGAGCTTCGCGCTTGGATTGAGCGCGAAATCCATCTTGACCTCACGAACGCGCCGTTTGACCCGCAGGACGAAACGCTTCTGCCAACGGCGGGAGCGTGCGCCCGATGCCCGAAACGAACGGGCAGCAACCCACTTCTCTTTCCCGAAGTCCGGCAGAAGTCCATTTGCACGGACCGCGAGTGCTACCGGGCCAAGGTTGAAGCACTCGTGCAAATTCAGGTGAAGCCGCTTGAAGAGAAAGGGGAGAAGCCTCCGCGCGTTTCACAGGCTCCGGCATGGCAGGCAAACGGCCATGCCAAAGACGTGCTCTTTGAAGGGCAGTACCGCAGAGCCAAAGCGAAAGGGGAGTGCCCCAACACGAAAGCCGCCGTCCTCATTGACGGCAAGGGTGCTGGCAGCATCTTCTACGTTTGCCTAACCGAGAAATGCGACGTTCACAACCGCGTGACGCGCTACCAGCCGACACCGCAGGAACAATCCCAACGGAAGCGGGTTTCAGGGTTTGTACTTGCAAACCCTGAAAAATCAAAGAAGTGCTCGCCGAGCGCGTCGAGAAGCAGTCGAGGGTGCAAGTCCTCGAAGCCATCCGTAAGAGGCTACGGACGTTCTCTCCCGGCCCGACTTGGAGATGGTAGCGCTCGACTACTTTCGGCGCTTGGGGCATGACAACCACCGCCGTCTCTCGAAGCTCTACGCATGGGAAGAAAAGAAGAGCAAAACCTCATGGGGCGCTCAAACCGTGGACTACGAGAAGACTGCGATCTCTGCCGTGAAAGGCATGAACCCCGCAGACGTCCATCGTTTTCTCGTTGTCTGCGCTCTCGTGTCCGACCTCATATTGCCCCGGTTACAACCCGAGGGAATTCCTTGGGAAAGACACGAACCTTGCACGCACGGCGGCGCACCTCAAAGTCGATACCGCGAAGATAGCTACTGCTGTCCGAGAGGAACTCTCGAAATCGCAAAACAAAGTCAAAGGCCCTCGGTGGTCACTTCAAAATCGGCCATATGTGGACGTCTCAAAACCGGCCATATGAACTCACTCAGGACAGGGTTCTTTTACTCCGCCTCCTGACATCAGGGCAAGTCAACGTGATTTGAAAGCGGTGTCCTTCCCAACGAGCAGAGCGTGATACTGTGAGAATCCTTCGCATCGGGGTCGCGCCTGGTGCAAAGATCCAGGGCCGAGCCGACGGGGCTGGCTCCGAAGAATCGGCTTGTGAACCCTCTGCGAGTAAGTCGATGAGCGGCTTGCTGGCAGAGGGTTTTGGTTTCTGGTGATTCTTTGGTGAAGCTCCGAAGCGGGGGCCTCGACGCTTCCTCGGGACTGAAACTCTAGTTCACGGGCTTGTTTTCGATGGAGATGCTGACCTTTCGTCCAACCTTCACGCAAGTCCCGCCTGTTGGAGATTGCGCGTAAACCCATGTGTCAGCGTCATTATTTGACGTGCCAGGACGTTTATGTGGCACCGGCACTAACCCAACGCTTTTGAGGACGGTTTCGGCATTGTTGGGATCGCCGTCTGTCACGTCTGGCACAACAACGTCTTCGCACCCAGGGGGCGGAAGAACAATTGCATGCGATATTTCGCACCGCCCGGTATCATTCGACCACGTACTTTGAAGTGCGTACGTTCTGTTCCCCATCTTCACGTTCGTAGCCTTACCCGGTCCGCTTATCCCCAAGCACTCGTCTCCGTTTTCGCCAAAGTTGAAATTCGTCCAGCCGCCAGTTGGATTCTGGTCCGTCAAGGTCTCGGCATACTCATGGCCCGCAACTATTGTTACACCGTCGAGTACACCGGAATTGCCGGGGTTCACGGCATTCTGTGCACATGCGGGTTCATCGGGGACGTAAGGCATGTTCGTAAAAGCGATATCTCCATAGTTTGACGGTATTGGTCCTGGAAGGAATTGGCTGTCGCGGTTATAGGAATGCCAAGCACAGAAGGTGCTGCCGGGCAGATTGAATCCGTCGGGATGTGTTCCCGGCGGGGACAGAATAAAATACTGCGCATAGCGATTTGAGGCGGGTGTTTTATTTCCGAAATGACCGGCAGCATTGACGGCTTCTGTGGCGAGTTGCCCGGCCGATGCGGTGTCCGGCGATTTGGATGAGTCGTCGTACCAGACCCCAGCAAGAACCGTTGTCGCTGGATAGGGCACGTAACTGGCATCTGATGAACAGCGTGTCGCGCCTGCGTTCATCCCTGAACCGTCGCAATACTGTGTCATGGTGCCCGACCACAATTCGCCACCAGTTCCAAGTCCCTTGAAAAACGCCTGTAAGAGAGGAACCGCGCCCAATGTGTCCCCTGACAGCGCCGTATTTCCATTGCCGTCGGTACTCGACGTCCCCCATTGCGACCCAAAAATGACGAGATAGACTTTTTGTTGGCCGCTCGTAACGCCAATGGTATCGATGCCACCGCCATAACTTAGCACCCCATTGCACTCGGGCAACATGCCTTTCACAGGCGGGCGCGACTTCACCCAGGACGCCATCTTCTCTGAAGCGTCACGTGTCGGAAACGCGCCGTGTCGGTACAAATGCTCGAACCGAGGAGAGAAAAGATTGATATTTGCAGCTGACTTTGATGCAAATGAAAATGTGCATCCTAGCGGACAAAAAAAGCTCACCCCATCGCAACTGCTTGCCTCACCGACGCGATCTACACACGCCGTACCTCTCCGTAAGGGCGTAATCACCCATTTATTGGTGTCCGGATCGCAACGCGCGACCGCGCAAGGATACGTCGGCCTTGGCCCCGGGCAGCTCATCTCTACAGGAATGAGAAAGGTCGGCTCCTGCGCGAAAAGTGAAATGGGGCACGTCAATACAAGCGTGCTCATCAACATCAACGCCGCAAAGCAAAGGCGTATTCTCATATGTGCCTCCGAATCATCCTTCCGTTGGAACTAGTGCCTCTGATGTTACCGCCGAAGTCCCGGCTTTATCGCGCGTCATTCACTCTACTCCAAAGAATTAACAACTGAAGCAAGTACAATGATTTTGGAGGACTCCCGAGATGGCCTTAAGATACCAGGATATACATCGCTTCGTCAGAGAAAATGGGAATGTCAAAGCGTTCGCGGAAAAGGGTGCTGTGACGCTATTGAAGAGCGGAGAAATTGATACCGTGACGTTCTTCGAAAATGATGCAGTGCGGTTCGAATATGAAGGCAAATCATACACACGCGAGGATTTCGAACGACTCGTCGAACAAGAGAAGCCTAAGTCTGGGCAGTAACTGACAGCACGCCGAGGCTTCGCAGGGATTGTTGGTGCGTTCTCGTTACGCTGAGTTTGCCTCTCAAGCCGATTCGGACAGAGCTCGCTAGGCCGTCCTTTCTTCTGCCGCGCATTTTCCTGGGCACGGCTTCGGGCCAATTCCTGCGCCCGGCAGCTTCGCGGCTTCTGCTTTCCCGGTTCCTCCCGAACGGCACAGGTCCCTCCCATAAAGCACCCGCTTGCCTTGGGAGCAGCGGCCTCTCGCTTCTGGGTGCCCCAGGAAAATGGGGCAAGAAAAAGGAGAAAATTCATGTCTTACCTATATGTTAAGTGGAATAGCTTCGGGCGTGGTTTGCTCGCCAGCGGTTTAGCCATTAAAGCATGTCGTGCGTCTCTCTGGCCACTCCCGGAACGGAGGCCTGCGACGCCCTAGGCGGCGCGCTTAGGCCGAAGTGGAGGGAGTGGCCAGTGCGGGGTATTAGCCGGGTACTATCAGAGTGGATGGCCTTTGGCATGCTGCTGGCTGCGCTCTTTGCATTACTTGCGAGTGACACTTTTTCCCTTTAGGGGGAGGGAGTGATGCCTTGGAAGGAGTGTTGCGCGTCATTCGTCCAGAAACGGCTATTGTGAAGGCAAGTTTCCACAAGCCGACTAGGCGCGATCTATTTCTCCAAGCCCCGTTTAAGGCCGGTTTCGCGACGCTTCTTGGGCCGATTGCCCTATGGGCCAAGTCTGCCGTGATCTTCCTGGGGCCTCCTCTTGGGGCCAATTCGTTGTGTCCAGGGCAGGAGAAGCGTACTCTGCACAAGCCAGGGGCCCAAATCGGGAATTCCGGTTTGTATGAGGCGATTGGTTTGAAAAGGAGCGACGATCGACGGGAGGAGAGATGAACTTTCGCGATCGCAACATTCTTCGATTGGTTCTCGCGGGTTTGTGTGCCTCGGTCTTTGCGATCCCCAAGCTTGCTGTGCCACAACAAGCGCCGTCCGCAAAGACAATGGCCGCGCCGCCATCCGCACCCCTTGCGGAGCAAGTCGAGCAGGGGAAATTTGTTCTGCACAAATTCGAGCAGCCCATCGGGCAGGAAACCTACGAGATCACGCGCAACGGCGAGTCGCTCTCCGTGAAGATCGATTTCAGTTTTACCGATCGCGGCGGGGCCGTGCCGCTCACCGCCACGTTTCGCTCTGCGAACGATCTCACGCCCTCCGCTTTCGAAATCAAGGGCAAGAATGCGCGCTTCTCCACGATTGATCAAGCCGTGGAAGTACAGTTAGAAAAAGTGCGGCTTCGCGATCGCGACAAATGGACCAACGCCGCGCGGCCGAAGCAATTCTTCACGATCGCAGGCTACGCCCCGGCTACGATGCAGATGCTTATGGTGCGTTACTGGGCCACGCATGGCTCACCTGCCGAACTCGCCACGCTTCCGTCCGGCCGCGTGAAGATCGAGCCGCGCGGGCAGGACACAGTCGGCGTCAACGGAAAGAACGAGACGTTCCATCGCTACGCGGTCGAAGGATTGATCTGGGGACGCGAGACGCTCTGGTTCGACTCCAGCCACAATCTCGTCGCGGCAATCACAACCGACGCTGAATTCGACCATTTCGAAGCCATCCGGGAAGGTTATGAAAGCGCGCTCGGCAAGTTCGTCGGCGTCGCCGGAGCGGACGGCATGGCCGCGCTCGCCGAGATTTCAAGGGGAATTTCCGGCAGCCGCTCCGATTCGATGGCTCTGGTCGGCGGAATTCTGATCGACGGAACGGGCAGCGAGCCCGTTCCCGATTCGGTGGTCTTGATCGAGAAGGGACGCATCGCCGCGGCGGGCCCCCGCGCGACAGTAAAGATTCCCCGCGAAGCCACCCAAGTGGACGCGCGCGGGAAAACCGTTCTGCCTGGCCTGTGGGACATGCACGCGCACTTCGAACAGGTCGAGTGGGGCCCGATCTATCTCGCGGCGGGCGCAACCACAGTGCGCGATTGCGGCAACGAACTCGAATTTATCACCGCCGTCCGCGACGCGATCAAGAACGGAAAGGGATTGGGCCCGCAGCTGTTACTGGCGGGTATTGTGGACGGTTCCGGCCCGAACGCGATTGGCGTCGCACGTGTGGACACCCCCGAACAGGCGAAAATGTGGGTCGACCGGTATCACGACGCGGGCTTCCAGCAGATGAAAATCTACAGTTCCGTAAGAATCGAGGAGTTGAAGGCAGTAGCGGACGAAGCGCACCGTTTGGGAATCACAGTAACGGGACACGTGCCCGGAGGCATCACTGCTTTCGAAGCTGTGGAAGCAGGGCAGGACCAGATCAATCACATTTATTACATCGCTTGGATGATAAGCACGCCGCAAGGAGCAACTGGAGCTGATCGAATGAAAGCTATCGCTCCGCTGGATCTCAACTCGCCTCAAACCCAGAAGGCGCTCGCGTTCCTTGTCGAGCACGGAACGGTTGTCGACCCCACTCTAGCGAACCTTGAATTAAAAATGACGAAATCTACAGCGAAGCCGCCCGTCACTTTTGAGCCCGGTATTGCCAAGATCGCACCGGAACTTGCTGCAATCCTGGCAGACGTCGGATCCCCCTCGCCTGTTGCGGATCTCCAGGAAAGAAGGTTTGCAAAATTCGTGGCCATCACGGGGGCGCTGCACAAGGCTGGAGTACCCATCGTTGCCGGAACGGACCAGTCTGTTCCGGGCCACAGCCTGCACCGCGAAATCGAACTGTACGTCCAGGCAGGATTCACGCCGATGGAAGCGATTCAGGCCGCCACGGTCGTGCCGGCGCGGGTGATGGGCCTCGATAAGGAAGTCGGCACCGTCGAACCGGGAAAACGCGCGGATTTGATCCTTGTGGACGGCAATCCGCTTGAGTCCATCCACAACATTCGCAACGTCAAATACGTGGTCGCGGACGGGAAGATGTACGATTGCGCCGAGCTTTGGCGCAGCGTGGGCTTCAAACCCTAGCCCGATTACGGCTTGACCCTGCGGAAGAAGGTGCTGGAGACGTTGTCGTGGTCCAGCTGAGTGAAGACGGACACGAAATCGTTGCCGGCGGTGGCCAGTCCGAAATAGTCTCCTATGAATTGCCCCACCATCTTCGGAACGACTGCTTGCATATTGAACGAGCTGTCCGTGAGTCGAACCTCATTGTCCCAGTTGGCGGCATTGGTTGCGGGCCTGGCGGAAGATGGTTGACAGAGAACCAGCCAGCGATCAGTTGGCAACCCAGGGCTGGCATCGTTGAACCTGAAATCGTAGTAAGACACGCCAATTGTTCCATCCGCCGCCACGGCGATGGAGGGAAGGAAAGCCTGGCGGTTCGCGGGTGCGACGTCGAGCGGGGTCCGGTTGACTCGGATCGGAACGGACCAGGTCAAGCCACCATCCACTGACATGGCAAAAGCAGTGTCGGGGTATTGAAAGTTACTGAAGCGCCCGTCCTCCCAGACGGCGTAAAGGTTGCCATTGCGCCGGTCCACGGCGAAGGACGGATTGGTTGGATCGGACACGAACTGTCCCGTCTTGGGATCGACGACCAACGTGAACCCAACACCGGCTCTGAAAAGCGGCGTTATGGTGACTGAATTCCTTGGGGCCGACCAGGTTCGGCCGTGATTCGTGGAACGCCGCACTTGCAGATTAACGACAGGTTTGTCGGACTTCGGGTGTTCTTTGAATTCGTAAATGTCCAAGAGAGTGCCGTTGGGCAGCGCAAGTATTTGGCTGAACTGAGTGTAACTTTGCGGAACGTTGTTCCGGACGATGGTACGAGCCGGCTTCCAGGTGAGACCGCCGTCAGTCGTTCGCGAAAATACTGCAGTGCCGAGGTTGTTCCAGACGGCATAAACGAATCGCGCGTCGTTTGGGTCTGCGGTGAGGGAGGGATGATCGGCCACGATAACCGATTCCGGTATCACAAGCGCAACCGACCAGTGCAACCCGCCGTCGCCGGACTTACTGACACCGATGCCCCTCTTCGAAAGGGAGTTCCCTATTACAGCGACCGCATAAAGGTCACCGTTCGGTGCGAACGAAAGCCACGGATCGCCCGTACCGAGGAAAGGCCCGCCTGAGCAAGTCGTAAGTGGGATTGGAACACGCTGCCAAGTTTGGCCTCCATCGAGCGAGACCGCCGCAATGATGTCGAGGAAATGCCCCTGCATCCACGCAGTTACCATGTTGTTCGGATGGATCGGGTTCACTGCCACCACGGGCTCTCCAGCGTCGTCCGTGGGCCAAGGGCTAGACGGAGCCTTGAAGCCGGTGTCGCAGCTCCCTACAGCGTTCGGTCGTGAGAGTTCAACCAGCGGCGGGACCTCCTGGCATACCGCGCGCCGCGCGAACAGAATCAGACTTGCGAGAAGTACTGCCGAGAGCTTCTTCATACTCGAATCTCCTCTTGAAAACATCCGGTACTGGCCGGGAGGCCCTCAGGTCAACGTAAAACAGCGATACTTGTCTCTTACGGCCTGCCCCTGCGGAAGAAGGCGCCGGTGACGTTGTCGTGGTCCGGCTGAATGAAGACGGATACGAAATCGTTGCCGGCAGTGGCCAGTCCGAAATAGTCTCCTATGAAAAAGCGGTCTTTCAGAACCTTCGGAACCACTGCTTCCATATTGAACGAGCTGTCCGTGAGTCGAACCTCATTGTCCCAGTTGGCTGGATTGGTTGCGGGGCGGGCGGAAGAGGGATGACATAGGACCAACCAGTGGTCGGTTGGCAGTCCAGGGTTGGCATCGTTGAACCTGAAATCGTAGTAAGACACGCCAATCGTTCCATCCGCCGCCACGGCGATGGAGGGAAGGAAAGCCTGGCGGTTCGCGGGTGCGATGTCGAGCGGGGTCCGGTTGACTCGGATCGGAACGGACCAGGTCAAGCCACCATCCGCTGACATGGCAAAAGCAGTGTCGGGGTATTGAAAGTTACTGAAGCGCCCGTCCTCCCAGGCGGCGTAAAGGTTGCCATTGCGCCGGTCCACGGCAAAGGACACATTGGTTACATTGGACACGAACTGTCCCGTCTTGGGGTCGACGACCGGGCTCTCGTTGGCTCTGAGAAGAGGCGTTATCGTGGCCGCATTCCGTGGGGCCGACCAGGTTTTGCCGTGATTCTTGGAACGCAGCACTTGCAGGTTAATGACGGCGGGTTTGTCGGGCTGCAGTTTGCGGAAATCGTAAATGTCCACGAGAGTGCCGTTGGGCAGCACGAGTATTTGGCTGAACTGAACGATGCTTTGGGGCGCTAGCGGGACGATGGTGCGAGCTGACTCCCAGGTGAGACCACCGTCAGTCGTTCGCGAAAATAGATTGTGCCAGAGGGCATAAACGAATCGCGCGTCCTTTGAGTCAGCGGCGAGGGAGGGATGCGGATCCAGGCCAATCGATCCCGGGACCACAAGTGGAGCCGACCAATGCAAACCGCCGTCGCCGGACTTAAGGACTACGACCCCGACATCAGAGTGGCTGTGTGCCGCTGCAGCGACCGCGTATAGGTCACCGTTAGGCGCGAACGAGAGCCACGGATCCCAAGTGCCGAAGAACGAGCCCCCGGAGCAGACCGTCAGTGGGATTGGAACCTGCTGCCAGCTCTGGCCTCCATCGAACGAGACCGCCCCGATGATGTTCTGGAACGCCCCTTGGCTCCACGCAGCTACGACGTTGTTCGGATGGATCGGGTTCACCGCCACAACGGGCTCGTGAGCGTCCTCAGGTGGGCTAGCTATGAAACGCGCGCTCCAGCCGGTGTCGCAGCTTCCAACGGCACTCGGTCGTGAGAGTTCAACCAGCGGAAGGATCTCCTGGGATATCGCAGGCCGTGCCAACAGAATCAGAATTGCGAGAAGTGCTGCCGAGAGCTTCTTCATACTCGAATCTCCTCTTGAAAACATCCGGTTCTGGCGGGGCGGTCCTCTGGTCAACGTCAAACAGCGACATTTGTCTCTTACGGCTTGACCCTGCGGAAGAACGTGCTGGTGACGTTGTCGTGGTCCGGCTGAATGAAGACAGACACGAAATCGTTGCCGACCGTGGCCAGTCCGAAATAGTCTCCTATGAAGAAGCGGTCCTTGCCCTTCGCAACGACTGCTTCCATATTGAACGAGCTGTCCGTGAGTCGAACCTCGCTGCCCCAGTTGGCGGGATTGGTTGCGGGGGTGGCGGAAGATGGATGACATAGGACCAACCAGCGGTCGGTTGGCAACCCAGGGTTAGCATCGTTGAACCTGAAATCGTAGTAAGAAACGCCAATCGTTCCATCCGCCGCCACGGCGATGGAGGGAAAGAAGGCCTGGCGGTTCGCCGGTGGGATGTCGAGCGGGGTCCGGTTGACTCGGATCGGAACGGACCAAGTCAAGCCGCCATTTGCCGACATCGCAAAGGCAGTGTCGTTATATTGAAAGTTACTGAAGCGCCCGTCCTCCCAGACGGCGTAAAGGTTGCCATTGCGCCGGTCCACGGCAAAGGACGGATTGGTTACATCGAACACGAACTGTCCCGTCTTGGGGTCGATGACCGGGCTCCCATCGGCTCTGAACAGCGGCGTTATGGTGACCGCATTGCGTGGGGCCGACCAGGTATGGCCGTGATTCGTGGAACGCCGCACTTGCAGCGTAATGACGCGTTTGTCGGACTGCAATTTACGGAAATCGTAAATATCCACGAGAGTGCCGTTGGGCAGCACGAGTATTTGGCTGAACTGAACGCTTCGCGGCTCTTTCGGGACGATGGTGCGAGCTAGCTCCCAAGTGAGACCGCCGTCAGTCGTGCGCGAAAATACAGCCGGACCGCCGTTATCCCAGATGGCATAAACGAATCGCGCGTCGTTTGGGTCTGCGGTGAGGGAGGCATGCGGATCCTTGGTAAACGATCCCGGCACCACAAGCGGAGCCGACCAGTGCAAACCGCCGTCGCCGGACTTAATGACCACGATTCCGGCATCAGCAAGGGTATGTCCCGCTCCCGCGACGACGTATAGGTCACCGTTCGGAGCAAACGAAAGCCACGGATCGCCCGTGCCGCTGAAAGGCCCGCCTGAGCAAGTCGTCAGTGGGATTGGAACCTGCTGCCAGCTCTGGCCTCCGTCGAACGAGACAGCCGCGATGATGTTCTGGAACGGCCCTTGGATCCACGCAGCTACGACATTCTCCGGATGAATCGGGTTCACCGCCACGATGGGCTCGCCAGCTTGGTCAACGGGCCAATTTCCAAACGTATGAAAGCCGGTGTCGCAGCTCCCTATGGCACTCGGTCGGGAGAGTTCAACCAGCGGACGAATCTCCAGGGATACCGCAGGCCGCGCGAACAGGCCTGGTAATAAGGCAAACGCGAGCAGGTAAAGATTCCTGTGTCGTTGCATTTTTACCTCCTTGATACACTTCCTTACGCGCGCAATTGTTCTGGGATACTTGCTGGATGAATTCGCCGACCCGGCGAATCTACTTTTTCGATTGGATTGTACCGACTTCTACTCTGTCCCACAAACTCCGTTTCGGTGCAGAGGCTGCGGGCGCTTTGAGTGCCCGGTTAACCAGGACCTTGTGCGAGCTCAGCAAGTCGTCGGCAAATGAAGGAGCTCTACTTCTTCGCAGCGCGCTTAGCTTTGGTCCATTTACCCTCCCAGGCAGGGGTCCACGTTTTGCCATCGACCGAAACTTCGGCCTTTGCCGTCGCACTCATAAAATCTGGTGCGAATACCATGGGTTCCTTGAACTGATACTGTTTTCCGGCAAACGTCA
>WNFC01011380.1_pt1 | contig 11410 bp, 9 predicted proteins | sample 5400541 | NCBI WGS metagenome assembly WNFC01 (sample SAMN13153342, study PRJNA577476) | soil metagenome | isolation source: 120 cm saprolite under Douglas fir tree site 2 hole 2 replicate 1 | place: USA:California | collected 2015-04-18
TCTACGTCGGGAGCCAGGGCCTCGCCTCCTACCTGATTACCACGCCGCAGGGCCACATCCTCATCAACAGCAGTCTCGAAGCCTCCGTCCCGCTGATTCGCGACAGCATCGAAAAATTGGGATTTAAGTTCGGTGACGTTAAGATTCTCCTCATCAGCCACGCGCATTGGGACCACTGCGCGGGAAGCGCGTCGATCAAGGAGCTGACTGGAGCAAAGTACATGGTCATGGATGCGGACGTGCCCGAGATTGAGGCCGGCGGCAAAGGCAATTTCCAGTATGGCGATTCCCCGACTTCCCGTTACCAGCCAACGAAAGTCGATCGCGTCCTGCACGATGCCGACGAAGTGAAACTCGGAGACGCAGTCCTCACCGCGCGTCTCACTCCCGGACACACGAAAGGCACCACCACCTGGACGATGAAGGCGAAGGAAGGGGACAAAACCTACAACGTGGTCATCATCGGCAGTCCCAACGTGAACGCCGGGTACAAGCTGGTGAACAACGCGCTCTATCCGCAAATTGCGTCCGACTACGAGCGCATGTTCCGCATCCTGAAATCGTTGCCCTGCGATGTTTTCCTCGGCGCGCACGGAAATTACTACGGGATGGAAGCAAAGTATGCCCGAATGAAAGAGGGCGCCGCAAACCCGTTTATCGATCCCGAGGGCTACAAGAGTTATGTGGCCGAACGCGAGCAGACGTTTCGCACGGAACTGGCAAAGCAGAAGGACGCGGCCCGATAGTGCGCGTATCCGGACGTGGTTACATATAGACGAGGGTACTCTGTGCAACTATGATTGGAGGTTTTCGGTGAGAAATGAGCGGCTCAACGTTTTCCTGATCGTGGCGTGCTTCCTGGCTGTCTCATTTCCACTACTGGCGCATCACGGAGCGGCAGGCTACGACATGGACAAACAACTGGTGATGAAGGGAACCGTGACGGAGTGGCTGTGGGCCAATCCCCATTGCTTCCTGAAGTTCGATTCAACGGACGATGCCGAGAACGTCGCCCATTGGGCCGTTGAAGTCAGCAATCCCACTGACATGACCAAGCGCGGCTGGTCCAAGCGTTCTCTCAACCCCGGAGATAAGGTCACTCTTACAGTGCGACCCGCCAAGAACGGCGAACCGATCGGGCAGCTCTTGAAGGTTGTGCTTCCCGACGGCCAAACGTTGATTGGTTGGAATACTACAGTGCGTTGACGGCCGGGTTGTGGCGAAGGAGCAATGATCGCTGCGTGAGGATTTCGAAATGCTAAAGCGGTACGTGAACTCGGTCATTGGAGTCGTCGCGGTACTGACTCTTTCTTTCGGCGCGCGCGCTCAGACCGCTCCATCCAAGCAACCGGCAGTAGCGAAGAGTTGGAAGGCGGCCCTTGCCCCTCGTCGCGACCTGTCTGGAATTTGGGATGTTGCAGACAGGATGGAGGGCATCTCCCCAACGGGTGTGAAGTCGCATGCTCCTTTCACCGCCTGGGGAGAAGACGTAGCCAACAATCTCTACAAGCCCGGAGACGGACCCAGAAGAGTCCCCATTGGGCTGGTGAATGATCCACTGGACAGCTGCGACCCGGCGGGTTTTCCGCGCAACCTGCTGTTTGAACTGCGCCCATTTCAAATCGTTCAGACTCCCAACCAGGTGCTGATGTTGTATCAGTACCAACGGGTTTGGCGGGTCATCTGGAAAGACGGGCGAGAACTTCCAAAGGACCCGGACCCGCAATGGTATGGATACTCGGTCGGGAAATGGGCGGACGATTACACGTTTGTCGTGAACACGGTTGGGATGGATGAGAGGACTTGGCTTGATAATGCTGGGAACCCGCACAGCAGCGAGCTCCGCGTGGAGGAGCGATACCACCGGTTGGACCATGACACCATGGAACTGACAGTGAAGATCGACGATCCCAAGGCCTACACGGAGCCTTGGTTGGGCCGCGACAAGTTTCGTCTCACGTTGCTGCCGGCCAACACGGCGTTCATGGAGATGATCTGTGCGCCGAGCGAGGCGGAAGCATACAAAAAGGTGATAGCCAATCCTCTTTCAAAATAGCCTTTCATAGCTCCAATCAGGGGCGCTTATTGGCGTGCTTTTGCTTGCCTTCCACGTGGTCATCGATCCACTTCAATATCAGATCGGCGACCTGCAAATTATTCTTGTCCTGCATAAGCATGTGGCTGTTCCCGAATTGTCCGTACTTCGGCAGATGCATCATTATCGCGTCGCCCCCCGCCGCGTTCACCTGATCGACGACCTGCTGGCAGGTTTTGAATCTGGCCGGCCACATGTCCGCATGCCCCGGAACATCGCCAAGGTGATCGCCGAAGACCATGAGGACCGGTATCCCGGCGAGGGTGGAAATCTGCACGGGAGTCAGAGTCGTTGGGCATTCTGTTTCGATGGTGATCAACCCTTCGAGTTTGGCCGGATTGACCAGCGCCGTTCGCTCAGGAAAGAAACCCGATTCGGAGTGGCCCATCAGAACGGCGCCGCGCAATTTGATCGCTAGGCCGGACAAGTTTGTCCATGTCGGATTGTCCGCGGCAAGACCGGCATTCAAATCCGGAATCACCTGCTTTCCGAACTCATCGAATGCCTCCACGGGAAATTGCTCGTTCGCAAACGGTGTCCCCATCTCCGGCCCGAATCGGAATAATGTCCATGCGATTTCGTGGCTCGCCGTGCGGATCGCCGGCATGTCAGAGGATGGCCGCTTTCCCAATCGGATCTCGTTGTAAATCGTGGCGTCGAATCCGGAACGCGCGCGTGAAACTTGATCGGGCAGATACACAGCGCGGCCCTTGCGCAGGAAATATTCGTTCCAGCCCATCCGTCCATCCGGTGTGGTCTCATAGCTCTTCGCGCTGAGACAACAACCGTGCACCATGACGACCGGAACATGCTTGTCGCCGCCTTCCGGTATCTGGTATTGCACGTACATCTGGTCGACGGTAATACTCCCTGTGTTCGTCTCTGTATTGAGGAATCCACTGGACGTCCCCGTGAGCGCGTCGGTGGAAATGGTGCGGCCACCGACAAAGAAGCTGCCTTGGGACTTCAAGATTAGAGAATCCGCTATCGCAACGCCTGCTGCAAAAAACAGAACGACGGCAATAACCGTTGTAGAGGCATAATGTCGCGCCGTTCTGAAAAATTGACGGTTGTTATTCACGAGACACTCCTTTCGGTCAATCGATCCAACTATTCTTTTCTTTGCTTCATCCCGGCGTACACTTAAATGAGCAGAGCCATCTCATAAATCGCTTTATAGCAGTTCTCTTCGCTCCAGAACTTAGCCACGATGACGCGCTAACGGCGCGTAGCATGCCAGCCTGGGGCAACGCCCCAGGCACGTATCCGAGCAGAAGTTTCGCCCTGCAAGGGCGGAGGATTCCTGCGCCCTTGCAGGGCGCACCGATCGATTCCGAAACCCAGGGCGTTGCCCTGGGCTGGATTGCGGCGGCGCATTCAGCGCCGGAATCAAAGTTATGCAAATCTGCATTCACGAGTCATGATGGTTGGCCATTTGCGAGATGGCTTCTAAATATCTGCCCGCGTAATCGCCCCCAGCGACGCGGAACTCACCAACGCCGCGTATTTCGCGAAGACACCGGTCTTGTAATGCGGCGCCGGCGGCTTCCATTTTGCAAGGCGCGCCTTGATTTCCGCGTCGCTCAGTTCGATCTGCAGCTTCCGGGCATCGAGGTCAAAAACAATCGCGTCGCCTTCCGCGATGATCGCGATTGGCCCGCCGCGCGCCGCTTCAGGCGCCACGTGCCCCGCCATCAAGCCGCGCGTCGCTCCACTGAATCGTCCATCCGTCAGCAAGGCGACGTCCTCGCCAAGCCCCTGTCCTACGAGCGCGGCCGTGAGCCCCAGCATTTCGCGCATCCCGGGGCCCCCGCGCGGACCTTCATACCTCACGACGACAACGTCGCCTTTTTTGATCAGCCCCTTTACAGCGGCATCCATGGCGTCCTCTTCGCGTTCGAACACCCGCGCCGGTCCGCGTTGATAGGGTCTCTCGTGGCCGGACGTCTTGAGCACGCATCCTTCGGGGGCCAGGTTTCCTTTAAGGATCATAAGCCCACCCGTCTTCTTGATTGGGTCGGAAAGCTGCCGGACGACCTCCTGCCCCGGCCGCTCTTTCACGGTGGCCGCTTCCTCCTCGAGTGACTTCAATCCAGTCGTGGTCTGGTTCTGATGAAGCAGACCAGCGTCAAGTAAACGTTTCGCAAGGAGCGCCGTCCCACCGGCGTTATACAGGTCCACGGCCGTGAACCGGCCCCACGGTTTCATATCGGCCAGCAGAGGAGTCCTCTGGCTGATCGCGTCGAATTCATCGAGAGTCAAATCGATCCCGGCCTCGTTGGCCATTGCGAGCAAATGGAGGACCGCGTTGGTTGAACCTCCCGTCGCGGCAACGGAGGCAATCGCATTTTCGAACGCCTTTCGCGTCAGAATTTGCCGCGGCGTTACGCCTTTGCGGAGCAGCTCCATAACCAGCGCGCCCGAACGGTATGCGGCATCGTCCTTGCGCGGGTCCGTCGCTGGCACGTTGCCCAATCCTATTGGCGTCAGGCCGATGAATTCAAGCGCCATCGCCATCGTATTCGCGGTGAACTGGCCTCCGCACGCGCCCGCTCCGGGACACGCCACACTTTCGATTTCCTTCAAGTCCGCGTCCGTAATTTTCCCGGCGGAATGCGCCCCCACCGCTTCGAACACATCTTGAATCGTCACATCCCGCCCGCGAAACCGCCCCGGCTGAATCGATCCGCCATATAACACCAGGCTCGGCACATTCAGCCGGATCAGGCCCATGGCCGTCCCGGGAATCGTCTTGTCGCATCCAGCCAAGGCCACGACCGCATCAAACATGTACCCGCGCCCGACCAACTCGATCGAGTCGGCGATCACTTCGCGGCTCACCAGCGACGCTTTCATTCCTTCCGTGCCCATGGACTCGCCATCGCTAATGGCGACAGTGTTAAATTCCATCGGCGTCCCGCCGGCCGATCGAATTCCATCTTTCACTTTTTCCGCAAGGTGCCGCAGGTGGGAATTGCACGGCATCGCTTCGATCCACGTATTCGCGATGCCAACCATGGGCTTGGCCAGATCGTCGTCGCTCAACCCGACGGCCCGGAAGTAAGAACGCGCAGGCGCCCTCGAAGGGCCGTCGACGATGATCCGGCTATGTTCTCTGAACCGCGAATCCATGATTCCTCCAAAATCTATTTATAGGTGCGGAAGCGAGCAGGGAAGAACTCCCGGATCGAAGGCCGTCCGCATTTTCCGATCCGCCTGAGGGTTTTGTAGCTCGCCTCTTTAGAGGCGAGGGTTTTTCGCGCACACTTGGAAACTGCCCCATGTCTGAAGACGCGGGCTACAAAACTCCGTCCCGGGCCGCCAAGCCTCTCCGTAATGCCACCGTAGTTGTGGTGCCGGCTAACTACGCCCCTTCGGCAATCACGCGGTTTTTCTTCATCCACGGCATCATCCCGCGCAACTGAGCGCCGACGGTCTCGATGGGGTGCTTCTTGCCGGCTTCCCTGAGTTGCTTGAACCGAGGCAGGCCGCTCGCAGCTTCCTTCATCCATTCCTTAGCGAACGCACCAGACTGAATATCCTTCAGGATGCCCTTCATCCGCTCCTTCGTGGCCGCGTCGACAATTACGGGACCGCGCGTCAAGTCGCCGTATTCGGCAGTATTCGATATGGAGTAGCGCATCTCCGAGATTCCGCCTTCATAAACGAGGTCCACGATCAACTTCATTTCGTGGCAGCACTCGAAATAGGCCATTTCCGGCGCATAGCCCGCTTCGACCAGCGTCTCGTATCCCGCTTGAATCAACGCCGTAAGACCGCCGCAAAGAACCGACTGCTCGCCGAACAAGTCCGTCTCGGTTTCCTCGCGGAAGTTCGTCTCGATGACCCCGGCGCGCGCGCCGCCAATCCCGCTCGCGTACGCAAGCCCAATTTTTTTCGTGTCGCCGCTCGGGTCCTGATGGATCGCCAGCAGGCATGGCACGCCCGCGCCTTGTGAGAACTGATGGCGCACGAGATGTCCCGGCCCCTTCGGCGCGACCATAAAAACATTGACGTCCTTCGGCGGCTTGATGAAGCCGAAATGAATCCCGAAGCCGTGAGAGAAAGCGAGATACTTGCCGGCCTTCATGGCAGGTGCGACTTCGCTCTCATAGATGCCCGGCGCGAGCTCATCGGGAACGAGAATCATGACAATTTCGCCCTCTTCCGCGGCTTGCCGTACAGACAGCACACGCAGCCCGGCCCTTTGCGCCTTCGCGACGGACGCACTCGTGCTTTTCAGGCCGACAACGACGTCGCAGCCCGAATCGGCCAGGTTCATGGCGTGGGCGTGGCCTTGCGATCCAAACCCGATCACGGCAATCTTTTTATTCTGGATGTATTTCAAATTCGCATCTTTGTCGTAATAGACCTGCACGTTTCCTCCTGAGACTCGTCAGTCTTTCCAGTATTTGTGAACTGTTAGCCAGCCGCATCCGCGGCTATTGCTGCGAAATGTTCGCAAAGCTTCCACGAAGCCCCGACACATTATGCCCGGTTACGTCGCTTGCATCCAATGCCCGAAACTAATTTCGAGATGGGCTTCACTACTCGCGAAATGATAACCCTAAACCTTCGCTTGCGGATAGCAACCCAGAATTTTCACCGAGTCCGTAAATTGCCGGAGTTCTTCGAGCGCGGCAACCGTATTCGGATCTTTGAGCGACGCCTGCAAATCAAGATAGAAACAATAACTCCATGGCGTTCCAGCGATGGGGCGGCTCTCGATCTTAAGTAAATTCAGCTCGCGGCGCGCAAAGGCATTCAGAGCCTGACACAGTGAGCCCGGCTTGTGCGCCAGGTGAACGACCAAAGAAAGTTTGTCTGCTTTTTCCGGGACTTCGGCCGAGGGCGCAAGCAGCAGAAAGCGGGTGTAATTTTCCGGATGATCTTCGAGGTGTTCCTTCAGAATCGTCGCGCCGTAGACGGCCGCGGCGCGCCCGCTGGCAATCGCCGCCTTCGCGGAATCACCTGCTTGCATCACATCGCGCACACTTCCGGCCGTATCGTCCGCCGCCACGCGCTTTATGGAAGGGTGGCTCGCGAAAAACCGCTCGCACTGCGCGAGCGCGACCGGGTGCGATGAAACTTGCGCGATACATTCAAACTTCGCCCCTGGTATGCCGATCAGATTGTGCACGATCGGAATCACAACCTCGGCCTGGATGTGGAGGCCGCTCGCAATCAGCAGGTCGTAGGAGCGGTGAACGGACCCGGCCAAACTATTCTCGATAGGCGCGAGAATGTAATCTGCAAGGCCGTCTCCGATGCTCGTGTAAAGAGCTTCAAAGGTTGGCCGCGGAACGAGTTGAATCTCCTCGCCCAATAACTTGACGGCCGCTTCCTCGCTGAAAGCCCCGCGCTCGCCCTGGAACGCGATTCTCGGAAACTCACGAGCCGCGATGGTCATCTCAATCGCCCAGCGATATCGCTAGATGGGAATAGCTTTCTATACATAGCCACACAACCTATCAGGGCGCGAACCCGCGCGTCAAACTCGACGCTTTTCGGGCAGTGACATAATCTCCAGGAAGTTTCAAGCGTCGATGCGACGGCTTCAGTAGCGCCGGCGTCTCGCCGGCTCCTTGCCCTTCCCTGGATCCGTAAAACCGCTGGCCCTTCCTGCGTCAGGACGAGCAAGATGCCGGCGCTACCTCTTCCGTGCCTATTTTTTTTGGACCAACTACGGGCCAAAATCATGGGAGAATGGCATCAGGCTCAACACGAACGGGTGCCGGCCCCACTATTATGCTGAACTCTTCAGATGAAGTGTCGAACCCGCCAAGAATGAGGACATTCGCATGAACCGACGATTTTGGACCGGCACCATGATTTTCCTGTTCACCTTTGCCGCTGGCTGCAAGAAGCAGGCGACAGATCAAGACGCCATACGCGCGAGCATCGACAAGCACCTGAGCGGAGTCGCCGGCCTGAACCTTTCCGTAATGGACCGGGAAGTGAAGCAAATATCCGTCAACGGGGACCACGCCACCGCGCAAGTGGAGTTCCGCCTCAAACAGGGCAGCGGCGCCATGCAGGTCGAATACGCCCTCGACCGGCAAGGCGGCGAGTGGGCGGTCGTGGGCACCCAACCTTCAGCCGGGCAAAATCCACATTCGGGGACGGGCATGCCGCCACCCGGCTCTCCCGGTGACGGCAGCAATTCGCAACCCCAAGGCCACCCTCCCGTGAACTGATGGCTGCGCTTGATTTCTTGAAACCAACACGCGTCCCCTGCGCCTCTAAGAGAGTGTAGGCCGCAGTCTTTAGAGTCTGTACGAAAACCTGGTTTTGGTCTATGCAGCGCCCGCCTTCACGGGTTCCGGAAAGAGTTAAGTAGCACAGCCACGCTTGGCTATGCATCGATGATAAGTGCAGCAAAACCAGCACAGGCAAGAGTGCCTGTGCCACTAAAATCGGAGCCAGGTTATCCTGTTTGACCGGCTATGCACATCTCAGCGCCTTTCATCCGACGACCTGTTGCGACCGCGCTGCTGAGCCTCGCCATCCTTGGGGCAGGCGCAGTTGCGTTTTACTTCCTTCCGGTGGCGGCTCTGCCAAAGGTGGATTTCCCCACGATCTTTGTCCGAGGAGGTTTGCCCGGGGCCAGTCCGGAAACCATGGCATCGTCCGTCGCAACGCCGCTCGAGCGCCAATTCGGCCGCATTGCGGGCATCACCGAAATGACTTCCACCAGCCAGCTTGGAGCCTCCTATATCACCCTTCAATTCGACCTGGATCGAGACATCAACGCGGCCTCGCGGGACGTCCAGGCGGCGATCAACAGCGCGGCGGGGCAGTTGCCCGCCGGGCTGCCCAGCCTGCCAAACTACCGCCGGATCAATCCCGCCGATTCACCCATCATGGACATGGCCCTGTTCTCGGACACCATTCCAAGAAGTCATCTTTACGATTTGTGTGATTCCATACTCGGCCAAAAACTAGCGCAAATAGACGGCGTCGGTCAGGTCAGTATTAGCGGAGGCGCAAAACCGGCCGTTCGCGTGGACTTGAATCCAAACGCGCTCGCGCACTACGGTATCGGTTTGGAAGAAGTGCGCGCCGCGCTCCGAACGGCAAATGCGAACACTCCCAAGGGAAATTTGGAAGACCAGAGCAACCGATGGGTCCTATTCGCGACCGACCAATTGCTCAAGCCCGAACAATATGTGCCTCTGATCGTGGCCTACAGGAAGGGAGCACCCGTCCGGTTAAGTGACATCGCGAAAGTGACCGAGGGAATCGAAGATATCCGCAATTCGGGCTACGCCAACGGCAAGCCCTCCGTCAACATATCGATCAGCCGGCAGCCCGGCGCCAACATCATCAAGACCGTCGACAATATTAAAGCCATCCTTCCCGAGTTGCGCGCGACGATTCCTCCCGCCGCCACCCTCGATATCACTTCCGATCGCACGATCACAATCCGAGCCTCGGTCCACGATATTGAGTTCACGCTCATGCTGACTGTCGCGCTCGTGGTGATGGTGATTTTTCTCTTCTTGCGCAACGCCTGGGCCACGGTGATCCCCAGTATTTCTGTACCGTTGTCCATCGTCGGAACATTTGGCGTCATGTACCTGCTGCATTACAGCATTGACAATCTCTCCCTCATGGCTCTGGCGATCTGCACGGGCTTCGTCGTGGATGACGCTATCGTCGTCATCGAAAACATCACCCGGTACCTCGAAGCAGGGGATTCCCCGATGGAAGCGGCCCTGAAGGGCTCTCGCGAAATCGGCTTCACAGTTTTGTCGATGAGCGTATCGCTGATCGCTGTATTTATTCCCATTCTCCTGATGGATTCCTCAAATCGCATAAGGACATAAAGCACGGGAAACTTTACCGCGCCACCGAACGAGTTTTTCAGGGGAGCCTGGACACCTACTCGAGGGGGTTGCGCTGGGTCCTTCGCCACCAGCCGCTCATGCTGGTGGTAACTGCCGCAACGCTTTGCTTCAGCGTTTACTTGTATATCGTCGTGCCAAAGGGCTTCTTCCCGCAGCAAGATACCGGCCGCATGAGCGGGTCCATCCTGGGCGCGCAAGACCTTTCGTTTCCTGCCATGCAGCAAAAATTGAAGCAATACACGGACATCGTCATGAGCGACCCTGCCGTCGCAAGCATGTCAGCCAATACAGGCGGAGGCTCGGAAAACATCACTGTGGATCAGGTGATCGCCCGCCTCAGGCGGCGGCTCGCCGTGATTCCCGGCGCGACGCTATTCTTCAGGGCCAATCAAGACATTACCGTTGGCGGCCGATTCTCCAATTCGCAGTATCAATATACTCTCGAGAGCGAAAATCTGGCGGATCTCCAGCAATGGGCCCCGCGAGTGGAGGCCAGGCTTCGCCAAGTGCCCGGTTTGCGCGACGTCAACTCCGACCAGCAGACACGCGGCCTCCAGGCATCGCTGGTCATCGACCGGGATACAGCCTCCAGGCTGGGAATCGCTCCGCAGGCAATCGACAATACTTTGTACGACGCGTTCGGCCAGCGGCAGGTATCGACGATCTATACGCAATTGAACCAGTATCACGTCGTGATGGAAGTGGACCAGGCCTTCCGCGACAGCACGGACGCGATCCAGAGCCTCTACGTGCGGTCGTCGAACGGAACGCAGGTGCCGCTCAGTGCCTTCACCCACTTTCAGATGAAGACGACCTCCCTCGCCGTGAACCACCAGGGGCAATTTCCGGCCGTCACGATATCGTTCAACCTTGGGGAGGGCGTAGCTCTGGGTGACGCGGTGAAGGAGATCGAGGCCGCAGTTCTGGATCTAAGAGTTCCTTCCGATATTCGTCCGACCTTTCAGGGAACCGCCCAGGCGTTCCAATCTTCCCTGGCAAGCCAGCCTTGGCTGATTCTCGCGGCGCTGATCACGGTGTACATCGTGTTGGGCATGCTTTACGAAAGTTACATTCACCCCGTGACGATTCTCTCGACGCTGCCTTCGGCCGGAGTGGGAGCTCTCCTGGCTTTGTTGGCGTTCCATACCGAATTGACTGTGATCGCGCTGATTGGAATTATTCTCTTGATCGGCATCGTCAAGAAAAACGCGATCATGATGATCGATTTCGCCGTGGAGGCGGAAAGGTCCGGGAAAACGCCTGAGGAGTCGATCTATCAGGCATGCTTGTTGCGTTTCCGGCCGATCATGATGACCACAATGGCCGCGCTGCTGGGAGGCCTGCCGCTGGCTCTGGCAGCCGGGACGGGAGCCGAATTGCGCCGCCCGCTTGGACTCAGCATCGTAGGCGGCCTGATGGTGAGTCAAGTCCTCACGTTGTACACGACTCCCGTCATCTATCTCTA
>WNFC01009880.1_pt1 | contig 11409 bp, 10 predicted proteins | sample 5400541 | NCBI WGS metagenome assembly WNFC01 (sample SAMN13153342, study PRJNA577476) | soil metagenome | isolation source: 120 cm saprolite under Douglas fir tree site 2 hole 2 replicate 1 | place: USA:California | collected 2015-04-18
AGATGCGTCTGAGCAACTTCCTGTTGTGGCAGGCAGCGTATGCGGAGATTTTTGTCACCAAGACTCTCTGGCCGGACTTTCGCGGCCTGCACCTGCTGGAAGCCATTCAGGAATTCCAGAAGCGCGAACGCCGCTACGGTGGTCTGAACGAAACCACCAGCGTGAGTTCCCACTAAGAATGAAACGAGTCCTGACGGCGGTAGTGCTGATACCGGTGGTGTTGCTGCTTGTTTTCAGAGCGCCATTGTGGCTCGTTGCACTCGCAGTGGTGGGGATCATCATTCTGGCTCTGCATGAGTACCTTACGATCTCTGAAGCTGCCGGGCTCAAACCGTTCCGCTGGCTTACCTACATCATGGCACTACTGCCTTTCGTGTTGGGGTGGAGCGACATATGGCGGTACGAGCAGCTTAGAATTCAGAAAATCGAATTCAGCTTGTTCTTTCTATTTGGCTGGCAGTACGTTGTCATGGCAGCAGCGATAGTTTTTGGCATCCCGCTGGTATTCCGAAAAGATTTAAAGATGGGACTGGCTTCGGTAGCTTCTTCGGTCCTGGGATTGATCTACATTGGCGTCTCGCTTTCCTTGCTGCTCTGCATGCGCGCTGATTCATTCACCAAGACGCTGGTGATTTTTACTTTTTTCTCAGTGTGGTCCGGCGATATTGCCGCTTATTACGTGGGTCGGGCGATAGGCAAACACAAGCTAGCACCCATTGTGAGTCCCAACAAAAGCTGGGAAGGCGCCATCGCTTCCGTGATCGCCAGTGTGATCGTGGCAGTTCTGGTATTCCATTTTCGCGACCAGATTGAGAATCTTTTTGCCGGACGTCACTGGCTCAGAACCTACATAGGTTTTCCCCTGGGCTCTAAGCCTCCGTTTCTGCAATTGTCGTGGGCGCATGTGCTGGGGATAGGAATTCTCACCAACGTAGCTGCGCAATTCGGAGATTTGTTTGAATCAGCACTGAAGCGGGGAGCCGGCGTGAAAGATTCAGGCACTCTGCTTCCAGGTCACGGTGGAGTTCTTGATCGCATTGATGCTCTGCTCTTTGCCATTCCAGTCGTGTGGTACTATGCGGGCCTGACCGGATTTCTTAACCCTTAAATCATTTCATCATTCATGAAACGCATTGCCATCCTCGGTTCCACCGGCTCCATCGTCGTTCATGGACAGGCCGGCACTGTGCGCGTGGCTACTCACAAGGACGTTGACTTCGTTGTCAGCGCCATCGTCGGTGTACAGGGACTGAAAGCTACGTACGAAGCTGTGAAGGCCGGCAAAGAAATCGGTCTTGCGAACAAAGAATGTCTGGTCGCCGCGGGAGAGCTGATCACCGCGGAAGCGCGCCGCCAAAACAAACCGCTGTTACCCATCGACAGTGAACACAACGCCGTCCACCAGTGCATGCGTGGCGGACGAATGAATGAAGTGGAGCGGGTATGGCTCACGGCCAGCGGCGGACCGTTCCTGAACAAACCAAAAGCGGAATTTGAAAGCATCACGGTTGAACAGGCGCTCAATCACCCAACATGGAAAATGGGTCGACGCATCACCATTGATTCCGCCACGCTGATGAACAAAGGCTTTGAGGTCATTGAAGCCTGCCGGTTGTTCAATTTGCCGGCGGAGCGGGTTAAGGTGATCGTACATCCCCAGTCCACCATCCACTCCATGGTCGAATTCAACGATGGCAGCATCCTGGCGCAGCTCTCTGTCACCGACATGCGCCTGCCTATCCTCTATGCGCTTACTTACCCCGAACGCATACAGTCTGACCTGCGCTTCAACGTTCTTGACCTGAAGAGACTGGACTTCTGCCCGCCTGATCTAGCTAAGTTTCCGTGTCTCAGGCTGGCGTATGAAGCAGCCGAGGCCGGCGGAGCAAAGACCATCGCGCTCAATGCCGCGGACGAGGTGGCGGTGGCGGCCTTCCTTAATACTGAGATCGCCTTTGCCGATATTCCTAAGGTGATTGAACGAACAATGTCTGAAACGCCGGACCGCCGTCCCGAATCTATAGAAGAGGTACTTGCAATTGACGTTCAGGCCAGGGATTTGGCCCGCCATCTGCTCATGCATCAGCTAGCGCGTTAACCCATTCTGGATGGTTTGCAGTTACAATAGAAAATTCGTAATTATGCACTTATTCAGCAGTCCGGTGTTTATTTCCTTGTTGGCGATGCCCAGCTTTGGGCAGATGACCAAAATTTCCATCATTTATGTTGCCGCGGTCGCGTTTGTCCTTGGTGTGCTGGTCTTTGTTCATGAATTTGGACATTACGCCGTGGCCAAGCTTTGCGGCGTGCGCGTTGAAGTTTTCAGCCTGGGCTTTGGCAAACGGCTGTGGGGCTTCCGTCGCGGTGACACTGACTATCGCTTGAGCCTGCTGCCTATAGGCGGATACGTAAAAATGTCTGGCGAGAATCCCATGGAAGATCGCACTGGCGACGCCGGGGAATTCATGAGCCACCCGCGCTGGCAGCGTTTCCTGATTGCGATTGCCGGGCCGGCCATGAACATTCTGCTGGCCATTTGTCTGCTCACCGGCCTTTACATGTATCACCATGACTTTGAGGCCTATCTTCGCGAACCCGTGGACCTGGTCTCGATTGCTCCGAACTCACCTGCCGAACAAGCCGGATTGCAGAAGGGCGATCGCATCATCAAGGTGGGCGACGTGCAGAATCCCACCTGGCAGCAATTCCGCAACCTGGAATTCATCAGTCCAGACCAGCCCCTGGATCTCACCATTCAACGTGGTGACAAGGTACTTAACAAGTCAGTCATTCCTAACCCCAAGGGGCCGGAAAAGATTGGCGACATTGGCGTGGAGCATCCGCAGGTGGTTGGCTCGCTGGAACCAGATGGTCCCGCTCTGGCCGCAGGCGTGAAGGTGAATGATGTTCTGGTGTCAGTGGACGGCAAGACCGTGCATGACATTCCTCAGATGCTGGAGCAGCTACAAGCATCGAAAGACCAGCCCATCAAGCTCACGGTCCTTCGCGACGGTAAAGAAGTGGAGCTCACCCTCACTCCCAAGGTGATGCAGGGTAAGTACCGCGTTGGTTTGCGTGCGGACCTGGCGGAAAAACTTCCGTTTCGTGCTGCCCTGGTCCAGTCAACCAAAGAGTGCAAAGAGAATTCATTGCTGATCTTCAAGCTGGTGGGCGGAATGCTGCGCAAGAAGATCCCCATGGAATCGGTCAGCGGCCCCATCGGCATCATGAAGATCTCCGGCGAAGCTGCCATGATCGGTCCTGCTCCGCTCTTCTACATCATGGCCATGATCAGCCTGAACCTGGCGATCTTCAACCTCTTCCCGATTCCAATTCTCGACGGCGGATTGATCCTGCTGCTGCTGATTGAAAGCGTGATGCGGCGCGACATCAAACAGGAAATCAAGGAACGCGTCTATCAGGCCGCGTTTGTCTTCCTGCTGCTGTTTGCCGCTGTGGTGATCTTTAACGACGTGGCAAAATCATTCCACCACATGTAATTGCTTTTGGCCTTTATCTATCGACCGCCGGCAACACTGCTGGCGGTTTTGTTTTGTCGGGCGTTATCTCTTTCCACAGCGGCTCCGCGGCGCAATCCCCACAGCACCATCACAGTGAAAGCAAGGGTTGCGATCCCCACTGACATGAAAAGCGCAGTGATGAGACTCTCCTGCCAGGGCTGGCCATGGTGTCCTGCGCCGGTAATGGGAGAGAGCGCGAAAGTGCCCAAGGCCGCTGCCAATGCCGTGGTCGCCCAGTTTACGTAAGCGCCATAGAGCGCAGCCCAGTACGCAATTGTCTTAATTCGCGCCGGCAGCTTCACGTAACTCCATACGGCCCCGAGAGCAACAAGAAAAGTTCCCAGCATCACGCCTTCCAGGTGTGCAGCCAGCCCCATGCGCGGGTTGATGAACTTCTGCTCTGCAAATCCTGAGATGAGTCCCAGCAAGAACAAGAACATTCCATGCCACATCAAGCCGCGATTCTTATCTTCCATGTTCTTTCACCTCTTCTGTAATTCCAGTTTTTGGACAGCTTCATTCCATCGCCAGTCAGCATGGGCGCCGATCAGATGTACACCACCGAGCCATGTATCGATGCCACGCCCTGACAATGATATGTAATCGCCTTTGCCTTCCAGCAGCGCCTGGCCGCTGGCGGTGAGTCCGAAATGCTCACCATTAACTCGCAGCAGAGGTTCCGGCGATCTGGTCAGTCCATCAAGCCGCATATAGACGGAGCTATCGCCCCATGCCGCGATTTCCTGCTTGCGTGAGGTGAGATAGATTTCCTGCTTTGTTTTCGCCCCGGCCTGCACCGCCTGAAGAATCTGCCGTTGTGTACGGGAGAGGCCGTCTGCTGTCCATGGATATTCCTGGCAAAAGCGTAGAAGCGCGTCGCGCAGGAACGGCATTTCAGGATGATTAACTTGCAGGAACTCTATGAGCGTTTCCGGAGTAGCGGAGCGGAAGGCCGCCCATGCGTCGGTGGCGATGGCCAACTGTTCGGGCAATACCGTGCGACGCTGCGGAAAAAGCCGCGCCAATTGCGTACCGGAAAGCTGTCCCAGACCCTGGAAATCTTTTATCCCGGCATGAGAGTTGATCTGCACCATGCTGAGTCGAATTTTGCCCATCTCCTGTTGAGCAAACCAGTCGAGTAACTGGATGAGCTGCAACTGATCATAAAGATCATGCTCAAACCACAGCACTACTTCCTCAAACTTGCGAAAGCCTTCCAGCGACTGATCACGCTCAGCGAAATCAGCGCGAAGCTTTTCATACGCTCCCCAGCCGAAATCAGCCAGGGCGCGCGCACGAATATCAGAGAGTGCTTCAAGATCGGCAGTCTGCGGCACCGGCCCGTCATGCAAGACATCTTTCCAGGCGAAATAGCGTCCGGGAAAACGCACCTGGCGAAACGTGGTAAGGACCGAATCGCCGTTGGTGATATGCAGGAGCACAAGGAAAGGCTAACGAAGAATTGCCAAAATTGCCATGACTGCCAAAATCGCCGAAATTGCAAACCAGTTCTTCCCGCAGGTTAACGGATAAATTGATTGTTTCGGCCCATGTGGACTCAACGGAGATCTGCGTCGTTTCAGCGTGAATCTGCGGCAAAAGGGTTTATTCGCGGAAATTCGCGGCATAATATCTTGTTTCCGCTAGCCGAGGTACTTCAGAAAATCCCTGTTTGTCGCCTTCTCAAAACCCGGAAAAACGCGCGCAAGATTGTCATTCCCCAAATGACGCGCAACCGCCTCGCTCAGCACCTGGCGAAAATCTGTGGTCACTGCAAGATCGCGACCTTCATAAAGCTGGTTTGCGCCGAGTCCCGGCCATTGTCCATACACTCGGCCGCCCTTTACCGGACCGCCGAGCACGAACATGACGTTGGCGTGGCCATGGTCAGTGCCCCGGTTGCCGTTTTCTCGGGCCGTGCGTCCGAACTCTGACATCGTAACGATAACGGTGTCTTCGCCGAGATCACCCAGATCGGTCCAGAAGGCTGCGACGGATTGCGAGAACTCACGCGTAAGGTTGGCGATCTGTCCCTGCACGCTGCCTTCATTTACATGATGGTCCCAGCCGCCTATGTCAGCGAACGCCACTTCCACACCCAGGTTCGCCTTGATGAGCTGCGCCACCTGGCGAAGGCTGTCGCCAAAGCGTCCGCGCGGATAATTGGCTCCGGGCGCAGGTGTGTACTTCTCCGGATCGGCCGAACGCAACATCTTCACGGCTTCAAACGTCTCATTGCCGGTGCCGTGCAGTACAGAGTCCACGGACTGCTCATACATAGCTTCAAAGGTGTTGCTGGCGACTTCAGCGCCGCGTCCGCGACCGCCGCCAACCGAGAAGCCGCGAATGTCGCTCATGGCAACGGCAGGCACCGGGCCGGCAAGCGTACGCGGAACCGAGCCACCCATCGCAACAGCACGGAAGGGCGAAGGCTGCGGTTCTTTGATTCCTGAAAGCGCGCGGTTGAGCCAGCCCTCTTCCGTAGCCTTCATCCCGGGGGTGCCGGATTCCATGTAATCCTGCGCGTCAAAGTGCGACCGCGTGTTGTCCGGCGATCCCGCGGCGTGAACAATGGCGAGATGCTTCTGGTCCCACAGCGGCTTGAACGGCGTCATGGAAGGATGCAGACCGAAGAAGCCGTCCAGGTCAATGGCGCTTTCCGCTCCAGATCGCGGACGAGGAATAGCGATGCTGGGACGCATGGCGTAGTAAGCCTGCTCGCCGTGCGGCACCACGATGTTGAGTCCGTCAGCGGCGCCGCGCTGGAAGAGCACCACCAGGCGCTTCTTTCCCGGAGCGGCCGTTTCAGCGGCGTACACCGACCGCGTAAGAAAGCTGGGCACAATGCTGGTGCCAACAATGGCGAGCGCGCCGTTTTTCAGAAAGACTCTTCTTGTAATGGACATCAGAAACTCCGCAGGGGCTTAAAGCCCGCTTCTCATTATGCTGCCTGCGGCACGGCTGAAGCCGTGCCCTTTCAAAACTTGTGCCCCGACACTTGTCTCGCTCAATTCCTGGCGACTCTCATTCGCTCCGCTCACATCGAGTCGCAAATATTTTGGGCCGCTTTCGGCATGACTGAAGTCATGCCCTGTTACGTGTCTTCCCCTTAAAAACGGGTTCCAAGCAAAGACTGCTAAATGCAATTTCATCTTCGCTGGAACTCCGGCGATCCCATGATAAGCCCGGCGATGGCTCCATAGTTCGGCGGGCGATTTGGATCATCGAACTTGCGCTGCGTAACTTTCGGATCATTGAGCTGCTTCAGCATGACCTGATGCGTCTGGGCAGAAACGTCGCCGGCAAGAATGTCGGTTTCCAGAATGGCCAGCGCGGCTTCTGCATCGGGCGGAGTGGCGCCATGCACCAGCGCCTGCTGGTCTAGCGTTGTCCCAGGAAGCTTGCCCGATCCCAGTGACAGAGCAAAGTTCATGCGGTTCAATAATGCCGATGAGTTCACCCATGCTTCAGCTTTCATGGAGTATCCCGTCGGCGGCTGCATTCCGTACAACGGCATGCCCATGCGATTGAGGAACTGCACCAGCGGCATCGCATTCTGAATTTCAACTCCTGAAGCGCGCACCGAAGACGCCACAAACTCCAGCGGCGTTTTCACCTTGGCCCGATACGCGTCCTGTGACCAGAATTCAGGCGCGTTGAACATCGTCTTCAGAACCTCACGTATGTCGCCATCTTTCTTGCGGAAGGTCTCAGCCATCTTGTCAATCAGGCGCTGCGGCGGATTGTCAGAGACAAAGCGCATGGCCAGCTTGCGTGAGATGAACTTCGCGGTAGAAGGATGATGCGCCAGCATCTCCAACATCTCGATGCCTTCTTTTTCGCCATGATCGCCGACCTTGTGACCCAAGACATATTTATTGCCGGACTCATGCGCACGCTCATTGAACTTGAAGTCGCCGCCGCGTTGCGGCTGTTCAATGCTCCAGCCCGTCAGGACCTTCGCCAGTTCGGTCACATCTTTCTGGTTGTAGCCACCATCCACGCCCAGCGTGTGCAGCTCCATGACCTCACGCGCATAGTTTTCATTCAGGCCGCTGCGGTTCTTCGCCGGACGTGGACGTACTGGGAAGCGACGGCCGTAGCGGTCACGGCGCATGCGCTGTCCACCGGGACCATAAAGCGCGGTGTCAGAATTCGGTCCGACGCTCTGCCAGTTGTCCAGGTAGAACAGCATCGCCGGACTTTTCGCCGTAGCGATGAGCAAATCTTTGAACTTGCCCAGAGCGTGCGCGCGAATCACGTCGCGTTCATAGGCGGTGATCATGTAACGATCAGGCCCTTTGCCCACGAAGACGTTGAAGTGGTTGTACCAGAAGTCGGTCATCACTTCGTCAAGCTGGCGTTCACTGTATATGTCACGCAGCAGCTTGGATTCGGCGAGCTCGCCATCCACCACAAGCTGCGGGTTAATGATGGCCTGAATGGTTTCCTGATGTTCCGGCTTCATGCCCTCGACCAGCTTCTGCGCTTTGCCACCTTTATAGCCTTGCACCAGGTCCAGCCGTTCGTCGGCTGACATCTTCATGATCTTCTTGTAGCGATCTTCCGGGTCCATTTGCAGAAGCGGATCGGCGGCGATCTCTGCTGCCAGCTTGTCTGCCGGCTTCATTGCCGGTTGTGCTGCTTTGGGCGACGGCGGCATCGAAGCTGTCATCGAAGACGACGCCATGTCATTGTCGGTTGCGGCAGGGGAAGCGATCGGCGAAGGCTTCGCTCTAGTGTCTGATTTTTTCTTCGCCACCGAATTCAGGTCCGCATACATTGAATCTTCAGCCTGCTTGCGGCTTGCTTTATTCTGATCAGGTGATGCATCCGGCTCTGCGCTCATGCTCACGTCTGCGCCAGGTTTCGAGTTTGTATTCGAAGACGACGCTGGTGGAGTTGCCGCAGGCTTTGCAGCCGTATTCGCTTCCGCCGATCCGGCATCCGCTTTCTTCTGCTGGCGATCTTCCAGGGCCACCATACGCGATTCGTAGATGGCACGCTTGGCCGAATCGTGCGGCATGGATATTTTGCCGTTCTGCACGGCTTTCAGGATCTGATTGTCAGGAAAATTCTCCACCATTTCCCGTGTGCTCATTTTCAGCGTGCGAAAGGGCGCGATCCGCGCCTCCAGAGCGCTGTCATTGATCTTGTCGGGATGGAGTTGCTCGTCAAACCATTTGTCCAGGCCTATCGCGCGCACGCGCTCAACATCACCGGGGCGCACACCAAACGTAAAACGGTTCAGAGCGTGGACAATTTGTTTGTCTTCAGGAATCTGCCCGGCTGCGGGTGTCTGGGAGGAGTCACCGTGCTTCTGCTTTTTATCTTTTGCGGCCACCATGCCGGCAAACATGGCGACGATAAGGCCCAGAACTACAAGTGCTTTGCGAGTGGCGGGCATAGAAACTCCGGGTGCTCTGCGTTCCGCTGAGTACTAACCCCAGCCTAAGCAAAAGTTGTGAGTAATGCCAGATTACGCAAGCGTTATACGCCCGCGAGTGGTGCGATGGTTCAACTCGGAGACAATCAAATCAATGTCGGTGGGGGCAATACTCCCGACAACATTTCCATCCACAAACGGTTTGCGGGCACGTTCCTGCGCTGAAGCCCATGGACGCGGCATGGAAGTCTGGGCCACCGCGTCACGGCGCAACTGCACCAGCAGGGCATGGACCACGTCAGCATCGAGCTTGGCCGGAGCCAGCCAGGCCAGTTGTGCGGCAGCTTCACCCAGTGACATCCGTTTGCGATACGGGCGCTCACTCAGCATGGCATCAAAGGTGTCCGCCACGCCCACGATCTTCACTGCGGTTGATACCTCAGCCGAGCGAAGTTTGTCAGGATAGCCGGAGCCATCCGCGCGTTCATGATGTGACCGCACGACCTCGGGAATATTCGGCCAGGGAAATTGCACGGTAGAAACAATGCGATGGCCCAGCACCGTGTGGTCAGCCATCTCCTGAAACTCATATGGCTCAAGTGCGCCCGGCTTGGTGAAGATATGCTTGTCCACCGTGACCTTGCCGATGTCATGCAGATAACCGGCAGCACGCAGTTCGCTGATCTCGCTCACGTTCATGCCCATGGCTTCAGCAATGCCGGCCGAGTAACGTCCCACACGCAATGAGTGGCCCTGCATTTCTTTGGACTTCACATCAATGGTGGCGGCAAAGGCGCTGAGCGCGTCATCCCAGAACGAATGGACGGACGCAATGAGCTTCAGGTTCTCCGCCGTACGCTCTTCCAGTGATTGAATGAGCTGGTGATTGTAGATCGCCAGGCCAATCAGCGGCGCAATGTCCGCCACCTGCTTAAGCGTTTCTCGCGTGTATTCAACTCCACCTTCGCGTTCACCCAGCAGCAACGCGCCAATCAGCTTGCCGCGTATCTTCAGAGGCGCCACGGCGCGGAACCACACACTCGATATGTTTCCGGTGGAGCTGAGAAATATGTCTGAGCGCTCGCGCGTAATCACTTGCGGTCCCTGGGCGCTGGTGAGAGCGTGAATATGCTTGTGCTGAAGCGGAAATACGGCGGTCTGGGGAAAGACGACGAATCCGGCCGCAGCAATGGAACTGAGCATGGGCGGCTTATCCTGAAAGCGAAACAGCGCGCCGGAACTGGCGCGGACCGCCGCCATCACAATGTCCAGGGCGGCGCCGGCCGTGTTGGCCAGATCGCGTTCGCCCGTGAGGACCGGTCCCAGCTCAGCCAGAATCTGGGACGCCTGCATCGGAGGCCTGTTTGTAATCAATGAGTCGGCCAAAGAGGTGTGGCGCGAGCTCCAGAGCAAATCCAGAGTACCAGCTTAAATAAGGGTTACGAAAGTACGAGTATCGGGATGGTAAACAGAGTTTGTTGTTTAGCCACTGAGGGTGGGGTGATTTTTAGTTTCCCCCTGATGTTCGGTGGTTGCAGACGCCCTACGTGGGTGCGTCCAGCAGCAAGTCTGTCAGGGCGCTTGTCATGTTGAGCGAAGAGACGCGCGAACAATCGCGTCTCGGAGTCGAAACATCCCGAGGATGCCGGCTGTAACGACGCAGATACGAGGCGTTCTCTCCGGACTGCCGTGCTAACATTGCCAGCCGTGCGTAACGGTTCCAGCTACAAGTTCTGGGTTTATATCCTCTCAAGCCATACAGGGACGCTCTATGTTGGAATCACCGGCTACCTGGCTCGCCGCATCCACCAACACAAGATTGACTCAATTGAGGGTTTTACCGAGAAGTATAAAGTACACCGTCTCGTGTATTACGAGTCTTTTGATCAGGTCAAGAGCGCAATCTATCGTGAAAAGCAGCTGAAAGGCTGGCGGCGGCAAAAAAAGAAAGCTTTGGTCGAAACCACGAACCCGCGTTGGCAGGATCTGGCGGAACAATGGGGACGAGAAATGCGGTTCCGGGGGCAGTCTTTGGGGAGAACGCCCTGAGTCTGCATTTTTGGTGATTGGCATCTTCGGGATGTTTCGACTACGTCGTCGCATTCGCTCCGACTCCGCTCAACATGACAGAGGTTGAGGGTGGTTTTGATTGTGGCGTGGTTGGTTGGGGGCAACGTCACTAGGAGGGTACTGCCAGTATGCGCTCACGCAGGCAGCAATTATCTTCTCCGTCATAGTTGCATTCGGATTGGCCGTAGTCGGTACCGCCACCGTATCCCCCTCTAAAACCAATCCCTCAACTCCCCAAACCTCTCCACCCTTAATAGCTTCACCCCATCCGGTGGCAAATCCACGGTCTCATGTTCCAGCACCCAGGTCATATTATGCGGCACAAAGACTGCGTTAATGCCTGCCGCGAGCGCAGGGTTGATATCCGAACGCGGGCTGTTGCCGATCATCCACGTGGATTCAGAGGCAAGTTCATACTTGCTGACAATCTCG
>WNFC01009961.1_pt1 | contig 11405 bp, 9 predicted proteins | sample 5400541 | NCBI WGS metagenome assembly WNFC01 (sample SAMN13153342, study PRJNA577476) | soil metagenome | isolation source: 120 cm saprolite under Douglas fir tree site 2 hole 2 replicate 1 | place: USA:California | collected 2015-04-18
TCGGACGAAGCCCTGCGGGAATCTTTCCAGCCGACCGAGAAGCTCCGGGAACTTGCGGTTCAGAGTGTCGGTGGCTTCGTTACACCTATCCTGCAACGTCGGTGCACGGGTATTGCAAAGTGATTGCAAGACCCCGATTGAGGGGTTCGAGCCCAGCAGGCTCCGAGGTTCTTGTATTACATTTAAGCCCTAACGAGTGATTTGATCACTTGATTCGGTTAGGCAGATATATTTGTTAGGTAATTGCCTAACGAAGACATTTCGTTACCCAAATGTCGCGCGACGACGGACGCGCTTTGGCGTGACGCAATCAGCTCAGATGATCGTGAAGAAATTGCCAAGTTCGCCCGTTCGCTTTGGCCGCCGCCGGGGCGTTGTAGTGAGTGCCGGTGTGGCGCGCGAAGGCGTGCTTGCATCCAGGATAACTATAGATCTTCACATTCGGCTTGTTTGAGAGTGCGGCTTTGATTTTTGTCTCAGCCTCCTTGGAGATGAATTCGTCCTCTTCAGCTAGGTGCATCAACATCGGCGCCGTGATTTTGTCGGCTTCGTCGAGGTATTTTTCCGTTTCCCCGCCGTGATAGGCCACGGCAGCGTCTATTTTTTCCCGCGCTGCGGTTAGAAAGGTCATCAGGCCGCCCAGGCAGAAGCCCATCACGCCGACCTTGCCTGAGGCACCCTCTAGCTGGCCTGCGGCATGAGCGGTATCGACGATGTCGCGGACGCCCTTATTCCGGTCATAGGCGGCGTACAGGGCTAATCCCTTTTTCCACTCCACATCGGACCAGTGGTTGAGATCGAGGCCCGGCTCCTGGCGCCAGAACAGATCGGGGCAGACCGCTATGAAGCCGTGTGCGGCGAGTTCGTCGCACGTCTCGCGCATGTCCATATTCACACCAAATATTTCTTGCAAAACCACGACGGCGGGAGCCGGCAAGGTCTTCGGTCGCGCAATATAAGCGCCAAACGCGCCGTCCCGGCCTTCTATGGTGATGCAATCCTTCATTGTGTTCTAGAGGTGGCAGCCTCTTCGATGAGCTTGGCTGTTTCCTTCGGATGAGACATGTAGGCCACATGGCTGGCATTCACTTCGACCGTCTTGGCATTGGCGCGCTTCGCCATCATGCGCTCCTGGTCCGGATTGATCGACCGGTCTGCGGTGGCCACCATGTACCAGGTGGGCTTGGTCTTCCAGGCGGGCGACGTGACCTTGTGGGTGAACGAGTCGGTGGAGATCGGCACCTGCGATATCGACATGTAGTGGGACTCGGCGGGGGGAATATCCGCCGCGAAGTCGGCCGCGAAATGCGTCCCGTCTATCCACCAGTTCCCGTTGCCATCCGGCTTGAACGCCTTGGAGGCTTGCGGCAGGGCCTGTTCGATCGACGCACAGCTGTCACCCTCATCGAGTGCAAATGCGGCGATGTAGACCAGTGCCGCAACGTTTGGATCATTGCCGGCTTCGCTGATGATGGACCCGCCGTAGCTATGGCCGACCAGCACGACCGGCCCGCGCATGGCGTCGATGGCGGCCTTCGTGTACTTTTGGTCGTCGGCGTAGGAGGTTTCAGGAGGCTGCGCAACCGACACCGTGTAGCCATCCTTCTCGAGGATCTTCGCGACGGCTTCCCAGCCGGAGCCATCGGCGAATGCACCATGCACCAAGACCACGTTCTTGATGCCATTCGGGGCGGGGCCCGCCGCGGCAGCGTTCAGAGTCGCACCCATCAGCAGAAAGACAAGTGCAGCAACGGCATAAAGCTTCGTCATGACGTTTCTCCCGTTAGGTTTCATTTTGTTCTACCTTTCTCCTTTTACGGACACCGGCTTCTATAAGGCGATCGGCTATTTTGTGCTTCATTGAGGTGAGTCGCCTCCGTTTACGGCTCTGGATGTTCTTTTTGCCGACCTCGCTCCTGCAGCATCCATTCCCTGATGTAAGGCGAACAATGCAGGATCGAAATCCCCTTCGCTTCACACGCATTGAGAAAACGAACACCTTCGAGATCGATGAGATCCAATTCCTCCAAGTCCAAAACGACTGGCGATTTGCAGCGGTCGATTTCGGTTTTGACTTGATCCAGCTGCCCAACGCGAAATTCACCGCTGAGCCGCAATCCCCCTTGGATCCGTTCAATCCGCAGCGTCATTTTTCTACCGGCTCCGGAGACAATGACGGCAGTGCAACTCGCAGACCATTCGCAATAGCCTGTGTTTGTTTAACTTGGACTTCCATACCGTCCTGATTTGTCAGGAATTCCTTTTTGATCAGGAAAGATGACTTATAATCCCGCGATGGCTTCTGTGAAATACCAGCGATCGCAAGAGGCACTCGAGAGAGCACTTGAGGAGCTAAGAAATTCGGAAAAGAAACTTCGGCTGGTGATCGATACGATCCCGACACTGGCCTGGTCCATTCTGCCGGATGGTTCGAACGAGTTCCTTAACAAACGTTGGCACGAATACACGGGACTTTCTGCTGAAGAGTCCTATGGTTCGGGTTGGCAAGTTGCCATCCACCCAGAGGACCGAGTCCTGTTGCTGCAGAAATGGCAGGGCCTGTTGGCGTCGGGTGAACCCGGCGAAATGGAAGCGCGTCTCCGTCGCCATGACGGGGTGTTTCGCTGGTTTCTCATGAGGGTTGAGCCGCTACGGGACGAGACCGGCAAGATTATTAGATGGTACGGAACGTGCACCGATATCGAAACCCTCAAGCAAACAGAAGCGAAGCTCCGAGAAGATGAACGCGAACTTCGTCGCATCACCGACTTAATACCGCAGGCGATTGTCGTCCAGGATCCGTCGGGAGCCCCCATCTACGCCAACCAAGCGACGCTCGACTACACCGGTCTGGCGGCGGAAGATGTGATTGCTCCGCACTTTCGGGAACGAATCTTCCACCGCGACGACCTGGAGAGATTACGAGACGAGCGCAAGTCTGCTCTAAGTCGGGGAGTTCCGTTCGAAATTGAACAACGGGCTCGTCGGAAAGACGGCCAATATCGTTGGTTTCTCATTCGTTACAATCCTTTCCGAAATGACCAGGGGCAAGTGACTCGCTGGTACGCAACCGGAACTGACATCGATGACCGTGTCCGAGCGGAGCAAAGGACACGCAATGAAAACCTGGCGTTGCGAGAGCAAATCGATCGTGACTCGATGTTCGAGGACATCGTCGGCTCCTCGGAAGCGCTACGTAAAGTTCTACGCCAAGTTACGAAACTGGCGTCTTCCGATTCGACGGTTTTGATTCTCGGCGAAACCGGTACAGGAAAAGAGCTGATAGCTCGCGGCATCCACAAGCGATCCAATCGCGCGGACCGGGCATTCATCGGCGTGAATTGCGCTGCCATCCCACCGTCGCTAATTGCTTCCGAGCTTTTCGGTCACGAGAAGGGCGCTTTCACCGGTGCAACCCAACGACGCCTCGGACGGTTCGAATCGGCAAACGGCGGGACAATTTTTCTGGACGAAGTTGGCGACTTGCCTCCCGAGATTCAAGTCGCATTGTTACGGGTGCTGCAGGAGCGTGAAATCGAACGCGTGGGTAGTAATAAGGCCATTCCCATCGACGTCAGGATAATTGCAGCTACTCATCGTGACTTGAACGCGCTCGTAGCCGACGGCAAATTTCGTGAAGATCTTTTATATAGATTGAATGTAGTTCCTATCGATGTGCCGCCGTTACGCGAACGCGTAGCTGACACTCCATTGCTGGTGGAGTATTTCATTGACCGGTTCGGCAAGAAGGCTGGGAAGAAATTCGAAACGATCGATAAGAAAAGTCTTGGATTATTACAGGCATACGACTGGCCCGGGAACATTCGTGAACTGCAGAACGTAATTGAGCGCGCCGTCATCCTGTGCGATGGCGAGACCTTTTCCGTGGACGAAACCTGGCTTCGGCGCGAACTCCCAGTGGCCCGAAGCCGACCGAGTGCTCTGAATCGCGTGCTCGCGCGGCAGGAGAAGGAAATGATTGAAGCCGCACTAACGGAATGTTATGGACGGGTCTCGGGCCCGTTAGGCGCAGCCACAAAACTAGGACTGCCGGCTCGAACGCTCGATTCGAAAATCAAGCGGTTCAAAATCAACAAATATCGGTTCAAAGTGCCAAGGGCCAGCTGAGCCGATTCCGCCCAGCAAGAACGGAAACGTATGCGAAAAGAAAAAATATGAAACCAACTGTGACGATTATCATCACATACCGGGAAGGAAGAAACCATGTCAGTGAAGAGCGTCCAGTTTACGGTTGCCGCGCACATCATGGCTGCTCTCGGTTACTACCGCGGCGAGGAAATCTCCTCGGCGACCCTGGCAGACAGCGTGAACGCAGATCCCACTTTTGTTCGAAAGTCGCTCTCCAAGCTCTCGAAAGCGGGATTGGTCGAAACAAAGCGGGGCCAGAGCGGAGCTACCGTGCTTGCGCGTCCGCCGCAAAAGATCACGCTGTTGGACATATATCGTGCCAGTGCCGCACCACCGGCCTTTGCGATTCATTCGTATCCGGTCGAGAAGAGGTGTCCGGTCAGCCGCAACCTCAAGGAGTGCATGTCGGGGGTTCTTTCCCAAGCTCAGTACAGCTTCGAGCGATCACTCGCGAAAATATCCCTTTCAGATCTGGTTGATCAGATCCGGGCAAAGCCGCACTAACTTTTTTTGAGTTTAATTGTGCAGATAATAAGAACAATACATCTAGGAGAACTAAGGAAATGGTGACGGGAACGGAACTGACGTCGGACGAGCGGGCGGAAAGCAAGGGAGGGCCAACCAATCGACGAGCGTCGGCCAAGTTATGGGTTGCCGCTGGCCTAGCCGGAATAGTCATTTTGGGTGCATGGCTCAAGTATTCGCCTGGCGCGAACGGAAGTTCCGCCGCTGCTCCGCCTGCTGCACTTCCACAAGTCGTGGTGAGCAAGCCGCTGGTGCAGGACCTTGACACGCGGCTGGGCTTCCTTGGTCAATTTTCGGCGGTCTCGCAAGTCGAGCTGCGGGCGCAGGTAGGCGGCACACTCACTGGAATATTTTTCAAGGACGGGGACATCGTGCGGAAGGGGGACCTCCTTTTCACCATTGATCCTCGCCCCTACGAGATTACGCTCGCCGAGGCGACTGCCCAGCTCGATGTTGCGTCGGCTCGACTGGAACTGGCCGACCGACAACTTGACCGTGCCAAGGATCTGGAACAGAGCAACGCTGGAACCGTGGAAAACGTAGACCAGCGCACGTCCGATCGACGTGCAGCCCGGGCTTCGGTCGAGGACGCGAAGGCCCGTATCCGGGATGCGCAGTTCGACCTCGACCATTGCCGGATTACGGCGCCGTTCACAGGGCGCATGGGCACGCATCTGGTTTCCGTGGGCAATCTGATTGCTGGCAGTCGCACCGCGACCAGTCCGACTACATTGCTCGCCACACTTGTGTCGCTTGATCCGATTTACCTCGATTTTGACATGAGCGAGTCCGATTTCCTGACTTACTCCACGTACCGCGAACGCCTCAAGGGAGCGCATGTCCAAAACGTTGAGGTGGCGCTTGGCCACGACAAGCGGTACACGCGGAAGGGCGTATTCGATTTCCTGGACAACGTACTTGACCGTTCAAGCGGCACGATTCGCGCCAGAGCCACTGTGCCGAATTCCGATCTTATTTTGACGCCTGGCCAATTCGCTCTTGTTCGAGTAGTCGTCGCGACTCCTTCACCGACACTCCTTGTACCGGATACCGCAGTGCTGCCTGACCAATCGCAACACACGGTTATGACGGTCTCCGCGGATGGGATCGTGGCGCCAAAGCAAGTCGAGGTAGGAGATATCCGCGGGGGTTTGAGAGTGATCCCGTCGGGGCTCGCACCGAACGACCGAGTAATCGTGGGCGGACTCCTGCACGCCCCGCCCGGAATCAAAGTCGCGACTCAGGACGGCACAATCCGCTACGACGGCAGTCGGGACTAGAAGCGAGCCAAAAACATGCGCCTGACACATTTTTTTATCGACCGCCCTCGTTTCGCGACCGTACTGAGCGCTTTCGTGACGCTCATCGGGCTCGGTGCGCTCGCAATCCTGCCGGTCGCGCAGTATCCGGAGATCGTCCCACCCACAGTCCAGATCACGACGGTGTACCCAGGTGCTTCCGCGGAGACTGTGGCTCGCACCGTGGCGACGCCGCTCGAGCAGCAGATCAATGGCGTCGAAAACATGCTCTACATGGGCAGTCAGTCGACCGGCGACGGCAGGCTCACCATTACCGTTACCTTCCGAATTGGCACCGACCTGAACGTGGCACAGATGCTGACGCAGAACCGCGTCCAGGACGCTTTGCCGCGGTTGCCGGAAGACGTTCAGCGCCTCGGTGTGCAAGTCAGGAAAGCGACGCCGAGCATACTCCTGGCCATTCACCTCTACTCGCCGGATAAATCGCGCGACAACCTGTATCTCTCAAACTACACAACCTTGCACGTGAAGGATATTCTCGCGCGCCTCGAAGGTGTTGGAGATGTGCAGTTCCAGGGCGGCCGGGAGTACGCCATGCGTATCTGGCTCGAACCCGACAAGGTTGCGGCAAACGATCTCAACGGAAGTGAGGTGCTCTCGGCATTACGCGCCCAGAACCTCCAGGTCTCGGCTGGGATTCTGAATCAGCCGCCCGCTCCCGGGCACGAGGCCTATCAGATCAATGTCGAGGCACTCGGCAGGCTTTCCACGCCCGACCAGTTTGGCGACATTGTCGTCAAATCCGACAAGCAGGGAAGGGTGACACGGGTGCGCGACATCGGCCGCGTCGAGGTCGGCGCCGCTGATTACGGATCAACTGCCTACATGGATCGCAGCGACGCTACCGCGCTCCTGATTTACGCCCAGCCGGGAGCAAACTCGCTCGCGGTCGAACAGGAAGTCCTGTCGGCGATGAAAGATATCCAGAAGGAGTTCCCCCAGGGCGTCGATTACAAAATCATTTACGATCCGACGACCTTCATCGCCAAATCGGTCCGCGAGGTGGTCATCACAATCTTTATTGCAATCCTTCTCGTGCTCGGCGTCGTGTTCCTGTTCCTTCAAAGTTGGAGGGCTTCGATTATCCCGGTCATCGCAATTCCGGTGTCTCTCATCGGGACGTTTGCGGTTCTCTATCCGCTCGGGATATCGCTGAACAATCTTTCGCTTTTCGGCCTGGTTCTGGCGGTCGGCATCGTCGTCGACGACGCAATCGTTGTCGTCGAAAACGTCGAGCGCAACATGCGCTCCGGCATGTCGGCGTCCGATGCCGCTCACAAGACGATGGACGAAGTTGGTGGAGCACTGATCTCGATCGCACTCACGTTGTGCGCCGTTTTCGTTCCATCTGCTTTCCTCTCGGGAATCTCCGGACTGTTCTTTCGGCAGTTCGCCGTCACGATCGCAGCATCGACAGTCATCTCATGCTTTGTTTCGCTGACCCTTAGCCCGGCTCTTTGCGCGGTGTTGTTCAAGGAGCACGATCCAGAAAGTGTCTCTTCAAGCGGGCTCCTCGGTCGATTGCTTCGCACGGGCTTTGGTTGGTTTAACAGGAGCTTTGAGAGGTCGTCGAACGGGTATGGGAATGTGACCCGCCGGCTGGTGCGAGGAGTGGCCATTGTGCTCGTGATCTACGTCGCGCTGGTCGGAGTTGCCGGGCTGGAGTTCAGGCGAGCGCAGACTGGTTTCATTCCGGAGCAGGACCAGGGGTACCTCATCACCGTAGTTCAGCTTCCTCCCGGAGCGACGCTCGCGCGGACTGAAGAGATAGTGAAACAAGCGACCGATATCATCCTGAATACTCGCGGCGTCGAGCACGTCGCGCCCTTCGCGGGTCTCGATGCGACGACATCGACGGTAGCGTCCAATTCCGCGACCATTTTCTCCAGCCTGCCGTCGCTCTATAACCACGAAATTCCTGGCGTAAATGCGAATACAGTATTGGCCGACCTGCGTACACGTCTTTCGGTGGTTAAGGATGCGCGTGTGCTGACCATCCCACCTCCTCCTGTACAGGGCCTCGGCAGTGCCGGCGGTTTCAAGATGATGCTGGAGGACCGTGCCGGGCTTGGTTCGGTCGCGGTTGTCAAGGCGGCAAACGATCTCGTTGCTGCTGCGAACAAGGATCCGAATTTCGCCGGGGCGTTCACGTTGTTTAACACGGGATCACCCTCCGTCTACGCAGACATCGATCGCGTGAAAGCGGAGAAGGTTGGACTCACGCCGACTGACGTGTTTTCGACGCTGCAAGTCTATCTGGGCTCCCAATACGTGAATGATTTCAACTTTCTGGGCAGAACGTACCAAGTGGTCGTGCAAGCCGACGGGCAATTCCGGCGCAACCAGCCAGACATCACGCGCCTGAAAGTTCGCAACGCATCCAGTGAGATGGTGACGATCGGGACGGTGGCACAACTGAAGGACAATACGATCCCGTATCGCGTACCACGCTACGATCTTTTTCCGGCCGCCGAGGTGCAAGGGGTCGCTGCTCCAGGTGTGGCCTCCGGCACGGCGCTGCTCCGCATGCAGGAGCTTGCCCACCAGGTTCTTCCGCAGGGGATCGGGTTCGAGTGGACGGATCTCTCCTTCCAAGAGCAGCAGCGCGGAACTCCCACGCTCCTTGTCTTCGGCGCCGCCGCCCTCTTCGTGTTCCTTGTGCTGGTAGCGCAATACGAAAGTTGGAAGTTGCCGATGGCGATCGTTCTGATTGTGCCCATGTGCCTGCTCGCGTCGGTAAGCGGGCTGCTCGCACGCGGGTTGCCGATCGATATCCTGGCGCAAATCGGTTTCGTCGTACTTGTCGGCTTGGCCGCCAAGAACGCGATCCTGATTGTCGAATTCGCGCGCCAGAAGGAAGAAGAGGGCGGAACTGCCGCGGAGGCAGCTGTGCATGCCGCACGCACACGGCTCCGCCCGATCTTGATGACGTCCTTCGCGTTCATCTTGGGCGTTGCCCCGCTGGCGGTCGCGAGGGGAGCAGGCGCCGAAATGCGGCAGTCTCTGGGCACGGCCGTGCTCTTCGGGATGCTGGGCGTGACCTGCTTCGGTCTTCTATTCACACCGGCCTTTTACACCTTTATCCGCAACCTGGGCCGTAAGGAACGCATATGAGTCACAGCGCCCGCAAAGCGATGGCGATGGTTCTTGCGCTCAGCGCTGGTTTGGCTGGCTGCGCCGTGGGTCCACGCTATGCCAAGCCCACCACGAATCTCGCTCCATTTCATAATCTCTCCGGCGTGGGTGCGACGAAGCCGGAACGTCCGGCGCCGGCTCTCGAGAGTTGGTGGACGGGCTTCAATGATCCGACGCTTGTCACTGTCGTGCAGCGAGCTCTAGAACAGAATCTCGACCTTGCCGCTGCCTTTGCACGCGTGCAACAAGCCCGAGCGGCGGCTGCGGCTGCGGGTGCTCAACTTCTCCCGACAGCCGATTTGGGAGCGACGGGCACAGCTCTGCACCAGAGTGTTGTAAGTCCGCTTGGTTCTGTCGCGAATAGTTTTCCCGGCTACAGCCGCGATCAGCGGGAGTACACAGTTGGAGCTGTGGCGACTTGGGAAATCGATCTTTTCGGAGGATTGCGCCGAGGCAAAGCTGCGGCTGCCGACGAACTCCAGGCTGCGCAGGCCGATCAGGTCGGGACTCGAATCACCGTCGTCGCCGAGTCCGCGGACGCCTACCTTCAGGTGAGGGAGTATCAGGCGAGGCTTGCCGTTGTGCAGCAACTCATAGATACCGATACACATCTTCTAGAGCTGGTCGAAGTGCGTCGACGGGTGGGAGTCGCGGACGATCGGGAAGTTGCCCAGGCGGAAGCACTTCTTAAGCAAGCCAAGTCGACGGTGCCCTCCTTGCGTGTGGCCCTCGAGGCGCAGCTGAACCGTCTCGACGTCCTCATGGGTGCTCAGCCGGGAACGTACGCAGAAGATCTCTCCAAGCCTGGCACGATTCCCGGAATTCCTGCAATCTCTGGTGCCGACCAACCTCTGGATGTCTTGCGCCGTCGGCCTGACATCATTGCGGCCGAGCGCAGGCTCGCCGCGTCGAACGATCGAATCGGTGTTGCGATTTCGGACTACTACCCGAAGATCTCGCTTTCCGGCGCCCTTGGTTTCGACAGCATCAACGGGGGCACTCTTCTTAACGGGAAGGCGTTTCAGCCGGTTGGGACGGGGGCGCTGCGATGGCGGCTCTTCGATTTTGGAAAGGTCGCAGCCGAGGTCGCGCAGTCGCGCGGGGCCTACGCCGAAGCGCTTGCTGAGTATCGGCAAGCCGCCTTCAGAGCCACCGAAGATGTGGAGAACGCGTTGATGGAGCTTGCACAAACGCAGGTGCGCCTCGAGGAACTGCAGGGTGAAGTTAGATCGCTTACGCGCGCTCGCGATCTTTCGGAGCGGGCCTACAAGGCAGGTGCAATTCCATTGACGGATGTTCTGGACGCGGATCGTCAACTTCTTGTCGCTCGAAACGACGTGGAGAGCACCCGAGCGGATGCCTCCCGTGCGGCCGTGCGTACCTTTCGCGCACTTGGCGGAGGTTGGGACGTACGTATGCAAGGTCAGGGAATGATCGCTGACGAGAGCCCAAGTGAGGACTCCGATGATCAATGAACACAATCTCGCAGCCGTTGGCCGGTTCGATGGCAACGTGTACAAACGCTCGCAGGCCGCGGAGATAGCCCTGAACACGGCGATCCTGAGCGCCGAAATCGCCAGGAGTTACGAAGAGTTTCTGGAGATATTTGAGACATTTTACGCCGACGATGTCGAGGTCAGTAGTGAAGATTCGCGGAAGACAATCAGCGGAAAGCCGAGAGTACGTCCTTTTCTGCTGAATTTCCTGGTGCCGCTCCACATAATGGCCGAGGTTGCCGGATTGTCGGTATCAGTTCAACAAACTGCGATTCCTGGAGACACCGCCAACGAAACGCATTCCGCATGGAGAATCGACTTCACCGGTATCGGAGGGAAACGGTGCACTTTGAAATGGCACGCCATTCGAAGATGGAAGGAGTCTAGGGTTGTGTACGAACACCACTACGATCATCAGCAGATCGCGAGCGACAGAAGAGTGAGCTGGTGGGGGGGCGTTGGTCATGGAGGCCGCGGGTTCAAGTCCCGTCGCTCCCGCCAATTCTTCGAATCGGCGCCGCATATGTTTGTCAAAACGTCAGAGACCAAATTACTTCCGGTTTTCTTTGATCCACCGTACTCCTAGAAAAGCTACCAACAAGCCGACTTGTCGGTCCCGATCTGGCGCGCTTCCCAGAAGCCCGTTTATGGATAGCTTCCGGTTGGCTGACTATTCGCCAACTATGACATCAAGTTGTGGTCGGCATGGTTCCGCCATCGATTACATAGTCCGCACCGTGGATCGATGCGGCGCGATCCGATGCAAGGAAAGCCGCTAATT
>WNFC01008364.1_pt1 | contig 11403 bp, 9 predicted proteins | sample 5400541 | NCBI WGS metagenome assembly WNFC01 (sample SAMN13153342, study PRJNA577476) | soil metagenome | isolation source: 120 cm saprolite under Douglas fir tree site 2 hole 2 replicate 1 | place: USA:California | collected 2015-04-18
CACGGTGAAACTTGCGGGTCCTGCAGCCGTTGGAGCGCCGGAGACGTTGCCACTCGGGTCGAGCGTCAACCCGCCCGGGAGCGTCCCCTGGCTGACTGTCCAGGTGTACGGCGGTATGCCACCAGAGGCGCTCAGGCTGACCTGCCCGTACGTGACGCCGACCTCGCCGTCGTGGAACGCAGCGCTCGAGATCGCGAGTGGTGACGATGGCGATGGGCTCGCCGGCTGCGTGACGGGCGACGCGCCTGGTTGATGTGGGGTGGGATTCGCAGGTCGCAGGAACCCGATGAAGGCGAAAACTATGGCGACTGCCAGCGCCGCCGATACCGCACCCGCGATCCAGCTGAACTGCCGACCTGGCGTTGCACGACTTTTGAGATCTGCGGAGATGCGCGAAAGCAATGCGGGATGTGGGAAATCAGGGCCGAGCTCATAGGCCGAGTGCACGGCCCGGCGCAGGTCATCTTGGTTGCTCATTCCGCACGCACCTCCGACCTCGAGATGTCAGCCCTGAGCCGACGGAGCGCGCGATTGATACGCGATTTGACGCCCGGGACCGAAAGCCCAAGCGACGCCGCCACGTCCTGGATGCCCAGATCGAGGTAGAAATGCAAGAGCACAGCCTCACGCTGCAGCCGAGGCAGATTTCCGATCGCGAGGCGCAGATCCTCCCCATCCATCCACGTTTCAATGGCGGGGGCGGACTGTACCGGCACCTCGGGCAGCCGGATCAACGTCCACCATGGGGCACGCTGGATCGTTCGGACCTGGCGGACCACGATGCCCAGGAACCACGGCTGAAACTGCGCGCCGGCTCGCAGGTTCCCGAGCTTGCGCCAACCCTTCACTGCCGCTTCCTGCACCGCGTCCTCAGCCTCGTTGGGATTGCCGAGCAGTGTGTGCGCGAGCCGTGCGGCCGGCGCCAGGTTCGGGCGAAGTAGGTCTTCGTAGGCCATGTTGTCTCCAGCCTTGGCTTTTTGAATCAGGTCCTGTTCGGGATGACCGTCTGTCACGCGGCCACTGCTCGTATACGCAAGCTAGGCAGGAATGGGTTGCAACACATAGGAAATGATTAGTCGCGGGAACACGCACCGGCACCGGCGCGTAATCGGGCGGCTGGGCTCTCTTGCTTACATCCCGAGCATGGCGCGGGCGCGAAGGGCGATCGAGATCGCGACCCGGGTCTCTGGGTCGTCGAGCTGCAGGCCCGTCAGCGACTGGATCCGTTCCACCCGATAGCTCATGGAGTTGATGTGGATGCCGAGCTGCCGGGCTGCAGCCCGGCGCACCCACCGGGCCGAGGACAGCGCCTCCAGCGTCTCGAGCAGCGGCGTGTCGCGCGACTCCGCGTACTTCATCAGCGTGCCGAGCAGCTCGTCGACGAAGCGGCGGAGCGCGTCGGGGCTCTGCACCTCCAGCAACAGGCGAAAGGCGCCCAGTGAGCGATATGAGGCGACGCGTCCGCGCGAACCCGCGCGGCGCGTGAGGCGCAGCGCCTGGCGCGCCTCTACATGCGATCGGGCCAGCTCGCCGACGGAGTTGGCGAGGTTGCCGATGCCCACCGAGGCGCTGCCCGGCTTCATCACCGCCGCCGCGCCGGAGAGGATGAGGCCGGCCAGCTTCTCCACCGTCGCGAGGTCGGCCGCGGTGTCATCAGGGATGAGAAACACCGCGGACGCCGAGCGCACCAGGGTCAGCGCGCCGGGAAGGCGGGAGCGGATGAGCCCACTCAGCGCGGCGTCGAGGCGGTCCTGCTGGGCCCGGCCCGCGAGCGCCGCTTCGGTCTCGTCGTCATCGGGCTCCAGCACCACCACCCAGGCGCGGTGCGGCAGCCGGTGGCCGAGGCGCTCGGCCTGCCTCGCCACCCTCTCGGCCTCGTCACCCTCCAGGCCGCCGGCGAGCACCTCTTCGACCAGATCGCCACGCAGCCGGCGCTCGACCTCGGCCGCCGCGCGTTCTTTGGAGAGCTCCAGGGCCAGCACGGTCGAACCGTGCTCGAGCGCCCGCCGCCGCCCATGTGAGTCGATCGTCTCCTCATCGACGGCGACCGCCAGGAGGCCGAGCAGGTCGGCGCCCGCCCGCACCGGCACGACGTCCAGGGCCCGCGCCGGGCGGCCGGCGTTGATGCGGACCTCGCGCGCTCCGGGCTGGGCGAGCGGCTGCGGGACGTGGATTCGCGGCGGCATGCCGTCGGATGAGACCCCGACTCCCCTGACACGATATCCATCCGCCGCGTACAGCGCGGTGCGTCCTCCCGCCAGGGATCCCACGACCTCGAGGATCGAGGCGATTCCGGCGCCCTCCAGCGACAGCTTGGTGAAGCGCTCGTGGATGTCATGCGAGAGCTGGATCTCGGCCAGCTGCACCTCCATTCGGCGCTGCAGCTCGCTGCGCTCGAGGATGCCCGCGACCTGCCCCGCGATTGCTCGCAGGAAGTCGATGTCGCCCGAATTGAAGTCGCGCAGCTCGGTCGACTGCACGTTGAGCACGCCGACCATCCGCGGGCCCGACTCGATCGGAACCGAGAGCATCGAACGGAAGCGGTCCTCGTCGAGGCCCGGCACCCACTTCCAGTGCGGCTCCTGCGCGACGTCCGGCACCACCGCCGGGCGCCGAGTCTCGGCCACCCAGCCCGTAATGCCCTCCCCCACCCTCATCACCACCTTGCCGACCATCTTTTCGTTCAGCCCGTTGGTCGCGGTGAGCAGCAGCTCGAGGCCGGGCGCCGTGACCAGGTAGAGCGAGCAGACGTCGGTGCCCATGGCCGAGGTCGCCTCGCGGATGATGAGGTCGAGCAGCTCGTCTGGCCTCTGGGTCGAGGCCGCCGCTTGCGCCAGGCGAACCAGGAAGCTGAGCTCGCGCGCCGCCAGGCTGCTGTCGGATTCCAGGGCGCTGTCCATACCTGTGCCGGTGATCACACGCACACGGCTCAACTTACGGCCACTCACCGGATCAAAACTCGTGTCATGCGCACTACCAAAGGCTCTCTGGTTAGTGTGCCTTATACAGGCCCCGCCTGTTGTTGTAAACCGAAGTGGGTATTTGGGGCGGGGGCTTGGTTCTTCTTGACCGCAGAGGAGGGAGTTCCACTGGAGGTAGCCCGGATGTCGAAGATTCGTTTTGTCCTGGCGGGAGTCGGTGCGGCGCTGGCCCTCGTGGCGGCCGCCGCCCTGGCCAACGTGGGCGGGTTGACCGCGACGAACTCGGATTCGCACGGCGACGCCGTCTCGTCCGCCGCACGAACCACTTGCCCGCACGGCCCCAACGGGGTCCACGGCGAATGCGTGAGCGCGATCGCCTCGAGCAAGTCGGAGTCGGACGACAACGCCGCATGCAAAGCCGCCGACACCGACGAGGACACGTCGGAAGCGAGCGCCGCGTCGACCGAAGACGCATCTGAGAAGACGGCGAACTCCTCCAAGTCCGCCGACAAGACTCAGGACAAGTCGGAGAAGGCCGGCGATCGTACAGAGGACAAGAAAGAAAAGAGCGCGTGCGAGGCTTCTGAAGCCTCGAATCCATAGCCCGCTGGAGGTGGGAAGCGTGACCTGGGTGGCAACGGCGTAGCGGCGTATTCATTGTTCGTATGAGGCGCGGAGGTACTCACCCGCGCCTCATTTATTTCTGACGGCCGAAGCCGCAAGATATGCCCGATGAAGCTTCTCGTCGAGATCTTGCTGGCGATCTTCCTTCACCCGATAGCCTGGGTCCTGTGCGTCATCAACATCGTCGGTCGCCCGGAGATGAGCGGGCTCAAGAAGGTGGTGTGGATCATCATCACCTTCGTCTGGGGCATCGGGCCCATCCTGTACATCCTCCTCGGCGACGGATCGTTCTGGTAACGCCTTAGGCTCTCGCGAGCCATGAGGGATCGCTCCGCCACCCGCGCGTTGGTCCTCGGATTGCTTGGTCTCCCATTCGCCATCCTGGCGCCGTTCGCCGTCTACGCCGCGGCGCGTTCGCTGTGGCGCATCCGCTCCTCGAACGGTGAGCTGCGGGGCGGCGGATCGGCCACGATCGGGCTGGTCGCGGGCCTGGCCGGGCTCGCCGCCTTCGCCGGCGGCACCACGTACTGGTTCCTGGCGTCATGAGGGCCTTCCGCTACCTCGGTCGCTCGGTGGCCGTCCTCCTCGCGATCACGCTGGCGGCGTTCACGTATCCCGGCGCCGTCCTGGTCTCGATGATCGTGAGGCTGACTCCGCCCCCCGCGGCCTCGTACTCGGCGCCAAACGGAGTCCTTCCATGGCTACACGTCGAGCACCCCCATGGCGGATTGCCGTACATCGCCGACGACCGCAACCGCATGGTGCTGCTGCACGGCGCCATCCCGGGGAGCTTGATCGATTTCTGGTCGAGCGCCGACCAATCGCTGGTCGAGGCGCCTCCCTTCTATCCGATCGACCCCGCCGCCTACGACGGCCGCTGCCCGGACAACTCGCCGGCGATGCCGGTGCCGCCCCTTTGCCGGCAGGACCTGATCGACATGGCCGCGCTCGGCTTCAACTCGATTCGCCTGGCTCTTTCGTGGAGCCTCCTTGAGCCGACCAGGGGACATTTCAACCAGACCTACATCGACCGCGTGGCGCAGATAGTCGGCTGGGCCCGGCCCCTCGGCCTCTACGTGATCATCGACATGCACCAGAAAGCCTACTCGCGGTACGTGGGCAGGCTGGACAACCCGCCACTCCCGGGCGGCGCCAGGGTGAACCTCCGCTACAAGACGGGCGCACCGGGATGGGCGACGTTCACTGACAGCTTCCCGTCAGAGGACTACTTCCATCAACGTGAGGCCAACCCGGCGGTCTTCGAAGCCGACACCAACTTCTGGTACGACCGCGATGGCATCCAGGACGAGTACATCAACGCGGTCGCCGAGCTCGCTCGCCGATTCAAGGACGACAGCACCGTCGCGGGTTACAGCGTCTACAACGAACCCCTCGGGGGTTGGGACCTCCCTCCCGGTTTCGAGGACCTGCTCCTCTTCCCCTTCTATCGCCGTGTCATCGACGCCATCACCGGCGTCGATGACGGGATGCCCTGCTGGACGGGGTTCTTCATGCCGGCCGTCTGCGGCTACCCCGACCTGGGCGTCCGCGACCAGCGCCACCTCATCTTCCTGGACACCGGCCTGCTGCGCGAGATCACCGATTTTCCGACCCACCTCGGCCTGCCCGTGAGTTCGTACCCGAATCTCGTCCTCGGAATGCACGCGTACACGCACGGCTATACGTTCGACGCACTCGCGGGCCAGACGCCAGACCAGCACCCTGGATATCCGTGGGGAGGCTACGACCAGACCTACAGCCTCGCCGAGCACGAGGCCAAGGTGATCAACGCGGCTCTGTTCGTAACCGAGTTCGGGAACGATCCGAAGTACGACCAGCTGGTCCTGGTCAACGAGCTCCGCGAGGAGGAGCTGCACCGCACCGGCTTTGCCTTCTGGACGTGGAAGGAGAACGACAATCCCGGCTGGGGCGTCTTCAATGCGCCGCCGAGCGGCGCCAGTCCGATGCCGTCCAGCGGACCGATCCGCCCCGGACGCGACTTGCTCCTCTCTCGCGTGTACCCTCGCGCGTCGGCCGATGCCAATCTCATCTTTCACTTCGACGCGGTCACCGGGCTCTCCTCGCTCCAGGCGCGCGGTGAGCCCGGGGACGCACCCACGATCGTCTATGTGCCGTGCCATGTGGCCGGCGAGGTGCAGACTGCGGGAGCGGCGAGCGAAGCGGTCGCGACACAGGCGGACGGAAGCCGAATCGTCACCGTCTCGCCCACCGGTGGCCCGTTCTCGGTCTTGGTTTCAGGAGGAGCCCAGCCGACCGGCTGCATGTGAATCAGCAGGGGGCGGCGGGGTGGACAGGCGCCCTCGGGGGCAGGTACGGTTAGGTACGGCTCAGGGGCATTCGGCTCCAACAACGTCCATTCCAAGAGGAGGCTGCAGTGGGAAGAATTTTTCTGCGCCGTATCGCCCGTTTGGCAACGGGGTTCATCGCCACCCTCGGGGTTGCGTTCGCGGGGCCGGCTTCGGCCGCGCCGTCACTGCCGGTGCTCTTCCATCCGACGGTGGCGGATTACTTCCAGATGACGACCTCGACGACGCCGCCCACCGAGGCTCAATGCTTCAGCGCCGGTAGACGCTGCTTCGATCCGGCGACAACGCAGGCTGCTTACAACCTGGCACCTCTGTACGCCAAAGGGGAAAACGGCAAAGGCGTGACGATCGCCATCGTCGACTCTTACGGCAGTGACACGATTGCACACGACCTGCACGTCTATGACCAGGCGTTCGGCCTTCAGCCTATGTGCGGCGAGGAGCTTGTCACATGCTCTGCCGGTATGCCCACGTTCAGCCAGCTGCACATTCAGGGCTCACCTTCGACCACCGCACCGCCCGCGACTTCGAACGGGACGGGGCAGGAGAACAAGGCTGCGTGGGCGGTCGAGGTATCTCTGGACGTCGAGACGTCGCACGCGATCGCGCCCCAGGCGAACATCCTGCTCGTCACGACACCAACCGCTGAGACGCTGGGCGTGCAGGGTTTCCCGGACATGATGAACGCCGAGCAGTACGTGGTCGACCACCGCCTTGCGAGCGTCATCTCGCAAAGCTTCGCCTCCACCGAGGAGGCGTTCGGAAGCTCGACCTCGCTGCTGCAGTTGAGGCATGCCTTCATCTCGGCAGCCCAGAACGGTGTCACGGCGCTCGCAGGTTCTGGCGACTTCGGATCGGCGGGCGTGATCAAGACGCCGGTCAGCTCTGGCGGCTCGCTTCTCCCCAATCCCGCCGTCTGGTGGCCGGCCAGCGACCCGCTGGTGACCGCCGTTGGCGGCACATATCTCTGCACTGACCCGACCAACACGACGGCGCGAGTCGTGGACAGCGTCGATCCTCCGGCCAAGTGCAAGGCCAACCCCGGCGTGGCCGAGGTGGGCTGGATCGACAGCGGTGGCGGCTTCAGCCACGTCTTCCGCAAGCCCGTCTACCAGAGCTCGCTGCCCGCGGGAAGCACCGCGATCGGCTCGATGCGCGGTGTACCGGACGTCGCGCTCCAGGCCAGCTCCCGCACCGGAGCGCTCATCTACCTCAGCCTTCCGCCGGCCGGCCAGGGGGGCCTGATCTGCGGATCGGCGCCCTGCAGCAGCGGCTGGTACGACATCGGCGGTACGTCGCTCGCCACCCCCCAGTGGGCCGGCCTGGTCGCCATCGCCGACCAGATCAATGGCCACGGGCTCGGCCTGATCAACCCCGCGCTCTACAAGCTGGGCGCCGACCCGGCTCGCTACGCCAACGACTTCTTCGACGTGACCACTGGCAACAACACGGCCGACCCCTCGGTGGCCGGCTACCCGGCCACGACCGGGTGGGATCCCGTCACCGGCCTCGGGACGCCCAATGCCGCCAACCTGGTCCCCGACCTCGTTGCGGCCGCCAACGGCCACTGATCGACCAGTCAGCGTTTGACGGAAGGCCGGCCCAAATGGGCCGGCTTTTCCTTGTTTCCGCCCGGCTTGGGCTAATCTGGACGGGGAAAGGGTGGGACACCGTGGGGTAGTCTCCAACGGCGCGCACGCCACGGACCACGATCGCGTGGCTGCGGCGGAAAAGCCCGCGAGCAACGGGAGCGCCGGGACGCGCCCAGCCTCGAATGGGCATCCGACTCGCAACGGTGCCGCCGCGCCGGTCGCAGCGGTCGCGGTGGTCGCTCCGGCGCCTGCGGTTCGCATCGCGAACCTGAGCAAGTCGTTCGGGCGCACGGCCGTCTTCGCCGATATCAACTTCACGGTCGCCCGCGGCGAGCTCGTCGAGATCACCGGCCCGAGCGGCGCGGGCAAGACCACGCTGCTTCGCCTCATCCACGGCCAGCTTCGCCCAAGCAAGGGGCAGGTCTGGGTCGAAGGCCGCGGCCTCCACAAATGGTGGCGGAGAGGCCTCGGCCGCACGCGGCGCGAGGTGGCCTTCATCTACCAGGACCACAAGCTGCTCCCCCGCCTGAACGCGCTGGAGAACCTGGTCTACGCGCTCGTGCTCGTCGACCCGAGCGTGCCGTACGGCCGCATCCGGCGGCGTGCTCTCGAGGCTCTCGAGGCTTTCGGGCTGGCGGGCAAGAGGAAGTCGTACCCGAGCCAGCTGTCGGCGGGCGAAAGGCAGCGCGTGGCGGTGGCACGCGCCCTGGCCGGCCGGCCCCGCGTCGTCCTGGCGGACGAGCCGCTGGCGGCGATCGATCAGAAGAACGCCCAGGTGGTGAAGCGTCTTCTCGAGGAAGCTGCTGCCGCCGGCACCACCGTCATCGTCGCCACCCACGAGCCGGCGTTCAAGGCCGGCCGCGTGCTGCGCCTCCCGGCCGGCCAGGTGCTGGTCAACCGCGCCCGCCTGGCCGAGGCCAACCGCGGCGCCCAGCCGTTGTGGCGCCGCCTGCTGCCGCAGAACGGGAACCACGGAGCCAATGGGCACGTGGCCGCCAACGGCCACAACGGACACAGCCCCAACGGTCATGCCGCCGTCGGGCGGAAGCGAAAGTCACGAGACTCGCTGCCGCTCTGGCGCCGCGGCGCCGCCCTGCTTGGAAACAGCTTCCGGCTGGTCGGGCTGGGCGGCCTGCGCAGCTGGCGTCGGGACCTCCGGCTCACGGCGCCCGCGCTCGGCTCGATGGCCCTGCTGCTGGTGCTCGCGGGGATGGTGGCCATGGTGGGACTCGCCGTCGCCAACGTGGCCGCGTACGAGGCCTCGCAAGCTTCGGTGGTCCGCGTCTACCTCGCGCCGGATGCGACGCCTGACGCGGTCAGCGCCCTCAAGGCGCGGCTGGCCGCCGACCCTCGCGTCGCTTCGGTGACATACGTGAGCCAGGACCAAGCGCTGCAGGAAGCGCAGAGCCACCCGGGCCTCGCGTCGCTCGGCAGCCTGAGCTCCTCCAACCCGTTTCCTGCGAGCCTCGACGTCACCGCGCGGTCGGTGAACCAGGTGGCCGCCATCGCCGCCCTGGCCAGAGGTGACCCCGCCGTCGATCCCACGTATCCCACCTCGTACGACCCGGACATGTATTCGAGGCTCCGCCACATCGCCCTGGTGCTGGGCGGAATCGGCGCCGGACTCGTCCTGGTATTCGCCGTCGTCGCGTATGCGGTGAGCGCCAACTCTCTGCGCAGCGTGGCCGCGGCGCGCAGGGACGAGGTCACGATCACGCGGCTCCTCGGAGCTCGCGGCTGGATGCTCCGCGGGCCGTTCATGGTCGAAGGGCTCATGACGGGTGCGCTGGCAGGGGCGATCGCGGGAGCGATCACGGGAGGCGTCTGGCTGCTTTCTTCGCGATTTGCGGCGGCGACTTTCGCCCAGGTCCTTCCCGGCGTGGACCTCACTTCGATGAGGTACGTCGTGGCGGCGGTCATCGTCGCCGGGCTTCTGTTGGGCGCGCTCACGGCAACGATGGGCTTCCGCCGGTACCGGGTGTGAGACGAGCGGTCGCGGGCCTCGCCGCCTTCGGCCTCCTGCTGTCGTTCCAGCTCGCCCACGCCCGCGTCGCATACTCAACCTGCTCTTCGCCGTCGCCCTCCCCCGCCTTGCCGGCAAGTGGCCCACGAGTCTCGCCATCGCCGTGCCCGGCTGCCGCCGCGGCGCAGCCGACGATCTACGACACGCTGCGCGCGCGCTTGGGCGGCGACCTCGCCAAGGCCCTCGCCACGCAGCAGAAGCTGAGCGCCGCGCTCGACCAGACGGCGGTCAGCGAGCAGGTCCTGACCGACCAGATCACGCAGGTCGAGGCCCGCATCGCCGACATCGAGAGCCAGATCGCCGCGCTGGACACACAGATCCAGGAGACGCAGGACCGCATCGACGTCGAGCGCACGCAGGTCGCGGAGATGGCGCGCGCCGCCTACCGGCAGCCCAAGACCTTGCTCGAGGTCATCGCGCGCGCGGGCAGTTTGCGAGAAGCGCTGGTGTCGACCTTCGATCTCGTCGTAGCCGGGGACCGCGCGCACGAGCTGCAGGCGCGCCTGGAGGCCGACCTCGTCAAGCTGCAGGCCGACCGCGACGCACGGATGTCGGACCTCGACACCGAGAACGGCCTGCACGACCAGCTCGTCTCGGACATGAGCGCCCTCAACGACCTCATGGCGCGGCAGGACGACCTCAGCGCCCAGCTCGACGACCTGATCACCCAGATCCAGTCGGCGCTGCAAGGGCAGCCGCAGGACGTCACCACTGCGCTGGCCACGCTCCTCGAGCAGCAGGAACAGGACATCGTGCAGAAGTCCGAGCAGGAGGCATGGACGCAGGCCCAGGTCGGCGCGGGGCTGGCCGTCGCCACGCGCGAGCTGCCGCCTGGAACCAACCTTTCGCCGCTCGCCCTTTCCTGGCCGATGGCTTTCTTCACCATCACGCAGCCGTTCGGACCGACAAACGTGCTGCTCGAGCCCAGGGTCGGCCCCTTCGCCCACTTCCACACCGGCATCGACCTCGCCGCTCCGCTGGGCACGCCGGTGCTCGCCGCGGCTGGCGGGATCGTGGTCGCGGTCGCCCACACCGCCATCGGGTACGGGAATTACGTGATGATCGCCCACGGCGGCGGCGTCATCACGCTGTACGCCCACCTCATGGAAACCGACGTGAGCGTCGGCGACAGGGTGACCCGCGGCCAGAAGATCGGCCGGGAGGGATCGACCGGGCTGTCCACCGGGCCGCATGTGCACTTCGAGGTGCGCGTCAACGACCTTCTGGTCGACCCGATGCGCTACCTGCCCCCACCCCCCGCCGCGACAGCGACGACCCCCTGATCGGGAATCACTGACCGGCCGCTCATTCCGAGCGTTTGGACCCAAACCTGCGTCTCACCGAGGCTTCAATTGAGCGTTTGGCGCCACACGGGCGGAATCGTGGATGGTCAGGCCCCAGTGTCAGTGATATTCGTCAGTTTCAGAAACCAAAAAGTGCCCCCGGAGGGAATCGAACCCCCGACCTTGACGTTAGGACCGTCCTGCTCTATCCCCTGAGCTACGGGGGCCTGGACCCACCAGAGTTTACTGGCGGGGCCACAGCAAGCTCCTTCTGGCCGCCAGGGCCGTAACTTCTCAGCGCCTTCTCAGGTTCCTCACAGAGATGACTGAGAGGCTGGGCGCATCCTGACGAGCATGCCAAGCACGATGTCGCCGGACGCACGGATCCAGGCTCGCGACAGGGCCCTCTCCCTGCTCGACCGGCTGACCGCCGGCATCGCCTTCGCCGCCGTCGCCGGTGTGGCCATCTTTGGCACCGTCGGCGCGGTGACCATTCCGGGCACCACGTCATCCTCATCGACTGATACCGCAAGCACCGCCACGACGTCGTCCGCGTCCAGCGCATCGACGTCGAGCTCGTCGTCATCGAGCAGCCTGCAGTCGTCCTCCGGATCTGTGAGCTCCTCGTCGAGC
>WNFC01008365.1_pt1 | contig 11403 bp, 11 predicted proteins | sample 5400541 | NCBI WGS metagenome assembly WNFC01 (sample SAMN13153342, study PRJNA577476) | soil metagenome | isolation source: 120 cm saprolite under Douglas fir tree site 2 hole 2 replicate 1 | place: USA:California | collected 2015-04-18
CTCCCACTCTCGCTCAAGCAACGTCTACAAACCCTCAAAACCAAGGCACCCGATCATAACGCGGACTTCAACGACACCCTTATTGGCGTCCTTGACGAATTCGCCACGGAGCTAGAAACCCAATGGGGCATCGCCGGTAAAAACTCTAGGACCAGTCCTAGGAAATCTCTAGGACAATCCACCCCATCCATAGAGCCAGCTTCCTACGGAAATGGCACAGACAAAGAGTGAAGTTATGCGCACCCCCAGCTGCGTTGCTGAGGCGAATTTGGCTCGACGTGCAAGGCACGTTCGTCGAATCATACTTAACGCATACCCAGGGTAATGCACTTTTGCGATCCCATTCAGAATGCCGCAGCCAGCACCATTGACAGTGCAATAGCACATGCTAGCCAGCAGTAAATGGCCCATACGTCCCATAGGTGAAATGATGCCCGTTGGAACCTCGCCCGCCGCTAGATTTCAGGCTGTCCAGACACGCGCCAGGATGGGTGCCGCCCTCTGGTCTCGCGCCCTCCGCTTCATCCTTTTCGTCTGGCTCGTGCTCACAATCTGGGTCATCTGGTACCGCGTCGGGCTCTATCGTCCCGAGCTTCATCACGAGTATTTCGGGCGCTGGATTCTCTGCGGAATCGTCAACGACACGCCCCTCCTCAACCGCTTCGCAGCGCGATTGCCAATGTACGCGGACCACAGTTGGTACACCTTATCGAGCTTCGCCCAATGGCTCGACGGGCCCGAAATGTACCGCGACACCTTCTATTCCTGGTACTGGCACATGGCGACCGGCCTGGGCGGTTATTATGGACTTGGCACCGACCTGTTGCCGCTCGGACTCGGTGCTCTGCTCATCGCATGGCGACTCAGACGCGACCCTGACGACCCGGATCACATTCGCGGCCTGCGGCTACTCACACCCCGTCAGCACACCCGCCAACTCCATGGCGGATGGCTGAGCAGACGGTACCGCTCCCGCCCAAGGGGCGGTTTAAACGCCGGCGGCGCCGGCGGCGGTATCAAGCTGGGGTCAAGCATTATCCCGGCAGAGAAAGAGTTCGAGCACTTTATGGTCTGCGGCAGTCCGGGCAGCGGGAAAACAACCATGATGCGGCAAATGCTGATGCAGATCCAGGAGCGCGGGCAGGCCGCGATCGTCCTCGACGTCGAGGGCGAATCGACGATGGAATTCTATGACGAGAGCCGCGGCGACGTGATCTTAAATCCTTTAGACGCGCGCTGCCCCTTTTGGTCGCCATGGCTGGAATTCCGTGATGAGACGCTGGCCATGGACCGCGAAGCAATGGCGGCCTCGCTCATTCGGGACCAGCCACGTACTTCAACCGAGCGATTCTTTTTCGAGAGCGGCCGGACCGTAGTCGAGTCCCTTTTACAAGTCATTACCGACCCCGACCCAACCGCGATCAATGAGTTTCTGGGGCAACCGCGCAAGGAAGTTCACAAAGCGCTGCACGGAACCCGAGCTTATGCTCTGGTGGATCCGGATACCAAAGAGACCGGCCAGTCGATAATTGCGACTGCTATCAACGCGACAAAACCGTTCCAACATCTACCGCACTCGAAAGAGGAAGCTGGACGATCTTGGTCGGCGCGCGAGTGGACTGAGACGCGCAAGGGCTGGATTTTTCTGCCGTCAAGCGCGGCCTCTCAGGCCGCCATTCAGAGCCTGCAGGGCGTCTGGTTGGATGTTCTCACTCGCTGGCTTATGTCTGCGGAGATTCGTTCGGACCAGGTTTGGATCTTCGCCGACGAGCTCCCCGCGATCGGATACCAGCCCCTCATCGAGCAGCTAGTCACGCGCGGACGCAAGCGCGGGATCGCCGTCGTTCTCGGCTTTCAGAACGTGAGCCAGCTTCGGAAGATTTACGGACAGGACGGTGCAATCACACTAACCAGCAGCCCGACGACCAAAGTGATTCTGCGAGTGGACGAGTTTGAAACCGCGCAGTGGGCGAGCAACCTTATCGGCTCCCACGAGGTCGAGCGGCTCCAAATGACGCAACTTGCCGGACTCTCGAACTTCCGCGAAGGAGTGAACCTCAGCCCACATCGGAGTATCGAGCACCTCGTTCTCCCTGCTGAAATTCAGATGCTCCGTCCTTTCCACGGTTATCTTTGTGTAGCGGGGGAGGACCGCACAACCCTCCGCATTCCAGAAGTGCACCTGACCAAACGGCAGCCGGCGTTCATCCCGCGGGTGACGACGACTACGCCCGCATCTGAGGCAGTTCCAGACCTCGAAGCTGAAGAGCCGACCGACGCCGAGATTATCGATCAAATGACGGCCCGCACGCCGGGTGCTTCAGCCCAACCGGAGGAATAGCTCGCTTATGGTCACGTTCTCCAAGGCGCTGAGCATCGAAAACGCAGGTTCGTACTATCGCAATCATTATAGTGCGGCCGGCGAATATTACGCTCCAACCGAGGCTCCAACCATCGGCCAGACTGTCGGCAAAGCGGCCGAGGCCCTCGGGCTCGCCCGCGACATCACCGCCGAGCAGTTCGAGGCGTTGCTGCGCGGCCACGACCCTACTACCGGGGCCGTCCTGCGGGCGAAGGCCACCCATGGCGAGGTCGAGCGCGCCGGGTGGGACATGACGCTCTCCCCGCCAAAATCGGTGAGCATCCAGGCGCTGGTCGCTGGCGACACCCGGCTTATCGAAGCTACGCGCCAGGCCGCTGAACGGGCGATAGAGGAAGCGGAGCGTTGCGCGCTGAGTCACCAGCGTGGCGGCAGGGAAAAGGTGCAGACCAGCAACGTGTGTGCGGTCATTTTCGAGCATTACGACGCGAGGGAATCGAAGCACGGACAGCACGGCCCGATGCCGCAACTTCACCACCACACGTTCATCACGAACATGACGCAACGGCCGGACGGGCAATGGCGAGGGCTCGAACCCGACCAGATGTTCAAAGCGCGGGCGTTCATTGACGGGGTCTACATGACGGAACTTGCGAAGAACGTCCAGCAAATCGGCTACTCTATCGTTCGCGGTTCTGACGGAGCATTTGAGCTGGCCGGCTTCACGCGTAAGCAAATCGAAGCCTTTTCAGAGCGGTTCCTTGATATCGAACAGGAGAAAGCGAAGCAGGGCATTACCAGCCCAAAAGCCGCGCGCAATGTGGTTCTTGAGACGCGGCGCGCGAAGCGTGAACACGACCCGGAAGTTCTCAAAACCGAGCGCGAAGCGCTGGCCGCTGAACACGGCATCAGGATGGACAATCATCCATTGCGGGCGGTTCGGAACTTCTCTACCACACCGGAAGCCCAAGCTGAGCGGTCAGTAGACTTCGCGATTCGTCATACCACGACGCGCTCCGCCGTCGTCGACCACCGCGAGCTCGCTGCCGTTGCACTCAAGCACGGCCTCGGCGCCACTGACCTCGACCACGTGCAGGCCCATATGGCCGCTCAGCAACAGCGCGGGAGTCTAATCGCCGCCGGCAAATCGCATCTGCACCCGCTCGACAAATACACCACCTTGGAAATGGCGCGCCTCGAGCGCGAGAATCGCACGCTCGTGCGGGACTGGATGAACCATGGGCGCCCCATCGCCGGTATCGCTATCCGGAGTGCAGTAGACGGCAGAGTCTCATCCACCGGAGGGCAGCAAGTCCGCGAATGGGCATCCGCCAGGAAGCTTCTCCCCGACCAGACCGAGGCTGCGGTTCTTACCCTGACCACCCCAAAGTGGGCGAGCGCGATCGAGGGATTAGCCGGCACCACCAAGACAACCCTGGTCGGCGCCGTTCGAGAATTTGCGGAAACACAGGGGTGGACCGTACGAGGTTTTGGCACGACCACCGGGAGCGTCAGGGCGCTCCAGGATGCCGGTATCGATGCCCAGACCATCGCCAAAACCCTCGCCACCGTCCTACCGCCCAAGGCCCGCCGCGAGCTCTGGATAATCGATGAATCAAGCCTGCTAGCGACGCGACCGGTCAACGAAGTACTCAAACTTGCCCGCGAACGTGGAGTCGACCGCGTGGTATTCGTCGGCGATCAGAAACAGCATCTCGCCATTGAGGCGGGCTCGCCGGTGCGGCAATTCCTCGCCGACAACATGGCCGTGGCCCAACTCACCACCATCCGGCGCCAGCAGGATCCAGAGCTTAGGCGTGTGGTTGAACTGAGCGCAGCCGGCCGACCTGGCGAGGCTATCGACCTGCTCACCGAACAGCGCCGCATCGTCGAGGTCCCGGACCCGGCCAAGCGGTACGAACGCATAGCTGCCGAGTACTTGGATGCCTACGAAGCCAAGCAGAACTGCCTCGTGGTTTCACCTGCAAATGACGAGCGCAAGGCCATCAACCAGGCAATTCGTTCGACGCTGGTCGCGCATCAGTACGTCGCCAGCATCGGTCAGGAACATCAGATCCTCATCCCTCGCGACCTGACGCCCGCTCAGCTCCAGCATGCGCGAAGCTATCGAGAGGGCGACGTTTTGTACTTCAGCCGGGGCAGCAAGGTGCAGCAGATCCCCAAGCGCGCCTACCTGACGGTCGGCGCTGTGAACGATGACAGCCTGACGCTGCGCGCCGAAAATGGACGCCTAATCCCGTTCGACCCGACCTCGCTCAAGGGAGTGCAGGCCTACACCGCCGAGACCCGCACCATCGCGGTCGGCGACCGCCTCCAGTGGCGCGAGCCCGACAACCGCCGACGCATCGCCAACGGCGAATACGCCACCATCAAGAAGCTCGATAGCCGCAACATCCAGGTCAAATTCGACAAGGGTCGCACAGTGGCCCTGCCGCTATCCGAGGCGCGGAAGGTTGACCTGGGCTACGCCAGCACTAGCCACGCGAGCCAGGGGTCCACCGTCGATCGCGCCATCCTCCATATCGACAGTAGCCGCAGTCCCGAAATCGTCAACCAGCGAATGTTCTACGTGGGCGATTCCCGCGAGCGCCTCGAGCTGCGGGTCTATACCGACAACGTGACGGCTATGCGCCGTGCCGTCGCCCGCACACAGGAAAAGGAACTGGCGCTCGATGTCGTGGAGAAGCACCAGCAGCGGCAATCAACCGGAATGAGGATCTGAGCTAAGAACCATGAAGAAGCCGTTATCTAACCCTCCAACTGACGCGGAAATCCTCCAATTCTTCAACGCCCGCGCAGAGCACCCTCTGATAGACGACGCGGAGGCGCTCCAACCAGGCCCACACCGCGTCCGGCTCCAACTTGCTCCAATGGGGTGTTGGCGCTGCAGCCAACTCATCAAAGCCGTCCGCGCGGCTACCTCACCCACCGCGCTTTTGTACCACTCTCAGAAGTGTCGGACACTCGGACTCTCGCCGCCTTCGTCTTCGTGGAACTCCGGAAAATTGACCCGCAGATTTCTCCGGTCAGCTTCCGCTATAGCAAGACTGTGCAGGACCGATATTTCGCGGCCGAGTGCCCGGACTGCCGGGCCTTATTCGGCGACTTCTTCATGACTCATGAATCCTTTACTGAGAAGACTACCTGCGAATTTCCAAGCTGCGGATGCCACTACCCCGACCTGCAATGCCGCATGTTCGAATATCACGGACTGACGCTCACACCCGGACGGGATGAGCTGCAAACGATATCGGACCAGAGATTGATGTGAAGCGTCCGCCTCTTCCGCAAGCGCGCCCTCGAAGACGCCGTCACTCTTGCCGTTTCGTGTCGGGCCGAACGTCGAAAATCTATCCCGGCACCCGATCGGGTTTTGAGGGCGCCGGGAATGATGTTTGTTTAAGGGAGGCGAATCCGCTGGAGATAAAGCACTGCTGTGTCGATTGCGGCCAGGTCATCGCCGTGCACGAGCATTCGAGTTACGTCGAGGTGAAGCTGTGCCTGCGTGGTATGCGGGCGCTTTGCGACGAATGCCGGCGGTTTCAGGGATGCCCGCTTCCGGAGCGGACGCGCGGGCAGGAGAATCACCATGAGTAAACCTGAGAACGTTGTTGAGGCGTTAAAGAGACTAGGACCGGAACACGTGATCGACGGAGCAGAGCTTTGCCCGGCATGCGATGGACTTTCACCGGCGTTGGGTTTTAGGCGCGACGCGGCCGGTGAGATCGAGGAGTGCATCGTCAATTGCGGCGTCTGTCACAACCAGCATGTGGTGGCGGTCGAAGACGCTGAGCGGTGGCGGGGGGAGATGGCGAGCAGCTATGCGGGGCGCAAGGGGTTCTCAGGATGAGGCGCGATAACCGCCAGCTCAGTCTCTTTGCACCGCGCCCTGCCCTGCCCTCGCACCGGTTCTCGCTGGACCCATCACCAAGCTGCATTGTCAAAATCATGAGCGCCCGCGCGAATTTCGGCAGGCTGCTGCGCCGGGTCGAGGATGAGGGCCGCTCGCTCGTCGTCGAGAAGCGCGGCACGCCCAGGGCGGTGCTGCTCAGCATCCGCGACTATGTGCGGCTTGCGGCTCCGGAGCCGGAGGTGCTGCGGGTCATCGGCGAAGAATCGCGGCGCAAGGGAACGGACAAGCTCACCTCCCGGCAGATTGACGAGGTCATAAAGGCAAAAACCGCAGTGTGGATGATCCCGCTCCGGCTGGTGCTCGATACCAACATCCTGGTCTCGGTGGCCCTGAAACCGGACGGACTCCGCACCGTCCGGTTGCTCGCGATCACCCCTCCGGCCAGGCTGTACGTTTCGGACGCCATTTTCGCGGAATATCGCGTGGTGCTGGCGCGCCCCGAACTGCGCATCCGCAAGGGACTCCGGGAGCAGCTTCTTCAGCTTGTCAGCAACCGCTCGCATTCCGTGACTGTTTCCCGCCCGCTGCAGGCGGCGAAAGACCCCGACGATAATAAATTCCTGGAATGTGCTGATGCGGCCCGTGCCGACTATCTGGTAACCGGCAACCAGCGGCATTTCCCGAAGTTCTGGAAGCGCACCAAGGTGATCACATCGCGCGAGTTCATCAGCATCGTGGCGCCGCATCTGATTGCGTGATCGGGACCCGGCTACTGGAGCAGAAACATGAAGACGCCAACCACCGCCTCCTGCTTTGCAACATACATACTGCCCCATGTTCTCTTTGTTGACGACTTCGAGGAACGTCGGCGCATTGCGATGATCTGTTGCCTCGCCTGGAACATCAGCCTTTTCCCGGAGGCCCGGCAGCGTGAAAAGCATATCCAAATGGTTTGGAACATGGGCCTGAACGATAATCCCGAGCCCCCGCCGGTCGGCATGGAGCACGGATGGAAAAGTGAAATGCGGATGCTCGCCGCGAAAAAGCACGACCTCTTCCCCCGGCTCATTCGCCGCATTCCCAAGGCCGAGCTTGTGCAACAGCAGCCGCACGACGTTCTGAGCGTCCGAACGGACGACGGCAGCGACGAAATCGCCTTGGTCACACATCCCCGCGTGGAAGGGTTGCCCTATATCATTCCGGCCTTGCGCCGCATGCGCGAAGACACCGAAAAGCAAGTGGAGACGTTGCAGCGCATCGCGCAAACACCCGGAGTCCTCAAAAAAGTTGTGGAGCCGCGTATGGGGACGGCCTATTGCGCGCAACGCGCCGATCTTATCGGCTACCACCGGATGCTCACGGTATGGCAGGAGGCGCAACCCGATCCGCTCATAAAGCGCGGGATCGGGCTGTGGCTAGGCGTGATCGATGAAATCGAAGCGCATACGAAAGCGGTCTTGCGACTCATCATCCCGGCGCTCGATGCATGATGCGGGTTTTTGCCCAGCGGATTCATCCTGATCGCGATGAACGCGCGCCACGGTAGCGGTGTCGCGCGCATGGGTTGTCTTTAGGTTCGGTGCACACGATCCGGCCGTGCACGCTTAGCCCTTCGTGCAGCACTACATCGAAGCCATTGCCGTTCTTGTGCGGCCATACGACTCCGACTTCACGCCAGAAGCCTTTGTCTCCGCTCTCCTTGGGTTTGCTCACGACGTAGGCTCTTATGGGTCGGCTTGGTGCTCATAGGGGTTCCTTTCAGTTGGGATGAAGCCTAAAGAGCAGGCCGCCAGAGTCAAGCATTACTTTGCTGTTGACCGGGCAGCCCCAGGACTTAAATTGAGAATCCCTATCCCCCCAGCCGCTTTGGTGGCCGGGCGCGAAAGCCGCCCTGTAAGGCGGCTTCTGCATTTTTGGAAGCCCTGCCTTGACAACAAACATCTACATCGATCGCTTAATATCGACGCCAAGGCAGGAAATTTGCCTGTGGCGTTGCTTTCAAGGCCTCGGGGCGGCCTGGGTGCCCCGGAGCCCAGTCCCCCGCCCTGCCCCGTTTTTGCGGCTGTGGCGCGTTTTCGGCCTTTGCCGCTGTTCGCCCGCCTGACAGGCCGAAAGCCCTCAGGCGGAGCAACATTTGGCCTTGGCGGCGGTCGCTGGTGGGATAGCCCCGGCCGTCCCGGCGCCCGAGGTTGCGAGCTTTCTATGATTTCTCAGCCAACAAAGTATCCAGCAGCCATCGAGGCGTCACGATCCGGGTATCGGCCCATGATGTCGGGAAGTGTTTGATATTTCCGGTCACCAGATAGTCAGCTTGCGCCGACTGGGCGCATTCGAGAAAAACGTCGTCATCCGGATCCACACAAACCCGTACACTCTCCGCAGGCCGAACCCAAAAACCTTTCTCACGAATTGCCTGAAGGGTGCTGGCGATGATGTCTTGCGAACGTTGCAGGCGGGAGCGGCTGATGACCTCTTCGTACTCGGCATAAATGTTTGCGCTGACGCATAATTGAATGCCGCCTCCAAGCGCCAGCACGAATATACGGGCCGGCGGCCCGAGGGGCTGCAACAACGCCGAGACGATTATGTTTGTGTCGAGAACAACCCGAATCATGAGCCCGGTTGCAACCGGGAATTACGCCGTTCCTTGCGCGCTGCGGCAATCTCCGCGTCGATCTCTTCCATCGAGAGTTGATCGAGGCCTGCGTGCTTGGCGCTTTCCCATGACCTCTGAAGCCAGTCCGGCGCTAACTCATGCTCAAGCACCTGGCGCGCGTATTCCTCAACAGAGAGACCCTTCGCGCGGGCCATGGCCGTCAGTGCCGCTGTTTGCTCGTCGGTAAGGGCAATGGTCAATGTCATTGTTTCCTGCTCTCCCTCACCTTACGCGAAAATCGCCGCACCATGAAACCGAGAGTGATCCTTTCGGGCCCAGCGTTGTCGCCAGGGAAACCGCCGAGCGCCGCCCGCATCGTCTGGTGTCGAAGGTAAGGACGAAGAACAGGGCCGAGGGAGCGGCATCCGAGCAGTGCCAAGGCGCCGGATGCCAATGAACCCGAGGCAAAGTTATCCCTTGCGCAAAGCTTCGCACGGTGCTGACCGATGCGGCGTTCTCCGCGCGGTGAGTCGGGCATAGCGCTCGCCCGGCGCTGTTTTTGCGGCCGCGGCGGCGGGCCGAAATTTGAGCCGCGCGACGGATCTCGATGCCGTGTCCCTTTCTGGATGGCCCACTTGCATCATATGAAATCGGCAAGGCTGCGGTCAGGCGGGCCGTCCCCGTTCAAGGTGAAGGGAGAACCCCAGCGGGGGCTGTTGGGCTGGTTCTTCTCGGAATGCCAGTAACCCCCGTCATTCGCGCATCTGTTTCTCGAGGCGGCCTAGGCGGGATTTTTCTACCGGTGCGCCCAGTTCCAGCCGGCTGAGTTCTCATAAGATTCAATCAATCAACATTCTGTTGACCCTTTAGATTCACCTCTTCCCAGGAGTTGGTCCATCGGCGGGGTCAAACGTACGTTTGGGTAGAGCGCTCTTGGGGGGGTGCAGCTGACCTTGGTAATGGCCGCTGGAATCATCGAACTCGGTCACTTCTTCGCCAGGGCTTTCGTGATGGCGCCGATATTTTGAGCAATGTGTCAAACAGTGCCAGTGCCAACGCCCATGCACCTGATGCCAGATGATCAACGGTCTCGGGTTTGCTGCCAATTTTACCGTCACAGCTGGGCGCGACGGGGGGCTCACTGGTGATGGTGAGGCTGAGGGTGAGGACACAACAACAGTTGTAGCCGGGAGGGCATCGGCCAACCTTTCGCCATGAGGCCAGACCTCTTGAGCCGACGCATGAACGGCCCACAAGATAAGGCCAACACTGAGCAATAGCTTCATGAACGAAGCTCGGCTGGAAGACTGCCGATACCCCTCTGGTGGTTGTGTCAACCAGAGCCTTCGACGATACGTTATCATTTGTTTGGGCCATTATCGGGTTTGGGCTAGATGAATAACAATACTGTGCGAGTTAGCGCTGAGCTGAAAGTCGCCCGGCTGCTTAATGTCGATCACGAAATACGACAATCCCTCGTACTTCGCGCATCCCAATCAGTGCGGGCAAGCAACAGGCCGTGGTCGGCATGATGGGCACTCGTCATCCGCCTTTCTCGTGCGACTTCGCCGCAGTAGGTCTTATGACACTCGCTGTTTGGTACCGATTACGATCGGGTGTGCACTATTCAACGTCGCGTTCCGCCGCCGCATACGCCCGAACGCCAGCATCAAGCGTATCTCCTGCGCAAGGCCGCGAAAGCCGCATAGTTGAATCGAAAGCCGTCGACTAGCGGCGGTTGAACCTCAAAAGGCGACAGGGCAGAGGCCTCAAGTTACGCCAGCGGCGCCACGGAAACGTTGTGTAAGCGACGTTTCCGCCCTAGCCCGACCGTGTTTGTGGCCTTGGTAGAATTTAGGGAGTTCCGCGGCCGAATTCGCGGGTATTTCTCTCTGCCGCGGCGGCGGCTATTTCCCTAGCCTCGGAGGGTGCCAGATGGCCCGCCGAGAACCGTTGCTCATGCGTCCGGGGAGCTAGGCGGCATCTTGCAGTCGCCATCAAATTGAGCGCCCTCGGTTAGCACCAGCGTCGGCGTAACAATGGTGCATCGCAGGCGCGCCGTCGGCAGCAGTTCAATCCGCTCGCGCGCCACTTATCTCGCCATTAACTTGACCACCGATGGTGAGCGTAGCCGCGGTGATGCGCGCCGTCACCACCGCAGTCGGCGCGATCATAATCTCGCCGCCGGTAATCTCGCCTTCGACCTCTCGGTCAATTGCGGCCGGTTCTTGGAAATTGAGCTTGCGGGAAATTCGGACCTCTTGGCGATGCAGGACAGACCCGCTCTCTCAGTTGTAGCGTTCCTATTTCTTCAGTCCGTTTAGCCGCGTAGCGGCTTTTTCTCCCAGCCCGCACAGCGGGCGCGGCGGTAATTGGTTTGGAATGTTCGCCCGAAGGGTGCTCCTTATGGGGTAAGCCGGGTTTGGGTGGGTTCGAGCCGGCTAGGGGCGAAGCCCCTATTGAGGCGGTGGCGCTGGCGCCGTTAAAGAGTTAAGTAGATCAGATCATATTTAGTTAAACCGTTAAGGGAATGCAAAACCCTTGTAACGTCAGCATATTCTAACAGTTCGTGCGCCTGAAACTACGATAGTTTGCGCCCGATACCACGATAGG
>WNFC01008366.1_pt1 | contig 11403 bp, 18 predicted proteins | sample 5400541 | NCBI WGS metagenome assembly WNFC01 (sample SAMN13153342, study PRJNA577476) | soil metagenome | isolation source: 120 cm saprolite under Douglas fir tree site 2 hole 2 replicate 1 | place: USA:California | collected 2015-04-18
TTACATAGATTTCGCCGCAGCGCATCCACGCTGATCTCAACGGACTGACTGACAAGCCCAATATTCCTGTGCGGCATGTAAGCGATGACGGAATCCGTACCCATCCTCGCTGGCGCCACCCTGGACCCCGACCGCGTGGGCTCGAACTCGCAGCACATCCGCTAATGCTGTTTGCGGGCACGGTTACACTGTGCCCGCAAAACTGGAACAACTGATGTCAAAGTGGGGCGGCGTCCACGGGCAGCGGCGCCAGGACCAGCGGGAGCAGACGACGTGGAAGAGGATCCTACGCGAAGGATTCTGGTTAGGTGACGGCTGTGGGTGGGCGGTGATCTGGATGGTAGGAGCGGGCTGGCTGCCTCCGAGCGCCTGGCGCACGGACGAGTGGACAACCAGACCGAGACGCTGCAGCAGCTACGCGAGCAGCAACTACTTGATGGCAGCGATTCTTGGTTAACCCTGCTTCCGATGTACCCTTCAGCCTGCGCCTTGCCGACCAATCCGTCGCCGTTGCTGCCACTTGCTGTGCTGAATAGTGCCACCTCATCTGCGCTTCACGCTGTCCTCTGCCGGGTTGCGGCTGCGGTCCGCCCATGGCACCCTGGCGGAGCCGGTCACGCAGGTCCCGTAAGATGATGCCCTGGCGGGCCAATGGAACACGGAGAGGGCTTCGAGTCGCGAGCACATCGCGTCCGCACCCGTTGTACGTTGCATCAGCGGACAAACAACCGTAGCCGATTCACGAGATCTCTGCCAAGAGAACCGAGCCCGCTCCACATCGCGGTGCTCGACAAGTGTTCCCCGTGCGGCTCCGGGGATCTCACAGATCCGGCGGCCGTCTATGACTGACGTACTTTCGCCGCGGTTTCATTCGGACGCGCCGCTCGTAGACGAGTTGAGGACCGCCTTGTCCGAGTCGGCTCCTGCACTAGTCGACATCCTCATTACAGAGGACGTGGCGAAGAAGGTAGTCGATGCCCTGGCGCGGCTTGACCACGAACAGCTTGCGGGCGCGTCAGAGGCACTCCATGAATGTGAAGGAGTAGTGCGAGCAGCTCCGGGTTGCGAACGCCTGGCCTGGTGGCTGGAGTTCCTCATAGGGCGCCTCGCTGCGGGCCAGGCTCCAGATGGATGCGGCATCGCGCTGGCCATCCTGTTTTTGGCACTCCAACGGCAAACGGATTTCACCATCCCGAGACTCGGCGATTTCATCGTTGAGACGTTCGAACCAGCTTTGCCAGCCCTCTCAGAGAGCGAACTCGGGAGTCTCCTGTCTGCGGTGTTTGCCACCGATCCCGGACCGAGTGTCATGCTCCAGCTAGTGCGCGCCGCCCGAACTGCACTACGCGCCAACCGTCCGGAGTCGTCGCTAGCTACGCAGTTGGCACTCCACGAGTTCTGGGCGCTCTCCGAGCTCGGCCCGCCTGATTTAAAGAGAATCGTGAAATACCCGGCGCTGAAGTCATATTCGGAGACCAGAGTGGCGGAGAAAAGCGAAACAGAGTGGAGCGTCGCCACTGATGCGGTCCAGACCGTCTTCGGCGATTTCGGCCACCTCTCCGATCGTGTCGACGCAGAGGTTGGCGAATTCTTTGGATTTCACACTCCCCCAGACCTGTTCGGTGGGATTGACGTCCGGAGCGTATCCGGGGAGTCGCTCGATGCTCAGCCAGTCGCGCTGGCTTGCAACCCAGTCCAGCATGCGACGGCTGCGGTGTGAGGGCAGGCCGTCCCAGATCACCAGCACGGAGCGGTGCTGTTCGAGTTGATGTAAGTCGCTGAGGAAGTCGATCAGGGTCTGGTCGTTGTAGGCACCAGGACGCAATTGAAAAACGAGGTGGGCATCACTGCCATCCGGTTCGTAGACCGGGGCGCCGGCGATGGACAGCCGCTTCCACACGAATCGATGGTGCAGCACCGGCGTCTGCCCTCTGGGTGCCCAGGTCGCTCGCACCGAGGGGAGTAATGACACACCCGTTTCGTCCTCGAAAACGATCAATGCGTTCTGGCGCCTGGCCCTTTTTTCAACTGCGGCCAACGCTTCTTGACCCACTGCTCGACGGCTGCGTCGTTGCGTTCGACAGCACGCCGAGCCGGCCGCTGCCAGGTCCAGTCCAACTGGTCCCGCAGGACGTACCACACGTGCCCTGGGTGGTAGGACACGCCGGTCACCTTCTGGATTACCTCAGCCACACGCGGCAACGTCCACAGGTCGGTGACGTAGCCGTTGGCCTCTGCGCCGTTGGCCAGTGCCTGTTCGACCTGCGCGAGTTGCTCGTCGTTCAGCTTCGGTTTCCGTCCTGCACGTCCGGCACCATGCAGGCCGTCGCGGCCCGCCCGCCACCATGCCTTGCGCCATTCGGACACGATCTGATGCGTGACGCCCACCTGACGGGCGATCTCGGCCGGGATCATCCCTTGCTCGAAGAAATCCGCGGCACGCATTCGGCGCTCCTGCATCGCGGCAAAATCACGCCGTGGCCGAACCCGTCTGGGTGTCGAAGTTGTATGCATCTGCTTTACCGGAACACGAGTCATACCTCAGTCTCGCACTAACCCCTGCCTCTCCGGTAGGGCCCGGCAGCAGCCTATTTCGCGGTTCTCTTTAAGTGACCTACCGCGCCTCTATCTGCGTGTGCTCGACGAGTGTCCGGAGCTCCTTGTCCACAGTGACGGCGAGGAATTGCGCGATGCGCTAAGGGGTCTCGTCCAGGCGGCGGCGGACACGGCGGAGGGGATGCCGGCGATGGCGCGCGGCGCGGAGGAGACGATCGCACTGACACCTTTTTCCGAAATGCTGCGCGAGGAGCAGGCAGTGACTCGGTTACGGCTCATGGAATTGAAGGACGAGATCCGCGCCGGACAGGAACGCCTAGTGGATGAGGTGCGCGTCACGCGGGTAGGCATTCAGCGTGACATTGCAGGTATGGACATCGCGGCAGGCGCCACCACCGCAATTGAGACGGTGGAGGCGCGTTTGCGGGTGCGTCTACCGGCGGTCTGGCCCGAGCTCTCCGCAGGCTCTCGCCGCGCGCTCAACACAGCGGAAGCCACCTGGCTGTGACACCGTGACACTGACTACGATCCCGCGCCCGTTGCTGTGGCTTACTGGCGCGCCGTCGAAGCCGAAGTACTCGAGCGTGTGGCTCGCCCCCTTCGCAACGCGATCCGGCGACGGAACCCGCAGGCCCCGTCCTCAGGGATCGTTTTGGAGCTCCGGGATATGGGCAATCTCATGCATGCGTTAAGGAAGGCCCGAGCCGGAGAGGCACTCTATGCGATCGTTCAGCAAGTCGTCAGCATCGAATGGCCCGCCCACGCAACTTTTCTGTTAACCCAACTACCCGATTGCATCGAGCGCGGCAGCCGCATACGCAATCCCGCCGCCCACGGACGTGAAGTTCAGTGGTCCCAAGTGTCTATCCTGCGGGAAATCGTCTTCGGCGACGGGGGCGAGGAGAGTATCTTCGCCGACCTGCCATCGGCCCGCACGCCACGGATTGGAGGAGCCTGAGCGAGCGTACTCGTGCGCGACCACTCGGTCTTATTCGTAAGTCTTGACGTAAGGGAGGTCGGTGACTGGACGTTCCTCGGTGAGCACGCCGCGGAGGAATGACTTTGCAGCGTTGTGAGGACCTAATGGCAGGGAGCCAGCGCGGGCCAATGCACTGTCTCGAGAAAGGAAATGCAAGAGAATCCGCATTTCCTCGCACTGGGCGGCGCTGACCGAGGACGTCCCAATCAGCGTTGGTAGCGATCGCTCGCCGATCCAAGCCGGCCGGTGAATGAGTATGCGTAAACAATGTCACTCGTTACGGAGCGGTCAGCGAATTGCTCCACTGGCCGGGGTGGCAAAGGTCGCTGAAACCGCCGGTTCGCATGTGCCGACCTACGTCACGCACGATCAGGCACGGCAATCATCAACGACGCCGCCCAGGCCCCGGTGAATCGTCTCCTCCACGAACTTCACTGGTAAATACTCAGAGGGTGCGTAGTCCGGGATCGGATGCTCTCCTGGACCTACCGACTCACGCGATTTCGAGCCAGGCGCGAAAAGGTGGAGTGACTTGGAAGCGTTCTTCGCCATCTCGCTTTTCCGCCCGCCTTCGCGCAGCTTGCATCATGACGCGCCGTTCCATCTCGTTCTGCGGCATAGCGAATGAACCGTCGACCGCCTCAACTCCGAGGAACTGCAGGTCACACAACGCCTCAAGATACTGCTCATACTCACTCTGCGGCACGCCGACGGCTGCGATGTGCTTTTGCACTTCTTTCCGCGTCAATGTGGCCGACGAACCGATGAACTCGTACAGCACTGCCTCGAGCCGCATGTCAGGGTTAGTCTCAACGACAAGCGAGTCGAAAGCAAACTGTGAGTACGCACGCAGAGCAGATTGGAAGTCCTCTTCACGAACACGCTCGTGAGCTCTGTTGACGGCTTCGCTGAGGGCCGCTCTGACGAGATAGATAATGTCGCGTGGCCTGGGCAAGGTGTTCGCGGTTAGGAACGTCTTAGTGGGTACACCGCCAACTGTGGGCATAAAGAACTGCTCCCAGATCTCGTCTGGGGTAAGCGCGCCATCTACCGAAGCCGCGAGACGTTCGTCAACCAGCCGAACCAGCACTTGCGGATCTGCCCACGTGATCTGCGCGGCCGTCAACTTGTCCGGCTCGCGGGCTACGCCACGGACATAGGTGAAGATGTCGCTACGCAGGAAGACCGTGAGCGAAAAGTTCACCTCATGATGTCCACGCTCGTCGCGTAAATCCGTCACAAGGCGTGGGGCAACCTCGAGAAGACCAAACAGCAGCGCTGAGAGATCCGCGATGTCGTTTTTGTTTCCCCACGCTTTGTCCAGGTTGTCCATCAGGATCGCAACCCGAGCGCGGCTCGCCAATACTCGGCTCAGTATGGGGTGCAATTGGCTAAGGATCCGCTGGTGCAGGCTCTCGCTGACCCGCGCCCGCTGCTCGTCGCCATCTCTGTACTCATGCACGTTTGACAGGCGCTCAACCGCCGCCTGCAACCGAATCGAGAAAGGAGGGGTCATGAAGTCCGCATTCTGTTCAATGAATCGCGTTAGCGCCTGTTCCTCGCCGGAGGGCGCGTAATGGACAGGTTTCGCGTGGAGTTCAGCCGCGAGGCTATTCGCCACGCGGCCGCTCGCTCCTACCGAGCGCGAACGGTGGGCGGTCGCCACGGCGACGATGCTCTGCGACTACCTTCAGATTGGCGACGCCCGCTGATCCAAGGGGTCATCGCGGTCCGGCCGGCCTCGTGATTAGCCAGGATGCACCCCACCGGCTCGGAAACCCTCCGCGGCGCGCTCGAGCTCTCAAACCGGGCCCGGACGCGACCACGGAATGACACGGCAGAACGTCGCCAGTGGGGCGTGGCCAGACATGCCGAACGGCACGTCTTTGCGAGAGCGCCGCCGCGGGCCGGCCCCTACGATTGACAGCGATGGCGCTCCGCCCGGCGTACCGCCGGTTGGGGATCTTGGAGATGCCGATACCCCGGTTGTCGGAGGCCAAACAGGACCCCGGTCGGTTCGCGAATCCCCAACCTTGAAGTCGCAAGTCACGTAGTTGGATCGGGGGCGCAACCTTGATCCCCAACTCCTCGATGTCGAAGGCAGCGCACCACCCAAATCCCCAACCGATGTCGCACCGCACCCTGCGCCTGACCCGCACATTCGTGGTCGCATGGGCGGCGAGGGCGCTTGTCTACCGACAGTTGAATGCGGCTGCCTGGCTATCAACCCACAAACTCGCAAGGTCGGGTCCCGGGCTGCCGGGCCGGGGAGGCGTGGGCGCGGTCGGGGGCGGCGACGGGCTGCTCTCGCCCTGCGGGACCCGGCGGTTCATCGCCGAGTTCGCCGGCCCGGCCCAAGGCACCGACCCCGGCAACCGAAGCTGCAACAGCTCACCGACCGTGCGCGCGAGGTAATCGCGCTGGTCGGCGCAGACCTTCCAAGTAGGAGAGTGCCGGGCAGCTGTTTCGGCCCCGTACGACCAGGACCAACGTCCTCCGGGCCATGGTCACGCTTTCGCGCGCGGGATCGCGCCCAGCTCGTCGTGTTCGCCTACGAAGCCGGGCCGGTCCGCCGTGGGCTGGACCACTTATCTCTCCGCTCGGTCCTGCATCTCCCAGGCATGTTCCAGGACGTGCCAGGCGATCCGGCGGGCGGCGTAGCGCGTGGTCCAGCCGTTGGGCACCACGGGTGAGCCGTCCGAAGGCCCGCCAGCCACAGCGGCGATCGCCTCGCGCAGCTCCTCGATCGCGGCGATGTCGTCGATGGCCGGCTGCTTGAGCTTCACCCCAAGCTTGCGCGCGTAGGCCGTCTCGGCACCGATCACGTGGTCGATTATCTGGTATCGGCCCCGGCCGCCACCCCGCGGGCCCTTGCGCAGCTCGGCCGGTGACGCGGCGGCGACCTCGTCGAAGGTCGCCCAGACCGCGGTGACCAGGCCGACCAGGCGCCGGGCCGTCGCCGGGGTGACCTTCGCCCGCTCGGCATTGGCGGTCACCTGCGGGAACGGGCGGCGGCATTCGGGTGCGGCGAACGCGGTCGTTGGCCCACCAGGCACTCGCTCGACGACATCGAAGGCGACCGTGGACGGGAAGCTGACCCGGGCCTCCTGGCCACCGGCGCGTACCGCTCGGCGTAGCTGGCCAGCGCCTCCAATGCGGCACTCTCGTCCCGGCCGGCGCGGCACCAGCCCGGCCAGTCGAGCGCCGAGGCGAAGGTCTGCGTCGGAGTGACCTCGAGACAGACGGCGATTCGACCGGACGGCATGGCTGATGCTCCCACGGGGCTGAGTCAGCGCGCGAGAAGGCGCACGTCGGCGAGCCTCTCGAGCGACCGGAGCACGTCGCCCTGGTCATCGGCCAGATGGCGGACGATCACGTCCGTGTAACCGAGCTCACCGAGGGCGACGAATGACATCGCCACCTCGTCGGGTCCGCCGACGACAAGCGCGTCCGGCGGGAACCCGCGGTAGCCGGCTGCGAGCGCCGGCTCGGCGACGCGCGGGGCGTCGTCGGTATCGGCACCGACGTGGATGTCGCGCCGGATGGCTGTGACGCAGACTGGCCGGCCGTGGGCGGTGCACCGCTCGCGGTACAGCTCGACCTGCACGCCGGCTTCGTCGGCAGTGATGTTCGGTCGGGCGAGGAAGCCGTCGCCTAGCTGGGCAGCGCGGTCGATGGCGGCGTCGGCCGAGCCGCCGATCCACACCTCGACCGGCTCGCTCGGGATGGGCCCCACTCGCGACCCGTCGACGTCGCCACCGGCCAGCAGCGTGCGGATCACCGCGAGGTTGCGCTCGAAGGTCGACACCCGCTTGCGCTCGTCAGCACCTACCGCCGCGAACGCGATCGACGCCAGGGTGCCGATGTGCTCGCTGAGTAGGACCGGGTTACCACAACGGCAGCAGGTAGAGCGCACCTGCAGGCGCGTCGCCCCACTCCGCGAGCAGCCGGCCGAGGATCGGCGTGTTCTGGTAGAAGGGCGCGCCAATGACGTGGTGGTCGCCGACGAACAGCCAGTCGAGCCCGGCCGCGCTCGCGGCCGCGGCCCGCTCGATCATCCACCGCGCGCCCGTACGCGGGTCGATGCCGGAGTACGCACTGCGCAGCGAGACGCCGACGCGCACGACCGTCAACCGAACCGGTTGGTGTCGACGACGGCGCGCTGGTGCACCCCATCGCCCATCACACCGCTGGTTCGACCGGTCCTTCCGACCCACCAGTCGACGCGGCGAACCGCCGGACTCGGTGTGACGGTCGTAGAGGTCCCCGCGAGACCATCGCCGAACTCCACGTGGCTGGGCAGCGACCAGCGCACGGAGCACCCTTCGTCGGGCGATCCGATACCGCCAACAGCGCCGCGAGGCCATCCGCCCAGCATCGCGGACCGAGCAGTCGAGGTCCATCGCTCCACGAAAAACCCGGCCCTCACCACGGCACCACCGATGGCCCCCCCGCCGTAGACCTGTGCCGTCTTGTTCTCCACCATCATGAACTCCTTCGGTATCTCTTTCATTGCTACGGGCGCCTGCGAGCGCGCGTTCGGTTGCCTCAACCCTACGATCACCTCGGAAGTAGCCTCCTGTGCCCGGGACCTGCACCATCGACCAGCGCAGTCTCCCAACCCAGGAGGCCTTTCCGCAGACTCGAACCCCCCGCTCAGCCGACCTAGCGGTGGATCTGTGTGAGCGCCGGCGAAAGAATGGGACAGGTGTCGGGATTAAAGTGGGACAGGAGATCGGCGTCGTTACCGCGTCGGTGGCCCAGCTGAGGAGCTGGGAGAAGAGGTGCTACGACGCATGGAACGCAGCACCGTCCATCTACTGCGAAGCGACTTCGGCTGCTTCGACGCATCGCGATGACGTGCGACTCCGCCCCGGAAAGCGAGAACTCAATCTCTCGGCCACGGGGAGAGTCGCTTCGCCGAGCGCCAGAGAGCCGCAACTCGGGGGGTCGGTCGACTTGTGGTCAGCGACCGTCGGCAGTCATGAGGGCAGCTTCGCCGAAACGATGTCAACGTGGTCGACCGCCGGAGCCGCGGTGAACAGTTCCGATGCCTTAGCTCTCATCGCCTCGCCGGCCGCCGCCAGGTGAGCTTCGCGGCCTGCCTCGTCGGCAAATGCGTGGAACACACCGAACGTCGTCGGGTCCCAGACGGAACCCGAACCACGCGATCGTCGACTCCTCGCGCTGGACCTGAGCGACAAGGGCTCTCAATAACGCTTCGACCTCGTCCACCTTGTCAGGCTTGGCTTCGAAACGGACTAGTACGCCAACGGAAACCATCGATAAATCCTTTCTCTCGTGATCGCTACAGAACTTCGTCGCTTCGACCCAGCCGCAGCTAGGCGTCCCGGACGAGCTCGTAGGTGAGGAAGGCGAGGCTGATCTTGCGCGGTCTTGGCCTGGGTCTGTTTATTCGGCCGCTGCAAACGCCGTCGGTTTCGGTGGTGAGCCGCCAGCAGATGGCCCGAGCCACCTCGCTGCGAAACTCGACCACGACCGTGGTTAACGCGGTGGGTGTCGCGATCTTCATCGGCTACCTGACCCAGCAGGCGACGACTCACCTCCAGCAAGCGACCACCACCTGCGCAGGGCAGGCCGGTCAGCAACTCCAGCAAGCCGCGCTTCAGGCCTGCATCAAACAGCAGACGACGACGCTGGGCATGAATGACACCTTCTTCCTGGCCCTCATCGGGTGCGGCATCTGCGCAGTTGCCGCCGTCTTCGTTGGTCGCGGTCCCGCCCTCCAAGCCGCCACCGCGCCAAGACGCGCGGCGAGAAGGGTGTGGAGAGCGCCCACATAACGGTGACTCTGTAGCTCCAGGAGATCCAGGATCGATGCGGCTTGCCAGTGCGCAACGCGGCGCCCCGATGAAGGCCGGCGACCGCTGCCGGAAAGTTATCGAGAATCAGCCGCTTGAGACAGGGCCAAGGGCCAGGTCGGGCGCCAACGGATCTTTGACGGACTCCTCGCCCGCCTTGAGGACGAGAAGGAGGATGCCTCTTGACACCGATCACCGACATAACCCTGAAAGGAAGCCCGCGCCTTCTCGAGGCCTTCGAAAGTGGCTTCGACAGTCTGCTGGACCAACGGGGATGTTGGTGGCACCTCCGTACCCGGTGATCTGTACTCCGCGTCCAGGCAGTGGGATGTGAAGCCTCCGCCAGCTATCAGTCCCCGATATTCGCATTGAACCGTGGTTGCGCACCAACAGGGCCGAGATCGATCGCCGTGGCGAGGACTCGCTAATCGATACCCAGGGCTTGCTCGATAGCCCCGAGCAGCTCCAGCGGTGAGAATGGTTTGATCAGGTATAAGTCTGCGCAAGCACGTGCCCCGGCTTCACGGTCTGCCTCTGTACTCCGGCCTGTGAGCATGATCACCGTCGTGCCCCGGACCTGAGGATCGCTCTTGATCGCCTCAGTAAGCTCCAGCCCGCTGTAGATGGGCATCTGCCAGTCAAGAATCGCCACCGCAGGGTGGTGCTGGCGGATCAAGCGCCATGCTTCCTTGCCATCAGCTGCCTTCAGCACGGTGTACTGATCGGAGGTCAGCGTGGCAGACACCAGCCGTCGAGTTGCGGGGTCGTCATCCGCGATCAGGACTATCTTGGGGCTCAGTCCAGACTTGGTCGCGGGGCTTGAGTCCCGGAGATACGTGACCGGGCTCGGCAGCGGGCTGGCGCCTGGCTCGAAATGACTTAACCGCTTGAGGATTTCGGACGCCCGTAGCGCTTCGCGGGCTACGTCCACCAGACAGGAGCGGCCGTCGGCATTCAGCCCGTAGTCATCTGACAGGAGCACCTGGGTCATGCCTATGACGACGCCTAGCGGAGTAGCCAGGTCATGAGCGAGCTCTTTGAGCACAGCGGTAGCCCGAGCAGCTTGCTCACGGGCCGTGGCCAGTTCCTCGGTCAGATTGCGACGCTGGATCATGGCAACGATGGCCCGTACGAGCGCGTTGCCATTCAGTCCCTCCGTCTTGGGTAGATACTCGTCGGCGCCGGCGACCGCCTCGTCCCAGCCAGGAGAGGTTAACAAAAGCGCCGGGGCGCCCGGGCCCATGGCTTTCAGCCGTCTAAGGAGAGTCTCGCTATCTGCGTCGCTGAGACCACAATCGAGAACCACCGCATCGTAGACACCGCTGGCTGCGCGTCGTTGCGCCTCCCAGCCGTTGGATGCGTACACAACCTCGAAACGGGGAGTCTTGGACGCAGCAATCACGGCTCGCATCAAGTGCGTCTGGTCATCGTCCTTTGCTACTAGAAGGATTCGTAAGGGTGAGGACGTGAAGGGCACATCTGGAGTATCCGCCGGATGCGAGCCTGCATCAAACTCTTTAGTGTGGCGAGGCTACCGCACACGATGATCGAAACATTATGACATTCACTGGTCGAATGCCTGCCATCAGCCAAGCCAGAACGCAAATGGCATATTCATCGTGGTGATCCACACGTCAGTAGCGTGGCGATCAGGATTCATAGTGCACCCAATGGAAGGAGACCGCCGCCTGGCGGGGCTATCTGTCGGCGCTCAGCATCGTCGTCTTGGCGGTCAGCAACATGGAGCGGCTCGAGAAGAGTGACGGCGGTCGTAGCTTGTCGATCCAGCGCCCGACACGCTCCGCTCTGCCTCATCGCCGGCTACGTCGTCGAACGCGTCAGGGCCCGCGTGAAGCGCGAGCAGCCGCCTTCGGAGGCGCCACCGAGAAGCGCCTGAACCCCTGCGCCGAGGCCGTCCTGGTCAGGATGTCGGCCCGCAGTGCTTTACCCAGATCCGCGACTGTCGATCACACGGCTCGTTCGGTGGTACGGTCGCCGGTAGATCAGGCACGTACCTCATCCGTGTCGTGGGGACCCTCAACGGAC
>WNFC01013007.1_pt1 | contig 11403 bp, 9 predicted proteins | sample 5400541 | NCBI WGS metagenome assembly WNFC01 (sample SAMN13153342, study PRJNA577476) | soil metagenome | isolation source: 120 cm saprolite under Douglas fir tree site 2 hole 2 replicate 1 | place: USA:California | collected 2015-04-18
GGCACGATCGGCGCGAAGTCGCGGTGTGCGATCCAGGCCGGGCGGGTGAACTTGGTGATGTGGTTGGAGACGGCGCAGAGCGTGAGATAGACGATCTTGCGCGGATAGGGCGTGATGTTGGGCGGCGAGGCATGCACCAGATTGCCGTGGAACATCAGCACGGTGCCCGGCTTGCCGGTCGGCGCCACGATGCCGATGCCGCCGGGCGGCGCGGCTTCCTCGCACAGCCGCGTCACGGTCTGCGGATCGAGCGTCCACAGCGGATACGACGTCGTGCTCTGGTCGTGGCCGGCGGCGAGGGTGCCGTGCTTGTGGCTCTTCGGGATCAGCATCAGCGGACCGTTGATCGGCAACACCTCGTCGAGAAAGATCGAGATGTTCATGGCGCGCGGCTCGGGCATGCCGTCGTCGCGTGCCCAGGTGCCGTAGTCCTGGTGCCACTGCCAGACGTCGCCCTCGAACGCCGCCTTGGCGTTGATCTTGAACTGGTGGACGTAGACGCCCTCGCCGAACAATTGCACGAGCGGCTCGACCAGGCGCGGATGGTGCGCCATCAGCCGGAACGCCTCGTTGAAGGTGTGGGCGGCAAAGGCGGTGCGCGGCGCGCCGGTCTTCTCGCGCCAGACCTCCTGGCGCTGGCTCCTGAGAATGGCGTCCGCCTCGCTGCGCAGGAGCGCGACTTCCGCCTCCGAGAAGCAATCGGGAAAGAAGAGGTAGCCCTGCTCGTCGAAGGTCGCGAGCTGCTGCGGCGTGAGCGTCATGGCGTCCTCCCGGGGACGATGGGTCTTGCCCGCATTGTAGCGGCCGGCTGAGGGAAAATCACGCGGCCGATGCGCCGGGGCGAGCCGGTCGATGGCGCCCGGTCGCGACCTCCACGGGCAACGGGCGGGCGATCCAAGGGCCCGGCTCGCCGAATCGTTTCCGCGCAGCGGGCCGCCGGGTTGCCGGGCGATCACGGTGGTGTGCGGAATCGGCGATTGAGGCTTGCCGCCGGCGGCGGCGCCCATTAGGAAGCTCGCGCCCGCCACGGGCGAGCGGAGATGAACATGGCCCTCCTCGCGGAATCCCTCGCGCGCATCAAGCCGTCGGCGACCATCGCGGTCACGGACAAGGCGCGCGCGCTCAAAGCCGCCGGCCGCGACGTGATCGGCCTGGGGGCGGGGGAGCCGGACTTCGACACCCCGGAGAACATCAAGCGCGCGGCGATCAAGGCGATCGAGGGCGGCAAGGCGGCGAAATACACCGCCGTCGACGGCATCCCCGAGCTCAAGGCCGCGATCGCGCGCAAGTTCAAGTGCGAGAACGGCCTCGACTACAAGCCGAGCCAGATCATCGTCGGCACCGGCGGCAAGCAGGTGCTCTACAACGCGTTCATGGCGACGCTCGATCGCGGCGACGAGGTGATCATCCCGGCGCCCTATTGGGTGAGCTATCCGGACATGGTGATGCTGGCGGGCGGCGAGCCGGTCGCGGTGCCGACCACGATCGGGTCCGGCTTCAAGATGGCGCCGGACGCGCTCGAGCGGGCGATCACGCCGAGGACCAAGTGGGTGCTGCTCAACTCGCCGTCGAACCCGACCGGCGCGGCCTATACCCGCGCCGAGCTCAAGAAGCTCACCGACGTGCTCGTGCGCCATCCGGACGTGCTGGTGATGACCGACGACATGTACGAGCACCTGGTCTACGACGATTTCGAGTTCACCACGCCGGCGCAGATCGAGCCCCGCCTCTACGAGCGCACGCTCACGGTGAACGGCGTCTCCAAGACCTATTGCATGACCGGCTGGCGCATCGGTTACGCCGGCGGGCCGGAGCCGCTGATCAAGGCGATGGCGATGATCCAGTCGCAATCGACGTCGAACCCGACCGCGGTCTCGCAATGGGCGGCGGTCGAGGCGCTGGAGGGGCCGCAGGACTTCATCGCCAGGCACAACGCGATCTTCAAGGAGCGTCGCGATCTCTGCGTGTCGATGCTCAACCAGGCGCGCGGCATCCATTGCCCGAAGCCGGAGGGCGCCTTCTACGTCTATCCGTCGTGCGCCGGCGCTATCGGCCGGACCGCGCCCACCGGCAACAAGCTCGCGACCGACGAGGACTTCGTCAGCGAGCTGCTCGAGGCCGAGGGCGTGGCGGTGGTGCAGGGCACGCCGTTCGGCTTCGGCCCCGCGTTCCGCATCTCCTATGCGACCAAGACCGAGGACGTGGAGGAGGCGTGCCGGCGCATCCAGCGTTTCTGCGGCAATCTGAAGTGACACGGTCGAACCGGGGTTCTGGGCCGTCTTTGCGTAAGATCAAGGTCGGACGGGCGGGCCGCAATAGGCTCGCCCCGTCGAGCAGAGGGAGGGTTTTCTTATGTTGCGTCATGCCATCGCCGCTGTGGCTATCGTGTTGGCTGTCGCATCGGCCGAGCCGGCCGCTGCGCAGCGGATCAAGGCCGGACTGTTGACCTGCGACGTATCGGCCGGCATCGGGCTGATCATCGGGTCGCAGAAGCAGGTCGCCTGCATATTCACGCCGGACCAGCCGGCTCCGCAGGAGGCCTACGGCGGCTCGATCACCAAGTTCGGGCTCGACATCGGCGTGACCGCCGGCGGCGTGATGGTCTGGGCGGTGTTCACCGAGACGGTCGCCGGCCCGGGCTTCCTCGCCGGCGACTATCTCGGCGCGAGCGGCGAAGCAACCGTCGCGGCCGGCCTCGGCGCCAACGTGCTGATCGGCGGCTCCAACCGGACCGTCGCGCTGCAGCCGCTCTCGGTGGGCGGCCAGATCGGGCTCAATCTCGCCGTCGGCGTCGCCAGCCTCCATTTGGGTCCTCCGGGTCGCTGACCACGACGCCGCCCCTGCCGCCTCGGCGGGACCGCGGCGCTCGGGATCGTCGAAGACGCGAACGCCTCCGGCGTGAAGCGCGGCTTCCGCGCAGGTGCCAGCCGCGGCCGTCGGGCCGCGACGGCCGCGGGTTCCGCGCGGCCCTTGCGCCTCTTGCCAATCCCCCCTCCGGCCTGAAACGATGGCGGAGGCGGTGGCAGCTCGGACGATAGCGAGGCGGACATGGCACAGAACGGCACACGAGCCGCGGGTCCACGGTGCATCGCGCTGGTGGGCCCGTTCCAGAGCGGAAAGACGACGCTGCTCGAGGGCATCCTCGCCCGCACCGGCGCGATCCAGCGCCAGGGCACGATCGAGGGCGGCAACACCGTCGGCGACGCCAGCAAGGAAGCGCGCGATCACAAGATGAGCGTCGAGCTTTCCGTCGCCACCACCCGTTTCATGGACGACGATTATACCCTCATCGATTGTCCGGGCTCGGTCGAATTCGTCCACGACATGCGCGCGGCGCTGCCCGCGGTCGACGCGGCGGTCGTGGTGTGCGAGCTCGACGAGAAGAAGGTGCCGCAGCTCCAGCTCATTCTGCGCGAGCTCGAGAGCCAGAAGATCCCGCGTTTCCTGTTTCTCAACAAGATCGACAAGGCGGATTCGACCATCCACGAGGTGCTGCGGGTCCTGCAGCCGGCGTCGCGCAACAAGCTGCTGCTGCGGCAGATCCCGACCTTCGCCGGCGACCTCGTCACCGGCTTCGTCGATCTCGCGCTCGAGCGCGCCTACGTCTACAAGGAGCATGCGCCCTCGCAGATCATCCCGCTCGAAGGCGACTCGCTCGACCGCGAGAAGACCGCGCGTTTCTCCATGCTGGAGGCGCTGGCCGATCACGACGACGAGCTGATGGAGCAGTTGCTGGAAGACATTCAGCCGCCGCGCGACAAGATCTTCGACGATCTTGCGAGGGAATTGCGCGAGGGCCTGGTCTGCCCGGTGCTGTTGGGCTCGGCCGCGCGCACCAACGGCGTGCTGCGGCTGATGAAGGCGTTGCGTCACGAAGCGCCCGGAATTGCCGACACGGTGCAGCGGCTCGGCGTGAAGGGGGGACATTCCGTCGCCTATGTGCTCAAGACCATCAATACCTCGCACGGCGGCAAGATGTCGGTGGCGCGCGTGCTCAGCGGGAAGATCGGCGACGGCGCCAATCTGCTCGGCCCGGAAGGCGACGTGGGACGGGTCGCGGCGGTGTTCAAGCTCATGGGCCAGCACGCCGACAAGCGCGCTCCCGCGGAGGCCGGCGAGACGGTCGCGTTCGGCAAGCTCGATCAGGCCAAGACCGGCGACACGCTGACCGACGGCCAGCCGGCGCATCCGCCGCTCGCCAAGGTCGTTCCCCACCCGCCGGTGCTCGCCATGGCCGTCGCCGCCAAGGAGCGCAAGGACGATGTCAAGCTCGGCCAGGCGCTCACCAGGCTGCTCGAGGAGGACCCCTCGATCGGCGTCGTCCACAATGCCGAGGCGCACGAAGTGGTGTTGTGGGGGCAGGGCGAAATGCAGCTGCGGGTGGCGGCCGAGCGATTGGCGGATCGCTTCGGCGTCGCCACCACCACGCATCGGCCGACCGTCGGCTATCGCGAGACCATCCGGAAGACGATCACCCAGCGCGGCCGTCACAAGAAGCAGTCGGGCGGTCACGGCCAGTACGGCGATGTCGTGCTCGAGATCAAGCCGCTGCCGCGCGGCGCCGGCTTCACCTTTACCGAGGAGGTCAAAGGCGGCGTGGTGCCGCGCAATTACATTCCCTCGGTGGAGGCCGGCGTCGTCGAGGCGCTCAAGCACGGCCCGCTCGGCTTCCCGGTGGTCGATATCGCGGCCAAGCTGATCGACGGCTCCTATCACACCGTCGACTCGTCCGACATGGCATTCCAGCTCGCCGGCCGGCTCGCGATCCACGAGGGACTGCCGCAGTGCCAGCCGGTGCTGCTCGAGCCGATCTACCAGGTCGAGATCGTGTGCCCATCGGAGGCCACCGCGAAGATGAACGCGCTGATGTCAGGACGCCGCGGCCAGATTCTCGGCTTCGACACCCGCGAGGGCTGGGACGGCTGGGACGTGGTGCGCGTGCAGATGCCGGAGTCCGAGATCGGCGGCCTCATCGTCGAGGTGCGCTCGGCGACCGCCGGCGTCGGCAGCTTCACGTTCAAGTTCGACCACATGGCCGAGATCACCGGCCGCACCGCCGACCAGATCGTGGCGGCGCGCAAGGCGGCCGCGGCGTAGGCGCGGCACCGGCAACCGGCGGCACGGACGGGCGAGTTCCCTCTGGTCCGTCTCGCGCGTGCGTGCGCCGGCGCCCGCCCCCGCTTACGATTCGCCAACCATAACTGCGCTCGCGATCCGAGCGTTAACGCTATCGCTCCGGTTCGGTGTCATCAATCGCGGGCGAAGCCACCGGGCAACGCCGTCGCGGTGAGACGAGCTTTGCATGCTGCGAGCGCTACGCGACCTGTTCAAATCAAAGCCGGAGCCCGCCGACCGCAAGCTGACCCTTGCCGACGTGCTCGAGCGCGACTGGTTCGAGCTGTTCTATCAACCGAAGATCGATCTCAAGACCATGCGGCTCGCCGGCGCCGAGGCGCTCCTGCGCGCCCGCCACCCGACGCGCGGCGTCGTGAGCCCCGGCGTGTTCCTGCCGGGCGCGAGCGAGGCCGACATTCTGGCGCTGACCGAGCGTGCCATCATCACGGTGCTGCGGGACTGGGAGGCCTGCGCCGCCAACGGCATGTCGGTGAAGCTCTCCGTCAACGTCCCGGTCTCGGCGCTCACCAAGCTGCCGATCGCGACGATTCTGCGCGAGCAGCGGCCGCGCGCGCCAAACTGGCCGGGCCTGATCATGGAAGTGACCGAGGACGAGATCATTCACGACCTCGAGCTGGCGAACGACGTCGCCGATGCGCTGCGCGCGCTCAATTGCACGCTCGCGCTCGATGATTTCGGCGCCGGCTATTCGTCGCTGGCGCGGTTGCGGCAGCTTCCGTTCAGCGAGCTCAAGATCGACCGCAGCTATGTCAGCAATTGCCACGTCGACCGGGTCAATGCCGGCCTGTGCGAGACGATCGTCGAGCTCGGCCAGCGGTTCGGGCTCAAGACCGTGGCCGAAGGCATCGAGACGACGCACGAGTGCCACAAGCTGCAGGCCGTCGGCTGCCATATCGGGCAGGGCTACCTGTTCGGCAAACCGATGTCGAAGGGTCAGCTGATCGGGATCATGCGCCGGCGTTTGATGGAGAAGCCGGCCGCTTGATTCGCGGCGTCCTCGACGGTGGCGCGGCTCAGCGGGCCGCGGGCGAGGAGGCCGGCGAGCGCCAACAGCAGGACGACCCCGAGCGTCACCCACAGCACGCGCTCCCCGGCCCAGATCGCGTTCTGCAGGCGCATGTCCTCGCGCACGGGATAATCGCGACTGTCCTGCTCGTGCATGAGAAGCGGTCCGCGCTGCGCTGCGATGGATTGAGAACGCGGTCTCGGCCGCGCCGGTTCCGGGCGCGGCCGCGCGGCGTGCGCTCGAAGGCGGGATCACCCGGCCCTGGCGCAGCCGTGACTTGCCCGTGATCGGCGGCCGGCGTATCCAGGGCGGTGCCCGAATCCGGAGACGCGCACATGCACGTCATTCGCCGCCGCGGATGGGAAATCCCCGAGCGCCTCGCCACGCCCGAGCATCTCCTCTTCAACCGCCGCGCCGTGCTGGCGGCGACCGGGGCAATCGCGCTGGCGATGCCGGGGAAGCTCGCGCTCGCGCAACGCGTCGCCGACCTGCCGGACCCGACCAAGGACCTTTATCCGGCCAAGCGAAACGAGACGTTCACGCTCGACCGTCCGGTCACCGACGAGAAGATCAACACCAACTACAACAATTTCTACGAGTTCGGCAGCAGCAAGAACATCGCCAGGGCGGCGCAGGCGCTGCGGCTGCGGCCGTGGACGATCAAGATCGACGGCATGGTCGAGAAGGCGCAGGAGATCGGCATCGACGATCTGATCCGGAAGATGCCGCTGGAGGAGCGGCTCTATCGCCACCGCTGCGTCGAGGCATGGTCGATGGCGATCCCATGGACCGGCTTTCCCCTCGCCAAGCTCGTCGACGCGGCGAGGCCACTGGCATCGGCGAAATACCTGCGGATGGAGACCTTCCTCGACGCCGCGGTCGCGCCCGGCCAGAAGCAGAGCTGGTATCCCTGGCCCTATATCGAGGGACTGACCATCGCGGAGGCCGGGAACGAGCTCGCCTTTCTCGTCACCGGCGCCTACGGCAAGCCGGTGTCGAAGCAGCAGGGCGCGCCGCTGCGGCTCGCCGTGCCGTGGAAATACGGCTTCAAGTCGATCAAGTCGATCGTGCGGTTCAACTTCACGGATCAGCGGCCGAAGAGCTATTGGGAAGCCTTGCAGGCCTCCGAGTACGGCTTCTGGGCCAATGTCAATCCGCAGGCGCCGCATCCGCGCTGGAGCCAGGCTACCGAGGAGCTGATCGGGCTCAACGAGCGCCGGCCGACCCTGCTGTTCAACGGCTACGGCGACCACGTCACCCACCTCTACAAGGGGCTCGAGCGGGAGCGGCTTTGGGCGTAGCGCGTTCAGTGCGTTGTGCGGCACAGGCTGTAGGGTGGGCAAAGGCGCGGGCCAAAAGCTCGGGCCTCGCCACGCAAAGACAGCAGCGCCGTGCCCACGCGCGCCATCCCGCCCCAAGCTCGGCGCCCGGATAACGCCCACGCGTGGGCAAAGCCTGTCCCCGCTTCCGAGCGGGGATCGCTCGCATGCGGAGCCCGCCGCCAGAACACAGCACACGATTTTGCCCACCCTACGGGACTGCGCGTTAGCCGCGCCTCATCCGCCGCGGCTGGCGGCGTGAATGACCGGATTGATCCAGTAGCAGTTCCCCTTGCTCAAATTGATCGTCGGGCCCCAGGCGATGTCCTTGGCGAGATCCGGGATCTCGAAGCCGAGCGTGACGCTGCCGATCCCGCTGTCCCGGGTCTTGAGGGCGGTGACGCCGATCGCGGGCTTCCATTTGTACACGGTCTGCGTCGCCGGATCCGACAGGGCGAAGGTCAGCGGCTTGCGATAGAGCGCGAGCGCCCCGTTTCTCAGCCCAATCAGCGTGTCGCTGGAGTTAAAGAGCGTCGCGGAATCGCCGACCGGGCCGATCGGGTTCGGCGACCAGCCGGGGAGCGACAGCCCGGTCGTCGTCACCGGCACGATCAGGAAATGCAGTGTGTCTTGTCGCAGCTTGGCTTCTTCCTCGCATTCGGCCATCGCCTTCACGATCCAGCCATAGGCCGCCGAGGTGTCGGTCGTCGGACCGGAGGCGCCCGGCGCACCCCCGGCCGGCGGGGCGCTCTCCGCCGTCCGCATGCTGCGCACGACCTGCACGGAAAGCGCGATCAATCCGCCCGCCAGCGCCAGCGCCAACAGCGCCGCGATCGTCGCCACCGGGTTCGGCAGGTTGGGTGCCCGGCAGCTCGGGCAGGCGCGCGCGAGATAGCCGACGGCTGCGCCGCAGCTGCGGCATGTCCCGACCGGCAACCGGATCATCTCGAGGAATCGACGACGCATCGCCGGCGAACACTAGCGCGCATCCAGTTTCGACGGAAACTGAATGCGCCCCAGTTTTTTTCGTGGTCGCATTTTCGGACGGAAAACCGGTTTCCACTTTTCCTGAAAATGCTCCAGAGCGTTTTCCGGCGGAGCGGAATCCGACCATGCCTCACTGGCCCTCGCCCGCTTCCACCTCGGCGAGCTTGCTGCGCCAGTCCTTGCGCCGGCGCACGAGCGACAGCGCGGCGAGACCCAGCAGCCCCGCGCACACCGCGAGCAGCACCCCCGCGATCGGCCGCTGAAAGAAGATCGTCCAATTGCCGTTCGACATGATCAGCGATTGCCGCAGCGACATCTCGAAGGTCGGCGAGATCACCAGGCCGAGCACCAGCGGCGCGGGGTCGAGCCCGAACTTGCGCATTCCGTAGCCGAGGATCCCCATGATCAGCATGATCCACACGTCGACGATCGAGTGGCCCACCTCGTAGACCCCGATCACGCAGAACATGATCACCAGCGGATAGAGATAGGCATAGGGAATTCGCAGCACGTTCACGAAAATGCCGACCAGCGGCAGATTGAGCGCGAGCAGCATCAGGTTGCCGACATACATCGAGGCGACGAATCCCCAGAAGATGTCCGGATGCTCGTTCACCAGCGTCGGCCCCGGCGCGACGCCGTGGATCATCAGCGCCGCGATCAGCACGGCCGTGATCGGACCGGTCGGCAGGCCGAGCGCCAGCATGGGCACGAACGCGCCGGTCGAGGCGGCGTTGTTCGCCGATTCGGGACCGGCGACGCCGGCGACCGCGCCGTGGCCGAATTCCTCGGGATGTTTCGAGAAGCGGCGCTCGACCGCGTAGGACAGGAAGCTCGATATGATGTGGGCCGAGCCGGGCGTCAGCCCGATCAGGAAGCCGAGAACCGACCCGCGCGCGATCGGCATCGCCGACTGCCGCCACTCTCGCGCGTTGGGCAACAGCTCGCGCAGCTTGGGCGCGATCACCTCGCGCACCACGGTGGCCGACGGTGTCGACAGGATCTCGCCGAGCCCAAACAGGCCGACCGCGACCGGCACGATGCCGATGCCGTCGCCGAGCTCGGCGATGTCGAAGGAGTAGCGGAAGTGGCCGGTCATGTTGTCGATGCCGATGGTGCCGAGCAGGAGCCCGACGCAGGCCATCAGCAGCGTGCGCGGCAACGAGGTCGAGGACATGTAGGCGAGAAAGATGAGGCCGAGCACGAGCAGCGCGGTGTATTCGGGCGGGCCGAAGCGCAACGCGAAGGTCGCGAGCGGCGGCGCGATCAGCGTCAGCACGATCACGCCGAACGTGCCGGCGATCCACGAGCCGACGGCGGCGATGCACAGCGCCGCGCCGGCGCGTCCTTTCTGCGCCATGGCATAGCCGTCGATGCAGGTCATCACCGAGGAGGCTTCGCCCGGAATCCGCATCAGGATCGACGTGGTCGAGCCGCCGTATTGCGAGCCGTAATAGATGCCCGCGAGCATCACGACCGACTTGGTGGTGTCGAGCCCGAAGGTCGCCGGCAGCAGGATGCTGATGCCGGAGAGCGGCCCGATGCCGGGCAGCACGCCGACCACGGTGCCGACCAGGCATCCGAGAAAGGCGTACCACAAGACGTCGGGCTGGAGCGCGACCGAGAAGCCGAGCAGCAGGCTATCCACCGTCCCCATCGCTAGAATCCCAGAATGCCGGGCTCGAGCGACGTCTTCAGCGCCGCGACGAACAGCAGATAGGTCAGCGCGACCACGCCGATGCTGAAGGCGGCGGCGGCCAGCGGATGGCGGCGCTCGGCGCCGAAGGTCAGCGCGAACAACAGCAACGCCATGGTGAGGAGGAAACCCAGCGTCTGATAGAGCGCCACGGCGGCGGCGGTGACGGCGACGACCCGTGCCGCGTGCGGCAGGTCCTCCCACCGCACGGTCGCGAGCGGCGCGCTCTCGCCCGCGCGCAGGACGATGAGCAGGCCGAACGCCACCAGCAATCCGGCGACGAGCTTCGGCATCATGCCGGCGCCGGGGAACGACAGCGTGCCGACCGGCAGATCGCCGCTCGACGCGAGCACGACGAGGCCGAAGGCGACGAAGGCGCCGCCGGCGATGTGGTCGGTGTGCAAGATCACGCTCTCTCCATTCCCCTCCCCAACGCTCTCTCCATTCCCCTCCCCCAACGCGTCTTCGCGTTGAGGGGAGGGGTTAGGGTGGGGGCGTGGGCTGCGAAGGGCAGAGCAAATGACGTCCATGACCCCTTCGATGTTGCCAAGCACCTCGTTGTTCCAAAATCGAAGAACGCGGTACCCTTTTTCTTCGAGAAACCGAGTCCTGTTCCCGTCCAGGGCAGCACGGTTTTCTTCACCGTGTTGCCCACCATCAACTTCGATCATGAGCCGGAGCTCGTGGCACGCGAAATCCGCGAAATAGGGGCCGATGGTTGCCTGGCGCCGAAAATGTGAATTCTCGATCGGAACTCGTCGGAGATGCCACCACGGTTTTCTCTCAGCCTTCGTCATCTCACGTCGCAACGTGCGAGCGCGGGGCACCCGGGCGTCGACTTTTCTCGGCTGATCTTCCCTCATGCGCCCCCCACCCCAGACCCCTCCCCACCGCTCGCAAGAGCTCGCGGGGGGAGGGGAGCCGAACCGCTGCCGCTTTGTGCGTCACGCAATCGCAGCTCGCCAAGCCTAGCCCTGGACCTTGCCGATGGCGCGGATCGCCGCCTCGATGCGCTCGGCGTCGGCATCCCAGAACTTGGCGAATTCCGCCTGGTCCATATAGGCGAGGTCCTGGCCGAGATTGGCGAGCGCGGCCTTGAACGCTTCGGCATGCGATGCCTTGTCGAAGGTCCCGCGCAGGTAGGAAATCACGTTCGCCGGCGTGCCCTTGGGCGCGAATGCGCCGACCCAGAGATAATATTCGACGTCATAGCCGAGCTCCTTCATCGTCGGCACGTCGGGCACCGCCTTCGACCGGGC
>WNFC01008367.1_pt1 | contig 11402 bp, 11 predicted proteins | sample 5400541 | NCBI WGS metagenome assembly WNFC01 (sample SAMN13153342, study PRJNA577476) | soil metagenome | isolation source: 120 cm saprolite under Douglas fir tree site 2 hole 2 replicate 1 | place: USA:California | collected 2015-04-18
GACGTAGGAAGCGTCAGGAGAAAATTTCATTTCGTCGCGGCGGGGCAGACGCGCGAACTTTTCCGACTCGGTGGAGGCCGCAATATGGTGAAGAAAACCTTTCTTCAATTCACCGATGGCCTTGGCGGTCCACGCGCCTGTGTGGAGGACGTCAACGGGCTTTCCAGGGAGGCACAGGTTCATGGGAGCCATTGTGAACTGCATGCTGCCGCCGCCCTGGACGAAGATGACCGCGTAGTCGTCCGGGATTCCAAGAAGATCGCGGAGCTTCTGTTCCGTGGCGGCGTTGATGCTTTCAAATTCAGGGGAACGGTGGCTCATTTCCGTGACAGACATGCCGCTGCCGCGCCAGTCGAGGAGTTCCTCGCGAATGCGTTCGAGGACTGGAAGAGGAAGGGCCCCCGGACCGGCGTTGAAATTGTGGACGCGCTTGGCGGCGCGGGCGCTGACGGTTGCGTGAGTCACGGCGTGAGGTTCCTCTTTCGTGTGGCGTTCTGCGGCAGCAGTGGCGAACTGGCGATCATGGTCAGCTTTCCAGAATAGCAGATGTGGCGGACTGGGGAAGAGAGGGGATACCCCCACCCCGGGCTTTTTTGGGGCAAAGAGTGCGGAAACGGTTGAAAACAAAAGAGTTGAGTTTTGGCGCGTGCCAAAGAGTGCGCAAGAGTGTGAAAAAAAAGGAGTTGAGGGTAATTGAGGGTGAGGGAGTGGCGGGGGACAGGGAAGAGAGTTCCAGGGACGGGATTTTGAACGTTGGACGGGCCCCCTCCACCTTTTTTGTAAAAAATTGATACAGCAGGGTTTAGGTGGTGGGGATCGGCAAAAAGATAGAGAGCAAAGGAGTTAGGGACGTATCGAAGAGCGAGATGGGGTTTTGCACAGAGTTCGCTCCGACCCGGCCGGAGTAAACACCGAACGCGGAGATTCGGAGGAGAAGAAGGTGGCCCTTCGACACTCAGGGTAAACGGGGTGGGGCAGAGGGAAAAGCGGTGGCAAGCCGCCGCACTCCATAGGCGAGGATGGATCGTCGAGTTCAAAGGATATGATAGCTATAGAGTTAATGTTTGTAAAGGATAACTTGTTAGTGATTCGAATGGACGTGGCAGGGTTGACACAGTGGGGTTCAAGTTGGGGGAGGGAAAGGCTTTGCGGGAGGGGTGGGATTCGAAAGAATTGTGGAAATCTGTGGAAAAATCAAAGCCGCCAGGGGTTGGCAGTCCGACCGGGTCGGGATCTTTGGTCGACAGTTGAACGTTGCTGAATGACGGAAACATACACCAAGTTCTTTTAAGATGGTGTATGCTTTCAGAATGGGCAGAACGAATATTGAGATTGACGAGAGTCTGGTGCGCAAGGCGCGCAAACTGACGCGGCTGAAGACGAAGCGAGAAATCGTGGACAAGGCGCTGGAGCTGCTGGTTCGCTCGGAGAGCCGGAAGGGCATCCTTCGGCATTATGGAACGGGGATCTGGAAGGGTGACTTGAAAGTGATGCGGAGGAACCGCGGTTGATCCTGGTGGATAGCTCGGTGTGGATTGATTTTTTCAGTGCCGCGCCGGGACGCGCAGGAAATGAGCTGCGGCGAATGATTAGCGACGCCGAGCCTTTTGCGTTGACGGGAGTGGTGGTCACCGAGATCCTTCAAGGTCTAACGCGAGATGCCGGCCGAATCGAACACTATCTTTCGCAATGGGAATTGCTCGAGCCCCGAGGCTTCCACACCTACCGAGAAGCGGCGGCGATTTTCCGGCTGGGGCGTGCCAAGGGCATGAGCCTTACAACCACTGATGTGCTCATCGCGTCAATTGCGCTGGAGCATCGCGCCAGCGTATTCACTCTCGACAAGGATTTTTCTCGGATCGCGCGCTTGACGAGGCTCCCGCTGTATTCGCTACCGGTGCCATGAGGCGGAGAACCAGTACAGAAGCGAGCGGCGTGGTCTAATGGGCCAACTTCATGTAATGCTTACCCAGTAGGCGGGGCGCGGCGGCGGCGAGAAACTGCCTTTGAGGAGCGCTTCACGCGCGCAGACGGCCATCTTTGTTGCAGGGGACAGGAGGACTTCCTTCACTGCGCCACTTTTGTCTAGTTTTATCAACATCCAGAAGTCTGCCAGGTCGTTGCCCGCCGATTGTTTGCACTGCTTCATAGTGTCCAGGTACTTTTGCGGGAATTCCTTCCCCAATTGTTAGGTCGTAGGCTTTGCCCTCAGGAGTGCGCAGATTGGCTTCGACAGCGGCACGCGCATCAGAGAGACTAGTGGGCTTGTCGTCCGCGAGAACCAACATAGATCCCCAGACAAGAAACAGGAGTGCGGGTAACGCCATTGTAGGCTTCATTGAGGATTCCCTTCGTGCTGCCCGCGACGGCGCGATTGTATGCAATGGCGATTTCAAAGCAACGCCGCGAGCGTGGAGAGTCCAATGAAGGGAAAATCAAAAACCCCACACGCCAAACCCCGCGTATGGGGCAGTCGGCGGTCCGATAGGGCGGACGGATGCCAGATTCAGTGACGGCGACGTGGGACGCCTACCTCCGGCAGACGCAGGATAGCGGGCTGAAGGCCGCCGCTACGAAAAAAGGAGACGAGAGCGGTCTTGCGCAGCGGGGCAGGTTGAGTTCTCTGCGCAGTAGGTGAAGGTGGCCATTTAGTCGTCGTAGATGATGCTGCGATGGCCGATGGCTACGACGAGGACGATGAGCTTGGCCTGCTGAAGCTGGCAGATGATGCGATAGTCGCGCAGGCGATAGCGCCACAGACCGAACTTGCTGTGGCGAAGCGGCTTGCCAAAGGAGCACGGGTCCTCCGCCTGGCCGATGCGTTTTTCCATGAAATCGAGAATTTCGCGCTGAACCTGACGATCGAGTTTCTTCAGGTCCTTGACAGCGCTCTCGTCGTACTCAATCGTCCAAGCCAAGCTGCCTCCGGACCTGGGCAGTGGAGTAGCGTTTGCCGCGATTTTCGAGGCGAGCTTCGGCGAGGTAGCGGTCCTCAAGGTCTTCGATGTTCTCCTCGATGAGTTTGGTGGCGTAGAAGGTCTTGGTGCGGCCGGTTTGGCGTGCGAGACGCGAGAGGCGGCGTTCGAGGGCGGGTTTCAAGCGGATGGAAAGCATTCGTGTCTCCGTAGAGGCCGTTCGTATGACATATAGTATGTGTCATACAAGTCCTACACGCAACTAGAAACTAGAAGGCAGAAACTAAAAGTGGGAAAACCATAGGAGAAGAGAGCAGTTGGAAGATGGCGACATAAAGTCGCCAGTACAGACGTCCGGAAGAGGCAAGATGGCGGGCTTCCCGGTCAGAAACGGGACGCAAGAAGCGCGCAGGGATGAGAAGTGTGTCACGCCCCCGGCGTTCGATGTCTTTATAGATCTGGTACCCAGCGCTCACGCACTGGGCTAACTTCTGACGCGCCTACGGCGCTGGGATAAGGGCGAATTCGACGCGTTTGCGTCTTGCGCGCCGATTCAGGTTACGTGAAAAAAGCGCCGTTTTGCTCGCGCCCAAGCACAGAAACTAGGTTTGCTTTAGGGTCGGCCGGCGTGTCTGACTGGAAGTGAAAGCCAGGCTGCTCGGCGGACCAGCGAATCGTGGCTCCGGTGCTGAGGAAACTGCCTTTGAAATGTTGTGAGGTGTTTTCAATTTGTGCCGTCGCCAGGGCGCCGTCCCATTCCACGTCGAAGGAAACCTTTGCGCGGACAGGGAATACCCCCGGGATGGGCGGAGTGGGAAGACCCAGCCCTTGGGTTAATGAGTTGGCAAGATCGTGGTCATCGAAGACCTCCAGGCCACGCACGAGCAGGCGGGCCCGCGAGCCATCGAAGTCAACCTCGACGGCATCGTGCCTCACCGGGATCATCCAAAACACGTCGTTTCGATCAACGTGCACATTGTAATCGTGGATCTGGTCAGTAAGTTTGGCCGATCCAGCCGGACCGGTGTACAAGTCAAGTCAAACAAAGGCGAACGTGCCCTCATGGCGGCGGCCGTCCGTACAGATGAATCTGCCTTGGCTGAAGCCCATATCTGCCTGGAACGCCAGAGGCGTGGTGGCTCCCGTCGCGGTCTCTGTTCCCGTCCCGCTGCCGCGGATGTGCGTCAGACCTACGAACCCGTCGAAATCCGTGATCTGAGACGGGTCGTTGATATTGGCTAGCGGGGTAGCCGGATTTAACGGATTATGGTGAATGAAGATCCCGAAGGGCTTAAGACCTGGGACGCCTCCCGGAATCGGATTAGGATCAAAGCATGAGGCGCGTTCGCTGTCGTCATCGTCATCGCTGGCGTGGACCAACTCTGAATGTAACAAACCCGCTCCCACCGCCGTGCCCGCCGCCCCTCGAATGAGATTGCGCCGGGTTACACACTTTCGCGCAAATTTTTTCCACGAAATGTAGTCCTGCTCGTTCATTGTCGTTCTCCTTCGACTCGTCGGTTGCGCACACAATGGGAACGCGATCACCGGCGAGTGATGGCCCGGGGTCCCGAAAATAACTGTCGACCAACCATGAGAAAAAACACTGAGAAAGGAAGTTTGCGGAAAACCGGAGTAAGTCTGCGCTCGTATGCTCAGGCATGTCAAGCACGTGAGTTGGTGAGTAGTGGGTCCGCATAGGAGTGGTGGTAGACGGAAAAGCGACGCTGTATGGAGCGAATTGAGACGAAAAAGCAGATCCCTCGGCTTCGGCTCGGGATGACACTTGGGACGGGGACGTGACGAAAGGCGAGAGGCGCGTGGCCGTCTGCCTCCCGAACGAGTCGGGGAGGCGGGATAAATGCGTCGCCGTTACCGATGTCCAGAAGAGGCAAGATGGCGGGCTGAAGCCCGCCGCTACGAAAGGCGGGAGGCAAGAGGGCACAGCATGCTGCGTCACTACAAAGAGACGGAAGGGGCGAGAGGAACTCGCCCCCACTTGGAGGGCACGAACTATCGTGCCTTTGCGCGGGATTTGGGCGGCTCAGTTGAGAGCGTCTACGGGCAAGGCGGTCAACACGGCGTCGTTTGCGGACGTGCCGCGGTTGGTGAGATCGTCGTGTCTGCAGCTCAGGTTGATCGTAGTAGTTTGCGCAAATGCGGCGGAATCCTGGACGGAAACCGCCATTTTGTCGCCTCCCACTGAGCCAGTGCCCAAAAGGGTCACTCTGGTTACATCAGAGCCAGAACTGAGCGTGCAAGAAGCGGGCCCGGGGAGAGTGTCGAGGTTCTGCAGCCAGGTCTTGCCCCAAATAACGTAGGTTCCGGCCGGGACTGTCACAGAAATGAGGTCAATTCCCGAGGACGTGAGCATTGAGGCAACGGTACTCCGCGCCATGTAAGCGTGGCTTGTGGCGTTCGCGCCTGCAGGGCCGGCCGGGCCTGCTGCACCAGTCGGACCCGTGGGGCCAGCGGGGCCCGCAGGACCTTGCGCTCCGGCGGCACCGGGAGATCCAGGTGCGCCGGGCAGACCGGCGGGGCCGGCTGCTCCCTGCGCAGCAAGCTGCAGCCAGAGGAAGTTGGAAGTCGAAGGCTCCGAATTGGTGTTGGTTACAAGCGCGAGCCAAAAAGAACCACCATCCGTTACAGCGTCATTGGCGTTGTAAGCGGATGCGCTTTGCCAGACGCCGCGGTTGTTGATCCCGGTGGCGATGATCTGCCAATTGGTGTTTGCGGACGAAGGCTCGGAATTTGTATTGGGCGCGGTGGCTAGCCAGTACGAGCCGGCATCAAAGACCGCATCGTTCTGGTTATAGGCGTTCGCGCTATGCCATGAACCTTGGTTGTTGATGCCTGGAGGCCCTTGCGGACCGGCCGGGCCTGGGGCTCCGGCGGCACCTGGGTCTCCGGTGGCGCCTGTTGCTCCGGGCGCGCCTGGGGTTCCAGCAAGACCAGCCGGGCCTTGTGGCCCTGGATCGCCCTTGGGGCCTGCAGGACCCATCGGGCCTGCGGCCAGATTGGGCAGAAGCGTGACGCTAAGGTCGTTGTTGCCGGCCACGACTACGAAGGTGCGCGTGTCCGGGTTCCATCCCGAATTCGGAATGGAAACCACGACAGTGTGCGGGCCTACAGGCTCGCTGATACTCATGGGTGTGACCTTACCGGTGTCCATGCCGTCCACGGAGACGTTTGCGCCTGAGGGGAATGAGGTCACCTTCAACGCGCCGCTCGATGAATCCGCACGCAGAGCCACGGGAGTCCCCAGCAAGAACAGTGCGGCGACAACAATTGCCTTGCACCCTCGCATTAGAGCTTGCATTTGCTCTCCTCCTCCTGAATCTGAGGCGGGGACGCCCAGACTGAATCGCCTAATGGCCAAGCGCTGTCCAAGGGACGTACTACACGGCTCCTCTTATCGAACGCGAGACCTCCATGCCCAGTATCTGTTGGCAGGTAAGAACTTTCCGCGAGACTACGGCTTTGGCGCGGTCACGTCAACGGTACGGAAGGTCAGATCCCGTAAGGCCAGCTAGACGAGATCTTGTGGAGGTGGATAGTTGTTGGATAAGGAAAGGCAGGGCTGACCCTACGGGATTAAAGCGAATTCGACGCGTTTGCGCATGGGGTCGATGCGTTCGGCGCGGACATGGACTTTGTCGCCAAGGTGCCACTCGAGCTGGCGGGGCTTTGCGCCACGACTGGGGCGAGAGCCACGGGCTCCTCGGCCGCCTCCTCCGCTAGCGAGGGCGACGATGGCGTGATCGCGTTCGCGAAGCACGCAGCGTGCGCCGGCGAATTCTTCCAAAGCGCCGATGGGAAGAAGGCCTTCGACGAAAACTTCGAAAAGCTCGATAAAGCAACCATATTTCTGGACGGAAATGATCAGGCCGTCGTATTCCTCCCCGAGATGTTCTTCCATGAATTGAGCGGTTTTCCAGTCCATCAGTTCGCGTTCGGCGCCATTGGCTCGGCGCTCGGCTTCGGAGGTTTCTGACGCGATTTCTTCGAGGTTCTTGTGCGAATAGAGTGCGGCTTCAGCGCCACGCGGCGCTGCGGAGTGCATTTGCGAACTTGGCGGCACATCCTTCGTATGCTCGAGTGCCCACTTCAGAATGCGATGAACGATGAGGTCTGGGTAACGCCGGATGGGCGAGGTGAAATGCGTGTACTCGTCGAAGCCGAGGGCGAAATGGCCCAGAGGCTCGCCGGCGTAACGGGCCTGCTTGAGAGAGCGCAGCATGAGGTAGGAAACGATGCGCTCTTCCGGTTTGCCGACAACCTTTTTGATCAGGCGTTGATAATGTTGCGGCGTGATGCGCAGGTCGCCACCCGGGAGCGCCACCTTCATGCCGCGCTCGCGGCCGTGGCCGTAGGAGTCGGGACGGCCGGCTTTCGCGGGAGCGGGAACGCGGCCATGGCGAACGGCGACTTCGCGCTGGTGCAAGTTTTCGACGCCGAGAGAATAGCCGAAGGCGCGGGCCAACTCTTCGAACTCGAGGACTTTGCGGGCGTCGGGCTTCTCATGAACGCGATGGAGAGACTCGATGCCGCGTCGAAGAAGATACGCGGCGACAGCGCGATTGGCGGCGAGCATGAACTCTTCGATGAGGCGGTGAGCGATATTGCGCTCGCTGCGCGTGATATTCGTCATGCGCTGTTCTTCGTCGAATTCGATGACCGGCTCAGGGAGATCGAAGTCGATGGAACCGCGCTCGTTGCGGCGGGCGTTGAGGAGCAGAGCGAGTTCCTTCATATCACGGAAGCGCGGCGCGAGCGAGGCGTAACGCTTCGACATTTCCGGGTCGGCTTCGAGGACTTTGTTGACGTTGGTGTAGGTCATGCGCTCGGCGGAGCGAATGACGCCGGAAGTCATGCGCGAGGATTTCATGTGGCCTGCGGGGTCGAATTCCATGAGCGCGCTCATCACGAGGCGATCTTCGTGGGGCTTGAGCGAACACATGCCGTTTGACAGGGCTTCGGGGAGCATAGGAACAGCGCGATCGGGGAAGTAAACGGAAGTGCCGCGCAGTCGCGCTTCCTGGTCGAGCGGCGTGCCAGTTCGAACATAGTGCGCCACGTCGGCGATGTGGACTTGCAAGTGCCAGCCGCCGTCGGGGCGATGCTCGACGTAGACGGCGTCGTCGAAATCGCGCGCGGTTTCTCCGTCGATGGTGACGATGGGCAGGTGGCGGAAGTCTTCGCGGCCGGCGCGCTGAGGTTCGCTGACGGGCTTCGCGCCGCGCTCGGCCTGGTCGAGAACTTCGGCGGAGAATGCGTATGGGAGATGATGCTTGCGAATGATGATCTCGGTGTCGACGCCGAGTTCGCCGGGGCGGCCGAGAATTTCGATGACGCGGCCGGTCGCAGACGCGCCGCCGTGCGGATAACGGAGCAGCTCGACGTTGACGACGGCGCCGTCGAGTTCGTCAAGGCGCGGGATGCGCCTGGATCGAATGCTGGTCTCATCGGCGCCACTGAAACCGAGTTTTTTCCAGAGGCCCGGCGTCAGTTCGTTCCCGCGGGGGATTTCAATTTCGTGCTGGATGCGAACGTCGTAAGGAAGGACCACGTTTGTGCTGGCGCCATAGCGAAACAGACCGACGACAGTCGGATGAGCGCGGTCGAGGATTCGTAGGATGCGGCCTTCGGCACGCTGAGCGCCGGTGACGCCGCCCAGACGCTGAATCTTTGCGAGAACGTGGTCGCCGTGCATGGCGTCCTGGATGGCGTTGGGCGGAATGAAGACATCGCCGTCGAGCGTGGGCATGGGGGAATCCGGAACGACGAAGCCGTAACCGTCGTGGTGAAGGACCAGGCGGCCTTTGACTTCATCGCGACCCGCGAGGGGGGAAGACTGGGGATGACGAGCCGCATCCTGGGGAGATTTTTGGCCGGACGCCTCCCGTTCAGCCTTACGGCTCGGGAGGCGGTATCGTCCTCCCGGTAATTCCTCGATGGCGCGGCGCTTCTTGAGCTTGGAAAGCATCTTGAAGAGAGGCCGGTTGTCGGTTTTTTTCAGGTGTAACCCTTGGGAGATGTCGCTGGCGGACGCGGGGGCGGTCCTAACTTGCAGAAAACGCAGTATGTTATCAGGGCTCAGGTGTGAAGGGCGTGGCATTTGGCATTCGCGCCAGACAGAGGGCGCCAATTTGCACTGCGATTCTAGTCAATTTTTCTGAGATTCACAGGAACTTTTTTCGGGCGTTGGGGATTATATAGGCAGGCCAACACACGACCGGCTGGTCGCCCTCCGTCAGACTGGCCGGATTCCCCGAGAGGGGATAGAAGGAGGCGGGACGACCTGGCCCGCCTCCTTTTTCATTTGTTTTTCTGATTACCCTTTCACGCAAACGACTTGGCGCAAAGTGTGGACAATTTCCACGAGATCGGTCTGCGCGGCCATGACGGCCTCGATGGATTTGTAGGCGGCTGGCGTCTCGTCGATGACGTCGGCGTCCTTGCGGCATTCCACACCCTCGGTCATGCGCTTATGGTCTTCGATGCTGAAGCGGCGCTTGGCTTCCGCGCGGGACATGGCGCGTCCGGCGCCGTGGCTGCAGCTCATGAAGCTTTCCATGTTGCCTTTGCCACGAACGATGTAGGAACGCGCTCCCATGCTGCCGGGGATGATGCCCATATCGCCTTCTTTGGCGCGCACCGCGCCCTTGCGCGTGACTAAAATATTCTGGCCGTAGTGGCGCTCGCGAGCTACATAGTTGTGGTGACAGTTGATGGCCTTCAGCTCGGCGACGAACGGGCGCACTTCGCCGGAATTGCGAACCGCGCTGACAATTTGTCCCATCATCAGGTCGCGGTTGAAGCGGGCAAAGTCCTGCGCCCATTCCACCGCCTCGACATAATCATCGAAGTGCTCGGTGCCTTCGGAGAAATAGGCAAGGTCCTTGTCCGGCAGATTGATGAAAAACTTTTGCATGTCCTTGCGCGCCACTTCTATGAAGTAGCTGCCCATGCGGTTGCCGACACCGCGCGAGCCGCTGTGCAGCATGAACCAGACGGTTTCCGCTTCGTCGAGGCAAACTTCGATGAAGTGGTTGCCGGTGCCGAGCGTGCCAAGGTGATTGGAGTGGTTGCCGCGATCGAGCTTGGGATGCTTTTCGAGAATGGCGTCATAACGAGGCTTCAGCGTTTGCCAGACTTCGTTGTTGCGCGAAGGAATCTCTCGCCAGGCACCCACGTCTCCCTTGCCACCGTGATTCGTGCGTCCGTGCGGCACCGCCTGCTCGATGGCGCCGCGAATGCCTTTGAGATTGTCCGGAAGGTCACGCGCGTTGAGGTCCGTCTGCACGGCCATCATTCCGCAACCTATGTCCACGCCTACCGCGGCGGGGATGATCGCGCCCTTGGTGGGAATCACGCTGCCCACTGTCGCGCCGACGCCCCAGTGCACGTCCGGCATGGCGGCAACCCACTTGAAGATGAAAGGAAGCTGGGCGACGTTCAAGAGTTGCTTGCGCGCCTGGTCTTCGAGCTGGACGCCCTTGGTCCACGCCTTGATCGGTACGCCCATTTCAGTTGTCAGAACGTTGTAGTTTTTTTTCGTCGGACATAGTCGCCTTCGGCCCGATTTATCGCCCGATGGTGCTGAGAAACGGGTAGTGGCTGGCGGCGCCCATGAAGAAGAGCATCGGAAAGGACAGCCAGAACGAAGTTCGAGCGGTGAGATAGTTCCAGCGCATGAGGCGTTCCGTTTCGGCGGGCATGGGCGTGCCCTGATTGGCAGCCGCGCGCGTCCAAACAATCAAGCGTTTCTGAATGCGCCAGACCACTCCCCAGGTATTCAGCAGCATGATGAGTCCGAGTCCACCTCCAACGCTAATGGCGAGGTGGGCATTGGAAACGTTGGGCCCGCCATTCAGAGCGAGCACCAGCCAGGAGGCGGCAATCACTACAATAGAAACGCCCGCGACTCGGAACCACACGTTGTCGAAGATTCCCTTCGCGGGGAGCTGCAGCGCGTAAATGAATATATACGCGACGAGCCACACCAGCAGCCACCAGCCAAACCACTTGCCAATCAGCGAAAGATCTCCCGCAAGTCTCGCGTCCACGGACAGATGAATCGAGAAATAGCGCAAGCCAACCAGCACGGTCACGAACGCCGAGGAGCGAAACCATCCCATCGCGCCGGACATCAGTTCCGGATAGATTTTGATTCTCAGCGCGGGATCGTACTTCTTCATCGCCGGCGTCAGGACCAGGTTGAAAAAATAGAGCAAGCCTATCCAGATGATGCCGAAGATGAGATGCAGCCAACGCAGTGCCATCATTTCGTTGGCGTGCGGCGTATCAAGGAACGAGAAGTGCGGTTGCCATTCGGGGAAAGAGAACATGAAAAGATGCCGAAACAAGGCTACACCTCGCAACTGTGGTGAATTGTCGTCACGAACCACCGTAGCGGATTGCGGAGCGGATCGTCAATCGCGCAATGCAACGATGGTCGAATTGCGGGAATTCGTTTCGCCCGGT
>WNFC01008368.1_pt1 | contig 11401 bp, 5 predicted proteins | sample 5400541 | NCBI WGS metagenome assembly WNFC01 (sample SAMN13153342, study PRJNA577476) | soil metagenome | isolation source: 120 cm saprolite under Douglas fir tree site 2 hole 2 replicate 1 | place: USA:California | collected 2015-04-18
TGTCGCCAACATGCTGGAGCCCGGCGACTTCCTTGCGCTTTCGGGCGATCTTGGTGCCGGCAAGACGACGTTCGTGCGCGCCATGATCACGCATCTTGCGAGCGACGCCGCCATCGAGGTGCCGAGCCCGACCTTTACGCTGGTGCAACACTACGATTTGCCGCGTTTTCGTGTCGTGCACGCTGATCTCTACCGCGTGGCTGGCGCCGATGAACTCGCCGAACTCGGCCTTGATGAGACCGCGGACTCGGTCGTGATGATGGAATGGCCGGACCGCGCCGGCGGCGCGCTGCCGCAAGACCGCATCGATATTGCGTTTACGCTCGCCCCCCAAGACGGGATCGAACGTCGCATTGTCCATATGGACGGACGCGGCGCCGCGACCGCGCGGGTCGATCGCCTCGGCGCCATGCTGGGATTTCTCGACAAGGCCGGCTTCGGCGCGGCCGCACGCGCGCGCATCGCCGGCGATGCGTCGACCCGCTCCTATGAGCGGCTGGTCAACGGCGGCAACCGGTTCATTCTGATGAACTCACCGCGCCGGCCGGACGGTCCGCCGATCAAGCACGGCCTGCCATATAGCGCGATCGCGCATCTCGCCGAGGACGTGAAGCCCTTTGTGGCGGTTGCAAAAGCGCTACGCGAGCGCGGCTTCTCGGCGCCGAAGGTTTTCCGCGCCGATCACGATGCGGGGTTTGCGGTGGTCGAGGATCTCGGCACCGAGCTTGTCGTTGCCGGCGACCCGCCGCTGCCGATCGCGGAGCGCTATGAGCGGGCCGTTGACGTGCTGGTCGAGCTTCACCGGCATGACCTGCCCGATGTGCTCCCGGTCACCCCGCAGGTGGACTATCGGATTCCCCTCTACGACCTTGATGCGTTCCTGATCGAAGTAGAACTGCTGATCGATTGGTACTTGCCGCTGCGCGGCGCTCCCGCCACCGCGCAGGCGCGTACGGAGTTCCTGTCGCTCTGGCGTGATGCGCTGCGTCCCGCGCTCGATGCGCGAAAGACCTGGGTTTTGCGCGACTTCCATTCGCCGAATCTGTTGTGGCTTGCCGACCGGTCAGGCATCGCCCAGATCGGCTTGCTGGATTTCCAGGATACCGTGATGGGGCCTGAGGCCTTTGACGTCGCCTCGCTGCTCCAGGATGCCCGCGTCGATGTGGCGGAGGAGCTGGAGATGGCGCTGTTTACGCGTTACGTGCAGGCGCGCGGGGCACACGATCGCAATTTCGACGCCGATGCGCTCGGGAGGCTCTACGCGACGCTTGCCGCCCAACGGGCGACGAAAATCCTCGGCATTTTCGCGCGGCTCGACCGCCGCGACGGCAAGCCCCAATACTTGCGGCATCTGCCCCGCATCCACGCCTATGTGTGTCGCGCCCTGCGCCACCCGGCACTTGCGGCACTTCGTGAGTGGTATCACGCGCACGTGCCGGCGCCTTGACGAGAGCACATGCCGACGAAAAACGAACGGCCTCTCCGCCGTCATGCCCGCGCTTGTCGCGGGCATCCACGTCTTTCTTGCCGCGCTTCCGCAAGCAAGACGTGGATGGCCGGGACAAGCCCGGCCATGACGCCGTGGTGTCACATTCTTGTTTGGTTTGTTGACGACACTTGTCTATCCGTTTGATTCGAACATGACGAAATCTAACGCTTCCCCGGTCCCCCGCCGCGCCATGGTGCTCGCGGCAGGATTAGGCGTGCGGATGCGTCCGCTTTCCGACGCAACGCCGAAGCCGCTTGTCGCGGTCGCCGGAAAAGCATTGATCGATCACGTGCTCGATCGCCTGGCGGAGGTGGGCGTCAAGACGGCGGTGGTCAATGTTCATTATCTTGCCGATCAGATCGAACGGCACCTTGCTGGCCGGCAGGCGCCGAAGATCGTGATCTCGGACGAGCGCCACGAGCTGCTCGACACCGGGGGCGGGGTCGTCAAGGCGCTCCCTGTTCTCGGCACGGCGCCGTTCTTTCACCTCAACTCCGACGCCATCTGGATCGACGGGGTGAGACCCAATCTCCTCCGTCTTGCCGAGATTTTCGATCCCGCCCGCATGGACGCGCTGTTGCTGCTCGCCGCGACCTCAACGAGCGTGGGCTACGCGGGCCGCGGCGATTTCACGATGGCGCCGGACGGACGGATCAGTCGGCGCAGCGAACGGGAGGTTGCGCCGTTCGTCTATGCGGGCGTCGCGATCCTCAGCGCGGCGTTGTTTTCCACAGCCCCCCCTGGCGCCTTCTCGCTCAATCTGCTGTTTGATCGCGCCATCGAGGCTGGCCGGCTCTACGGCCTGCGCCTGGAAGGCGTGTGGATGCATGTCGGGACCCCGGAGGCGATCGCCGCCGCCGAAGCCGCGATCCTTGCCAGCGTGGCGTGATAAAGTACCGATTGGGGAATCACCCCGGGGCGTACGTCACCAATCCATGAATCGTCCGGCAGTTCAGCGGCCGCACGCGCGGACCACGATGCAGTTGTCCCTCCCCTTCCCTTCTCCGGGGGAGGAAATGGCAGGGGCGCTGCCAGCGGCATCGCGCGTGTTCACCATTCCGCCGTCGGCGCCGTTTTTGCCGACGCTGATACGCGCGCTGCGCGACGGTCGGCTGGTAGACGGCTTCACGCCGGGGCCGCCCGATTTTGCGGACGTGACCATATTTCTGCCGACACGGCGCGCCTGCCGGCTTGCCCGCGATACGTTTCTGCAGGTTCTGGCAGTCGACGCGGCGGTGCTGCCCCGTCTCGTGCCGATCGGCGATATCGATGAGGATGAGCTCGTCTTCGCCGACATGGCGACGGGCGATGTCGCCGCCGACGCCCTCGCCCTGCCGCCCGCGCTCCGCGGACTGGAGCGACGCTTTCTGCTGGCGCGGCTGGTGCTGAAATGGGCCGAGCAGATCGCGCCCCCGGCCGCAGAGACGCCGCTGGTGATGCGCCATCCGGCTGCCGCGCTGGCGCTCGCCGACGACCTCGCCCGGCTGATGGATGATATGACGACCCGGGAGGTGCCATGGCAGCGCCTCGACGGACTGGTGCCTGACGAACTCGATCAATACTGGCAGCTGACGCTGCGGTTCCTGTTGATAGCGCGCGAGGTGTGGCCCGGCATTCTCGCTGAACGCGGCGCCATCGAGCCGGCGATGCGGCGCGATCGCTTGATCGCCGCCGAGGCCGCGCGCCTCGCCTCGCGCCCAGGTAAACCAGTCATCGCGGCGGGTTCGACCGGCTCCATGCCGGCAACGGCCAAGCTCCTCGCCACCATTGCGAGCCTGCCCTATGGCGCCGTAGTGCTCCCCGGCCTCGACACCGAGCTTGATGAAGAATCGTGGGAAGCCATCGGCGGCGCGGCGCAGCCGGCGCATGTCTCGCTTCCGCCGGCCCCGGGACATCCGCAGTTCGCCTTGCATGCGCTTCTTGCCCGCATGGGCGTTAACCGCCGCGACGTGGGGATTCTCGCGCCGCCATCGTCCCACCGCCGCGAGACGCTCCTGAGCGAAGCGCTGCGTCCGGCGGCCGCGACCGACAAATGGCGCACCCGGCTCGACGAGATCGGCGCGGTGGTCGCGCCGGCGCTTGCCGGCGTAACGGTCATTGCGGCCGCCAATGCGGAAGAAGAGGCGCTCGCTGTCGCGGTGGCGTTGCGCGAGACCCAATCCGAACCCGGGCGCACGGCTGCACTGGTGACGCCGGACCGCGCGCTGGCGCGCCGGGTCGCCGTGATGCTGCGGCGCTGGAACATCGTGGCCAATGATACCGGCGGCGACCCGCTTGCCGATACGGCGGTCGGCGTATTCTGCCGGCTCGTTGCGGAGGCGGCGGCTTGCGGGCTGGCGCCGACGCAACTGCTGGCGCTGCTCAAGCATCCGTTGGCCCGCTTCGGCGCCGACGAGGTTCGTCACCGGCGCGGCGTCGCAGCGCTGGAGCGGGCAATTCTTCGCGGCCCGCGTCCGCGCCCGGGTTCGCCCGGTCTTATTGCGGCCCTGGCGGGCTTTCGCGCCGAGCTTGCCAAGCTCAAGCGTGGCGAGACCTCGGACATTCACCGCAGCGAACCGCGGGCGTCACTTCATGCCGCGGAACTTGACGAAGCGGAGGGGCTGCTTCGACGCATCGCCGCTGCGATCGAGCCTCTTGAATCCGCCGCCGCCTGGTCCGGCAGCCAGGATTTCGCCGGCCTTGCGGTGCGCCATCGGGAAGCGCTCCGGCGGGCGGGCACCGACGAGTCCGGATGCACGTTTGCGGGCCCGGATAGCGCGGCACTGGCTGCGGCATTTGACGAGATCGCCCAAAAGGTCGAGCCTTTCGCGGTATCCCTTAAGGATTACCCGGAGCTGTTCGGCGCCGCGATCGCGGACCGGATGGTCCGCCGTCCGGATGCTCCCGGCAATCGCATCCGCATTTACGGGCCGCTGGAAGCGCGGCTGACCAGCGCCGATCGCGTCGTTGTCGGCTCCCTCGTGGAAGGCGTATGGCCCGGAGATTCACGCGCCGATCCGTGGCTGAGCCGGCCGATGCGCCAGGCGCTCGGCCTTGATCCACCGGAGCGCCGCATCGGCCTTGCGGCCCACGATTTCGCGCAATTGCTTGGCGCGCGCGAGGTATTCGTCACCTATCCGGCCAAGCGCGGCGGCGCCCCAACGGTAGTGTCGCGCTTCGTGCAGAGGCTTGCGGCGGTCGCGGGCACGGCGCTGTGGGAACAGGCGGTCGCACGTGGCGAATGCTACCGCGCGCTTTGCCGCCGCCTCGACGCGCCGGCTGCGCCGCCCCGGCCGATTGCCCGGCCATCGCCGCGCCCGCCGCGCGACGCCCGGCCGACCTCGCTGTCAGTCACCGACATCGAGCATTGGCTGCGTGATCCATACACGATCTACGCCAAGCACATTCTCAAGCTGCCGCGCCTTGACCCGGTTGATGACAGGCCGGGCGCGGCAGAGCGCGGCAGTATCATCCACCGCGCGATCGGTGACTTTGCCAAGACCTATCCCGACGCATTGCCGGATGATCCTTATGGCGAATTGTTGCGTCTCGGCGAACGGCATTTCGCGCCGCTCAAGGATTTCCCTGAGGCGCGCGCATTCTGGTGGCCGCGTTATGAACGCATCGCGCGCTGGTTTAAGGATTTCGAAACCAGGCGCCGCGCCAACATCGCGGCGGCTCACGCGGAAATCCGCGGCGAGCTGTCGATTGAGGCCGGGGATCGGGTTTTCCGACTCATTGGCCGCGCCGACCGCATCGAACGCCTCGCCGACGGCGGCTACGCCGTTCTGGATTTCAAGACCGGCACGCCGCCGACCAGCCCGCAAGTGCAGACCGGCGTCGCGCCCCAACTGACGTTGGAGGCCGCAATGCTGCGCAACGGCGGCTTTCCCGGGCTCGCCCCCGGCGGCGCCATCTCCGAGCTCGTCTATGTCAAGCTCAATGGGGGCAGCCCTGCGGGCGAAGAGCGCGTCATCGATTTCAAGAATCGGAGCCTGGACGCCGCGGCCGACGAGGCGCTCGCACAGCTCAAGGCGCTGGTCATCCGCTTCGAAGATGAAAGTACGCCCTACCGTGCACTCGCTCTCTCCATGTGGAAGGATCGCTACGGCGCCTACGACGACCTTGCACGCGTCAAGGAGTGGTCGCAGTTGGGCGGAGAGGAGGAAGAGGAATGAGCGCCATCCGCATCATCCCGGATTCGGTGCGCAGTCGTCAGGCCGAAGCCTCCGACCCGTCGGCGGCCGTATTCGTTTCGGCCAATGCCGGCTCGGGCAAGACCCATGTGCTGGCGCAACGCGTCATCAGGCTCATGCTCGACGGCTCCCCGGCAGGCGTCGATCCGTCGAAAATCCTCTGCATCACGTTCACCAAGGCGGCGGCCGCCAACATGGCGGCGCGCGTTTACGATCAACTGAAAGGTTGGATCGCGCTCGACGATGATGCGCTTGATCAGGCTATGCGGGAGATCGGCGTTACGGATATCGACGCCGCCAAACGCCAACGCGCCCGGCGCCTGTTTGCGGCGGCGCTCGAGACGCCCGGCGGGCTCAAGGTGCAGACCATTCACGCGTTCTGTGCCCGCATCCTGCAACAGTTCCCGTTCGAAAGCGACGTGGCGGCGCATTTCACCGTATTGGAAGAGCGCGCACAGAGCGAAATGCTGGAACGCGCCAGGATGGCGGTCCTGCTTGAAGCCGCTGCGGCGCCGGACAAGCCGCTCGGCCGCGCCCTCAAAGTCGCGGTTGCGGCCGCCGCGGACACCAAGCTTGTGGCCGTGCTGAACGAGGCCACTACCAAGCGCGCGAAGCTCATGGCCTGGGTCGAGGGCGGCTTCGAACGCGCGGTAGGGCAATTGTCGGCGGTCCTCGGCATCGACGTAAATGACGACCGCGCCCGGGTCGAAAAAGACATCATTGAAGGGCCGCACCTGCCGTTGTCTCATTGGGAGGGTATCGCTGGGACGTTCAAGGCGGACGGCACCCCGGCCGATCATAAGCAGGCGGAGCGCTTGGCGGCAGCGCTGGCGGCATCCGATGACGAACGGATCGCCCATTATTTCAGCGTCTTTTTGACTCAAGAACAGAAGCCCCGGGATAGTCTGATTACGTCCGGGCTCGCCAAAAAGTGGCCGGACCTCGCGGAAGCGCTCAGCGCCGAACAGGCGCGTGTGGCCCGCCTCATCGAGCGTCGCAACGGCATCATCTGCCGCGACCGGACGGCGGCGCTCGTGACCATCGCGGTCGAGATGATCAGGCGTTACACCGATGAAAAGGAGCGCCGCGGTCTTCTCGACTATGACGATCTGATCGACAAGACCCATCGCCTGCTGGCCGAATGCGACCCGAACTGGGTGCACTACAAGCTCGATCTCGGTTTAGATCACATACTGATCGACGAAGCGCAGGACACCAGCGAGAAACAGTGGGACATCATCAAGCGCCTGGTATCGGAATTCGGCGCCAGCGCTGGCGTGCGGGGGCCTCGGGGACGCACGGTTTTCGCCGTGGGGGACGAAAAGCAATCGATTTTCTCGTTCCAAGGCGCCGCACCGCGCGAATACGAGGCCGCACGGCGGCATTTCGAGAAGCACTTCCTCACCTCCGGCGTCACCTCCGACGTTTCCTGGCGCTTTGTGCGGTTCGACCATTCGTTCCGCTCGGGAGAGAACGTCCTCGGCGCGGTCGATGAGGTGTTCAGGTTCCCAAATATATACCGCAGCATCGCGTCGGACCACGACGGCAAACTCGTTCACAAACTCACTCATTTGGCGCTGCCCGGCGCTGCGCCCGGGTTGGTGGAACTCTGGCCCCTGATGGAACCGGACCCCTTGCCGGACATGACGGCGTGGGACGCGCCGTTCGACGCTGTTTCGGAGACGAGTCCCCAGGTCAAGCTCGCTTCCAAGATCGCCGCGACAGCGCGGGGCTTCATCGACAGCGGGACGCCAGTCGGGGCTGAGCGTCGAGCGATGCGTTACGGGGACGTATTGATCTTGGTGCGCCAGCGGGGCGCGCTGTTCGGCGCGATCATCCGCGCCTTGAAAAACGCCGGCGTTGCGGTTGCCGGCGCCGACCGCCTGGTGTTGACGGAGCATATCGCGATCATCGACCTCATGGCGCTTGCGGACGCGTTGTTGCTGGAGCAAGACGACCTTGCGCTGGCGGTTGCGCTCAAGAGCCCGCTATTCGGCTTTGACGACGATCTGTTGTTCGAACTGGCGTGGCAGCGGCGCGCAAGCCTGCGCGCAACGCTTGCGGCGCGTGCCGCCGACAGAGTGGAGTTTGCTGCGGCCGACGCGCTGTTGCGCCGTTGCGATGTGCGGGCGCGCCACGAGCGCCCGTTCGCCTTCTTCGCCTGGTTGCTCGGGCCGGAACAGGGACGGCGGAAGATTTTCGCCCGGCTCGGCCTCGAAGCCGCTGACGCGCTCGATGAGTTCCTGGAACTGGCGCTCGAATATGAAACGCACGAAGCCCCGTCGCTGCAGGGCTTCGTCGCCTGGCTGAGAGGTGCGGCCACCGTCGTCAAGCGCGACATGGAAACCACCCGCGACGAGGTGCGGGTCATGACGGTGCACGGCGCCAAGGGCCTCGAAGCGCCGGTGGTGATCCTCGCCGACACCACCACGCCGCCCAAAGGCTCTCATCAGCCGACGCTCCTTGAAATCGAGCCCCCTCCCGACCCTCCTGTAGGGGCGACCCTTGTGGTCGCCCCGCTTTCCGCACAGCGTCCGCTGGCAACAGGGCGACCACAAGGGTCGCCCCTACAGGAGGGCGGGGACGGCGCTTCCGGCACGCCAACATGCATCGTCTGGGCGGGGCGCCGCGATCAGGATGTGCGCGCCGTCGCGATGGCGCGCCGGGCGGCGCTGGACGAAAACGAGCACGAGCATCGCCGGCTGTTGTACGTGGCGATGACCCGTGCGGCGGAGCGTCTGATCGTGTGCGGCTGCCACGGCAAGAAGAAGCCAAACGCCGACTGCTGGTACGATCTCGTGCGCAAAGGCCTCGACGGCCAGACAGGATTTGAGGAGGTCCGGGACGGCGGGACGACGACGTGGCGCTATCGCAAGGCTGCAGAACAGGCATCCGCACCTGCATTCCCGAGGCTGCCTCAGACGGAGCCTGCATCTGACCTGCCGGCATGGCTGACAACCCCGGCGCCAACCGACGTTGCTCGTTCCACCCTCGTATCGCCGTCGTCCGCTTACGATGAGGCCGTCGCGCCGCAAGCTTTGCCACGACAGCGGAACGCTGCGCAGGAACGGGCGCAAGCGCAGGCGTTGGCGCGCGGAACGCTCATCCATCGGCTGCTGCAGTCGCTGCCCGATATCGAGCCGGCGCGCCGCCAGGCTGCCGCGCACAGCTTCCTCGCGCGCGCCGCCGCCGCGTTCAGCATGGACGAGCGCAATCGGTTCGTTGGTCAGGCGCTCGCTATCTTCGCGGATCTGCGATTCGCGGAGTTGTTCGCTCCGGGCAGTCGCGCCGAGGTGCCGATCGTCGGCCGCTTCGGGCGCCGCTGCGGTTCTGAAATTCTGGTGTCGGGCCAGATCGACCGGCTTGCGATTACGCCGCATGCCGTGTTGATCGCCGACTACAAAACCAATCGCGATCCGCCGACAAATGTCGACGCGGCTCCGCCGGCCTATGTGGGGCAGCTTGCGCTCTATCGCACAGTGTTGAGCAAAATCTATCCGGACCGCCCGATCCGGGCGGCGCTGGTGTGGACCGAGCTGCCCGACCTGATGGAGCTTCCAGCCGACATGCTCGATCAAGCTCTTGTCCGCATCACCTCCGGATGAGCGCGCCTTGACGCCATCGGGTCGCCTCCCTACGTTCGCACGTACGAAGCCCGGGGGCGCCGGACGCGCCCGAAATGACCAGGACGACGAGGTGTCCCATGGGTGTTTCCAAGGTATCCGATGCTGATTTCGAGGCCAAGGTACTCAACTCCACCGAGCCGGTGGTGGTCGATTTCTGGGCCGAATGGTGCGGTCCATGCCGGACGATTGCGCCGGCGCTCGAGGAGCTCGCGGAAGGCGCACTCTCCGGCAAGGTGAAGGTCGTCAAGCTCAATGTCGACGAGAATCCCAAGACCGCCGCGAAGTACAACGTAATGTCGATCCCGACCCTGATGGTTTTCAAGAACGGCGAAATGGCCTCCCGCCAAGTCGGCGCCGCCCCTAAGGCGAAGCTTGAGCAATGGATCACCGCGACCGTGGGTGCCGTAGTCTGAGCCGTAGGATGGGTTGAGCGAAACTCATCAAGAACGAACACCAGTCGTAGGGTGGGCAAAGCGAAGCGTACCCACCTTACGCCCCTCAAGAGGTGGGCACGCTTCGCTTTGCCACCCTACTGACTGCCCACCCTACTGACTGACAGATCGATAGCGCCTCAATTCGGCACCGTCCCATTCGCGGCCAGCACTTCACCGGCGAGATAGAGCGAACCGGTGATGAGAATGCGTGGCGGCGGACTGAGGTCGAGCGCCGTGATGGCGGCGAACGCCGCCGTGATGCCGGCGACGGCATCGGCGGCGATGCCGATGGTGCGCGCGGCTGACGCGATGGCCTCCGGCGGCAGACTCTTGTCGGACGCGATCGGCACCGCGATGAGACGGCGTGCAAGGCCCGTGAAGTTGCGCAGGAACCCGTCCAGATCCTTGGTCGCCAGCATGCCGACGACCAATACCACGGGGCGCGACACCCGCTCTTCGAGATCGCCGAGCGCCGCCGCGATGATCCGCCCGCCGTCCGGATTGTGGCCGCCGTCAAGCCAGATTTCGCTGCCCGCTGGTGCCCGGGCCACCAGGGGCCCCGTGGCGAGGCGCTGCATGCGCGCCGGCCAATCCACCTTCTGCAGCCCTTCCTCGTAGGCGCTCGTCGGCAGCCGAAAGCCGCCGGCGCGCAATGCCGCAACCGCGAGACCGGCGTTGTCGATCTGATGGCGCCCGAACAAGCGCGGGCTCGGCAAATCCAAGAGGCCCTGCCGGTCCTGATAGACAAGACGGCCGCGCTCCTCACCGGCCATCCAGTCCTGGCCCGCCACGTGAAGCGCCGCGCCGACCTCCTCGGCGTGCCGGATGAGCACCGACTGCGGTCCCTCGGTCTGCCGGCCGATCACCGCGGGCGTTCCGCGCCGCATGATTGCGGCCTTCTCGCCGGCGATCTTTTCCAAGGTGTCGCCGAGGAAGTCCACATGGTCCATGGATATCGGCGTAATGACGCTGGCGAGCGGCTGCGGCACTACGTTGGTGGCGTCGAGCCGGCCGCCGAGCCCGACTTCGAGCAGCGCGACGTCGGCGGCCTGGTTGGCGAACAACAAAAACGCCGCGGCAGTCTCGATTTCGAAGACGGTGATCGGCGCATCGCCGTTGGCCCGCTCGCAGCTTTCCAGCGCACGGGCGAGGTCTGAATCGGACACCAGCACGCCGCCGCCCTGTCGACCGAGCCGGAAGCGCTCGTTCAAGCGCACCAGATTGGGCGACGTGTAGACATGCACGCGCGCTCCGGCCGCCTCCAGCATCGCGCGCATGAACGCGATGGTCGATCCCTTGCCGTTGGTGCCGGCCACGTGGACCACGGGCGGCAGGCTCTTTTCCGGATGGCCGAGCCGGTCGAGCACATGCCACATGCGGTCGAGCGAAAGATCGATGCGCTTGGGATGCAGCGCCAGGAGCCGCGCCAGGATGGCGTCGATGGGCGCGCCGAGGTGAGGCTTGGTCATTAAGCAGACTTGCCGCGTTTCTGCTTCTGGTCAACGTACGAACGAAGGACCGCATTGATGCGGCGTTGGTAGCCGGGACCCTCATTTTTGAAATACTCGAGCACGTCCGGATCGACGCGGATCGAGATTGCCTTCTTCCGGGGAGGCACGACGAGGACCGCCTGGGACCAGTCGACATCAAGCGGCGCGGCGTCAGGATCATCGCGGA
>WNFC01008369.1_pt1 | contig 11400 bp, 11 predicted proteins | sample 5400541 | NCBI WGS metagenome assembly WNFC01 (sample SAMN13153342, study PRJNA577476) | soil metagenome | isolation source: 120 cm saprolite under Douglas fir tree site 2 hole 2 replicate 1 | place: USA:California | collected 2015-04-18
CGAAGAGCATAAAGGAACGCAAGCGATGAAGTTCCCCCACGTTCCTGTGTGCTCGTAGAGAGGAAATAGAATGAAAATGGTACTGAACAAACTGGGACACTTCCTAAGGGTCTTGGAGTGCAGGTGAAGAAAAACACCGGAGGTCTGCTCCATGGCAGCGTATATGATCGTTGAGAACGAGGTCACTGATGCAGAGGGCTTTCGGGAATATCAGAAACGTGTCGGTTCAACCCTTTTGTCCTATGGAGGAACATTCCTTGTCCGAGGGGGAACGTATGAAATCCTGGAAGGAGATTGGCACCTCCATCGACTGATCCTCCTGGAGTTTCCCAGCGTGGAACAGGCTTGGCGTTGGTATCAGTCAGATGCGTATGCACCTGTAAAAGACATCCGTCTCAAGACAGCACTCACGCAGGTCATTCTAGTACAGGGCAACTCATACGTCATGATAAAAGCTGAGGCGTTGCCGCCATGTGGCTGTCTCTTCAGGGGCGAAGTCCTGCAGCACCTCCCTCCATGCGTGGCGAGGTTTGCTAGATATGCAATACGATAACTGGCCAGAAACCCTGGTTACCCTCTCTTAGGATCAGCAAGAGCTTTCAGCAGTCGACATCTTTGTTTTTGGTAATGATACCGTTTGGTTGATGAGTCTCAACTAACAACCGTTTTCTAAGACAGGAGAGTGTGTCTACTGAAGATGGAGACAGCATATCTAAACGTAAAAAAAGTATGCTAAACAGATGAATTGGCCTGTAGGGCCAGACTAGCATTTAAAATAAAATGTTCGCTTGAGAGGATCTCGCAAAGGGGAAACATTGCGAACTCTAAAACCCTTCTCCTCAATACTCTTGCGAAACCAAATGAGTAATTCAGTACGACCCCCCGTTTTGCTCTGCATGCAAGGGCCTGAAAAGTGATTTTTGCAGAGATCGGCTGTCAATCAGGCTGTCATCGCCAGCCGGTGCAGCGTCTCAAGGGGCTTTCTATGCCTCTTGAGCGCGGGAGCAGATTGAAATAACGTGTATCATACACAAGCATACCGGGTGGGTCAACCAAATTACCCGAAGGTCATGTGCTTTACTCGTCTTCCAGCCGTTCCACTTCCACTCTTATTTTGTTGCCCCGTAATGCATTAGCTGAAGGGGAATACGCAGGAGGGTCCCATTCAAATGAAATTTTCTGTCGTTTTATAGGAACATCAGCGTGCAGTTTATCCCAACGATCATCCCGGGCTATGATAACTTGCACGTGTTGTTCGTCCACCTCAAGACGGCGAGAGATCACCGCAAGCAGGTCAGTTTTAATCTGTTCCAGTAATTCAGGATTCACTTTGAGACGATCGTGTGCAAGAACAACTTTCAAGCGTTCTTTTGCCACTTCACCGGGAGTAGGCTTTTTGCGACCAGTCATAAAATCAAAAATACCCATATTTACCGCCTGCCTTCTCAGGACCACTACGAACGTACACGTTTCTCAGCCATGGGGGGCCCAAATCCAATCATGCGTCTTAAACGTTCCATAAATGTTGTCGCTTCTTCGACTTCTTCCAGTGGCACTTCCTTACCAATGATGCGCTGAGCAGCGTTAATATATGCGCTTCCGGCACGTGAGCGTTTTTCGTAGACAATTGGTTCCCCTTTATTGATTGACACAATGATCAATTCATCTTCAGGAACAATACCTACTAAATCGATGCCCAATACTTCTAATACATCGGCCACATCCATCATATCTCCCCGTTTCACCATTTCGGGACGCAAACGATTGAGTATAAGTCGTGGCTCCGGCTTGCCAGCAGCCTCAACTAACCCAATAATACGATCTGCATCACGTACTGAGGCCATTTCGGGATTCGCAACAATAATAATCTCATCAGCGCCAACAATTGCATTGCGGAAACCCTGCTCGATACCTGCTGGAGAATCAATCAGGACAAAATCAAACTCCTGGCGTAATTGTTGACAAAGTTGCTCCATCTGAATGCTATTTATAGCGTTCTTATCGCGTGTTTGAGCTGCAGGCAGTAAATAAAGTTCAGGTAGACGTTTGTCTTTGATCAATGCTTGCCGTAAACGACACTGCCCTTCCACAACATCAACAAGATCATAGACAATGCGATTCTCCAATCCAAGTACAGCATCAAGGTTCCGCAGGCCGATATCTGAGTCTACCACTGCAACCTTTTTACCTTGCATGGCAAGGGCTGTTCCCAGGTTCGCAGTGGTCGTTGTTTTGCCAACACCACCCTTCCCTGAAGTGATGGTAATCACCCGACTATCCATAAACATCTCCATCATATACAACTGTTCAACATTCTCATTGTAAAGGCAGGTTAAACCTGGCCACTACAATGTGTAAACGTTCTCCAAGCTATTTTCGCACTGTGCGACCGTGACCGTTAACCCAGGCTTCGACAACAATCTGCCCGTTCTTGATTGTCGCAAACTCTGGACGCGCCTGTACCTGAAATCCATCGGGCGGTCGTGAGAGAAGGTGGGCAATGCGCAACTGTACAGGTGCTAGCAGTAGTGAACAAACAATGGCATTCTCATTATTGGGATACCCTGCATGCACCATACCTCGTAAAACTCCCCAAACTATGATATCACCACTTGCGACAATTTCTGCGCCAGGATTCACATCACCCAGGATAATTATATTGCTGGCGTGGTGGATTGCCTGACCAGAACGTACAGTCCGTCGTAAAAAGAGGGTATCATCCGAATCTCGGGGATCAAGTAGATATGCCTGGGTCTGTTCGCTTGTTATTTCAGTAGCGATAAATGGATCACTACCAATGTCAGAAGAAGAAATAACCCCGCGTTCATTGTGTTTTGCTGTTGGAGTTTGTTCCAGAGGTGTTACCGACATTTGATAATTCGCCAGCAATGCTTCAAGTTGACTACGCTCACTTATTCGCAGGTTCCGACGAGTAGTGTCAAGGGCAAGCGAGGCTCCCCGAAAGAAACCAGGAGCCTCTGAAAGTCGATATGAAAGGGCATTGAGTAATTCGCTAAAAGGGGTTTCGGGCTCCAGGGTTAAAAGCAGACCATTGCGCGTACCTTTGATCGCAATATATCCTTGCACTGACTGCTTCTCCTCCCTTTCCAGATTGCTTTGCGCTTCGGATAGGTTGTTTTCCGAAGTGTCCTCCATTCCCATATGTTGACTAACCATCCTGTTACTGGATAAAGGGCCAATGTAACAATGATTCAATGGGACTCTTTTGCATCTATATCAAGATCAAGTATAAGCTTCCAGGCAAAAAAACGCAATAGTTTTAGGTATTCTGTCCGAATTCGTCTCTCTTGCAGCGACCTTCAAATGTGCGTACAATATCGCCAGAGTAGCGGCGAAGGATATTTTCTGATGGCTGATTGTAACGCATCCACATACTACATCAAACTATTCTCCATCAGAATAAGCACGCCGAATCTTACTTTATTCAACGTGCATTTCAACCATTCTTAGGATATAATAAAGTAATGGGCTTAATACCTTCCTTCTTTAGAATGTCGAGATAGAGCAGCCGTAAGAATTCCTTTACGTAAGTCGGGGCCAGAAAGCAGGATTCGTCTTTTATGGAGCAACAACCAGCCAACGTGCTTTGGCTACAAAATAATAACAATTCGCCTCAACGTCAACAAAATCAACTTCGTCCAGGCCCCGGCGGTCGTCCAAATGGGCAGCCACAGCAAAAAGGAATATCTCCTCTCAATCGCTGGTTGCTCGTGATTGTGCTTATGATGCTTGGTATATTCCTTTACCAATTTTTTAATAACAATAGTAACTCGAATACTCCCCAACGCGCTGAGCTTAGCTACAGCAACCTTTACACTCAAATCGACGCAGGCAATGTCAAATCTGTCACTATCACCGGAACAACTGATATCACTGGAACCTTTTGCCAACCTGTGACAAACTTAAATCAGTTCCACGTGGTACAACTACCAAATGGAGATCCAAATCTTGTTCCGGTACTCACTGATCCTCAGAACAAGGGCTATCACAAACCCAACTGTGCAGATACCACAACCGTCATTACTCAGCCAGCACAGGATAATAGTTTCTGGCTGAATATCTTGATTGCATTTCTCCCCTGGGTATTCTTAATTGCAATCTTCATCTTCATCAGTCGCCGTGCATCACAAGGGCAACAGGGCATCTTCAGTTTCGGCAAGAGTCGTGCCAAGCTCATTCTCGAAGACCGCCCCAGCACAACGTTTGCAGATGTGGCAGGCGTAGATGAATCCAAGTATGAACTGCAAGAAGTTGTTGAGTTCTTGAAGACACCGCAGAAGTTTCAGCGTTTGGGTGGTAAGATTCCACGCGGCGTACTTCTGGTAGGCCCTCCGGGTACTGGCAAAACTCTACTAGCACGTGCTGTTGCCGGCGAGGCTAGTGTCCCTTTCTTCTCAATGTCCGGCTCAGAGTTCGTCGAAGTGCTGGTAGGCGTTGGGGCCAGTCGTGTGCGTGACCTGTTCGATCAGGCGAAGAAAGCAGCTCCCAGCATCATTTTCATCGATGAAATTGACGCGGTTGGACGACAGCGAGGCACAAGCATCAACACCAACGACGAGCGCGAACAGACGCTGAACCAATTGCTGGTAGAGATGGATGGCTTCGATACACGCCAGGCAGTTGTAGTCATCGGCGCTACTAACCGTCCCGATGGACTTGATATAGCGCTATTGCGACCAGGCCGCTTTGACCGGCGCGTGACGGTGGATCGACCCGACTGGACCGGTCGATTAGCCATTCTCAAAATTCATTCACGCGAAGTGCCCATGGGTCCTGATATAGATCTTGTTGCCATGGCACGAGCTACAGTAGGAATGGTAGGTGCTGACCTGGCAAACCTGGTCAATGAAGCAGCACTCCTGGCAGCACGTCGCAACCTCGAATATGTCACGCAGAAGTGTTTTGAAGAAGCCTTAGATAAAATCCTTCTTGGCGCAGAGCGTCCATTAGTCCTGAGTGACGAGGATCTCAATGTCATTGCATATCATGAGGGAGGGCATGCTCTGACAGGCATCCTTTCAGAACATGCTGATCCAGTAACTAAGGTCACGATTGTGCCACGCGGACAGGCGTTAGGTGTCACCATGTCAACACCTTTAGATGACCGCTACAACTACTCGAAAGAGTATTTGCTTACGCAGATTGTGGTTGCGCTGGGAGGAAGAGCCTCTGAGCAGATAGCTATCGGGCATATTACAACAGGCGCGGAGAATGATCTTCAACGCGTGACTGCAATTGCTCGTCAGATGGTCACCCGCTGGGGTATGAGCGAACGTATAGGGACAGTTTCTTTCAGTGAACGCCAGAGCCCATTTGTGAGCGGTGGCGATACTGGTGCTCCTGGTGACTATAGTGAGACAACCTCAGAGTTAATTGACGAAGAAGTTGATCGCATTGTACGTATGTGTTACGAACGCGCACTGGAACTTCTGTCAACACATCGCGCAGCGCTTGACCGAATTGCACAGGAGCTACGTCGTCAAGAAACAATTGATGCGCGTCAGCTACGGCAGATTCTGGAGGAGACTGGCATATCTATAACTGTGCCAGAAACCCCTCAAAAAGGCTTACCACAGGAAATCGTGCCACCACCACCAACTGAGCTTCCCCTCCCACCAGAAAACACGTAACTTGTCCATACCTATTCCTGTTTTTGCTCAAAGAAATTTCGCAGCTCTGGATAATCCTTCAGTATCGTATCCATAGTATCGGGTGAAAGAGGAAGAAAAGTCCCATGCGCCTCTGCCAGAACTACACTCTCGTCATCGGCCAGAGTCAGCACACCTGAGGCCTGAAGCATACGCCTCCGCTCCGAATCTAACCTAGCACGCACTCTCAAGAGTGCTCCATAGGGCACATAACGGCGATAGCGCAGTTCCAGGCGACCTGTCATAGTCCATTCCTGGTTATCGCCCAGAAATGAAGTGCGTCCGAGGGCTTCGTCGAGCACAGCAGCTACAATACCACCATGAATAACTCCCGGAAAGCCCTGATGTTCCTCTCGTGGCTGAAAGTCAGCTACAATAGTGTTTTGATCAAGCCGAAAGAAAAGATGCAAGCCGTAGGGATTGCGATGCCCACAAACAAAGCAACGTTGATAGTTGCTCGTATCGTTCAATTCCATATTCATTATCCATGTACATGCTGAAAAGAAGACGAATATGTAGGATTCTATCAAAAGGAAGAGTCCTGTTGCAAATGAGTAGCACCCCAATAGTTACCTTTCACTTTTTTTCTAGCTGTGGCAACAGCGTTTCTGAATGCATATCAGTATGATTGACTATTGTCTGATTTCTCGCTACATTCTAATCTAGAGGAGATAACAAAGGAGATGTTTACTATGCCTGATTTTGATATCCGGCCTGCGCGTTCAGAGGATCGCGAGGCAGTTCTAGCTTTTTGCATACAAACCTGGGATTGGGGCGATTATATCGAATTTGTCTGGGATGAGTGGCTAAACGATCCACAAGGCAAATTATTTGTTGCTACCAAAGATGGTCGACCAGTTGGTGTAGCTAATATGCGTATGCTTAATAAAACAGAAGCCTGGTTTGAAGGTATGCGTGTTGACCCAACATTCCGCCGGCACGGAATCGCTTCGGCTCTCTTTGATGCACAACTGTCCGAGGCAAGACGTCGTGGAGCTACAACCGTGAGGCTCATTTCTGAATCAACGAACGCTACAGCCCTTCGTCTCCTGGAGAGGAGTTCTTTTAGTCGTATTGGAGCATATGCGCCTTTTCGGGCATTGCCGGTTACAACTCCTCCTAAGCAGTCGTATGGTCTCGAGATGCCGGCATTGGCAACTTCTGCCGACCTCGACGATATTATTAATTACCTCAATGCCTCAAATATCTTTCCAGCAGTAGGCGGATTATGTTATCAGGGTTTTACTGCTTATTCCATCACCAATGATCTTTTACTTGAGAAGATAACAGCACAACAACTCTATATTTTGCGGCGCTGGGATCGCTTGGATGGACTAGCGATAGCTGAACCTCGCGAAGGACACAGGGAAAAGCATCTGTTCGTAGGTTATATTGACGGCACAACAGAATCGATCAGTTTGATTGCCTATGCATTACGGCGCTTGCTCCTCGACCAAGGTCTAGAAAGCGTCTCTGCTCATGTACCCGATCTGATGATGGTACGTGATGCATTTGTTGGCGCCGAGTACGAGTGGGATGGCAAGATATTCTATACCTACGAACGTATTTTAGTATAGCCGCATAGCAGATCAAGGCAAAAGCATAAACATTTGAACGATCTCAAAAAATCTTATAGTGTGAATAGGAGATCCTTATTCAGGATTCAACACAGCCTCCAGATTCTCTAGCTCATGGAAGCGCAAAAGCCAGCAGCCATAGTTCATGCCACCTCCAACAGCAGGAAGTGCTATCCATTGACCCTCGTGCAGGTGCCCCTGTCGTAGAAGTTCTACGAGTGCGGTAGCTATACTGGCATTAGAGAGATTGCCAAAATAGCGGAAATTATCGACGAGTTTGTCCATTGTTGAAGTCGGCCAACCGTAGCTGTTTATCAGTAGTTCTCCCATACGGCGCGTAATTCGTGAATTGGCCTGGTGTGGCACAATATACGCTAAATCATCATGACTTAACCCGGCATGTCGGCATAGCACATCTACAGATTCAGCCATAGCGCGTGGAGCTTCGCGGAAAACCTCCTTGCCATTCATTTTGGTATAGCCTACCATGTATTGTGAAAGCAGCTTATTCAGTTCCGCACCCTTCCCGGCCTGGTAGAGTTCGCGCATTTTCATATCAACTTCAGCCATCTCGACGACATCTTTGCGCAGAGGTGTCTGATAGAAAAGTGACGATGCCTGGTTGGCATCGGAACCATTTATGACATAGGTATCTTCATCGCCTCGTTCCAATAGAAACGCGCATGCTCCCTCACCAAAAAGCGAACTTGTTTTCCAATCCAGGACGTTCAAGATATTGGGAAGTAGCCCTTCGGAGGTAACCATAAGTACAAGATTGGCTGAACCGGCCTTTAGTACTTCGGTACACATCTGAAAAGCCTCTGTTTGACAGGAGCAAGCGCCTTTAAGCATACTTGCGCGTATAGGTCCTAATCCCAATCGATTCTGTACAAGGCCGGCAATGGTAGGAAATGCGTCGTTATCAGAAGAGGAAGCTCCGATCACCGTATCAATTTCGGATGCAGCACGTCCCGCGCTGGCAAGGGCACGCTGGGCAGCTATCACAGCCATATCCACCAATGTCTCGTCCCTGGGGGCCTCAGGATCGTCAATCAGTCCAGGAGCATCCGCTCCTGCCATTTTGCGGCATAGTTCCAGTGTGCTGGCACGTACATGCCGTGTACTCAGACCTGTTACACGCTCCAGGTCATCGGCACTACGAGGATCTCCCAAACGCGTGGAAATAGCAGCGAAAAATTCGTTCGTAATGATACCTGAAGGAGCGTAGGTGCCTAAACCTATCAGGCGCACCTTTGCTTTTGTATAGATGTGAGGCACAATATAGACATACTCAGGCCATTGCTCTATGTGGCTTTGTGACATCGATTTAACCTCCTGGAGGGGACTGCTCCTGCCTGTAGTATAACATACAACGATAAATAAGGTGTCAGGAGTGCTAAATGAAAATTAAGCAGGTGACCCGTAGAGTCGCCTGCTTAATTGCTAATACTGAGAGGGAGTTCCTCTATCTCTGGAAAGTAGTTCTAGATTTACCAGCCAGAGTCGTAGCGATCACGCCCACTCTGACCGCGACTGCTGCTGTAGCTGCGTGAGCTGCGAGCAGGACGATGCGATTGGTAGCAATCACTACAATAGACAGGACGGTCTTCACGTGGAATAAATGGAACAGAGGTCAGTCGCCCACAGTCAGCACAAGTCGTTTCATAATGCTCGACATTGCGCGAACGAGGCGCTGATGACTGAGAATTACGTCGAGCAGCGCGGCAGCTCGGGCAGCGTCCTGGCTCGTTGGTCAGATTGCGACTGGCGTAAAACTCTTGTTCCCCAGCACTGAAGGTAAAATCCTGGCCGCAGTCACGGCAGGTAAGGATACGGTCCTGGTATCCTCCATTGGACATCATGGGTAATAGTTCCCCTTCTTTTTTGTTCGCCCCGCCCAATTGATCTCATGCGTTGAATGGATTTTCAGGAGACTCGCTTTGTACTTAAATTTTACAGCAGAAATGTCTCGGGGTGGTCAGAGAAGTCTAGGGACTTCCAGTGAGGCAGGCAGGCACTCCTAGATACCAGGTGGCGGAGCGAAACCAGGGATTGGATATTACTTACCTTGTCCTAAACCACGTTTTCATTGTACCATAGATAAAGTAAAAAAGATATGCTTAGCTCGTGCCATTATAAGCGTTGTTCCCTACAGGAGGCACCTTGGACATCGCTATTGAGATCAGACAACAACAACCTCAACTCGCCCAACAGGCTCGACAAGTTCATACCATTACTGATCGCTTTTCAATGGCAAACACATATCTTGTCAACGATGAGCATTGCATTGTTATTGACCCTGGTTCCACACTCAACACACATTTAACTTTAGATTATCTCAAACGGTTTCTACATCGCTCGCCCGGAGATATCGATCTTATCGTGCTGACACATTTACATCCCGACCATACAGCAGGTGTCGAAACCCTTCGCAAGGCCTGTAAAGCACCCGTTGCCGCATCTATTGTCGCACAACAACTGGTGCAGTCATGGATAGATGGTGGTCGTCAAGAAATCCGGAGTAAACCGGGAATGAGCCATTTCGTTGGACATGTACTGAGTCAGCACCCTCTACCTGCAGCGCTGCACCATCAAGACCTCTTTTCACCGCCTTATGAACAGCAGGTACAAATGGTGGATATCTGGTTAGAGGACGTAGCAGGTCTCCCAAATCACCTCAATTGGCGTGTCATAGCCAGTCCCGGTCATACAGCCGAAAGCCTTTGCCTCTACAATCCCTTTAGCTACGAACTGGTGTGTGGAGATACTGTTGTAACACTTGAGGGAGGAGCATCGCTTGTGCACGGAAGTGCGAATCGGCGCACCCTGGAAATGACACTTCAAACATTACGCAGCCTGAATGTGCTCTACCTCTATCCAGGTCACGGTAGACCAATTCTATCAAGACAGGCAATGGCAAACATTCAGATAGATTAGTAACAAGCCCTGCCCTGGAAGGGCTGCGCACCTTATTTCGGCTTGCTTGGCAAACGCAATGGCCCATGGCCACTTAGTGGGTAAGCACTCACCGGCATTATGAGAGGAGGGAGAGATGAAGTTTGCGCTTCTGGTATAAAGGTATACTCCAGGCGAACATTACCCATGCTAATGATGTCTCCTTTCTGAAGCAGGAGCAACCCATTCAGATGTTCACCGTTCACTGTTGTGCCATCCTTGCTGGTGAGATCTTGCACGTAGTCTCCATTAGTCTGGCACAAAAATTGAGCATGTTGAGCTGAAACTGAGTCATCTTGAATAACCACATCACATTCAGCGGATCGTCCAATAGTTAATATAGGTCGATCTAGCAAGAAACTTCTTCCCGCCATTCCCCCATTGCAGATTGTGCAGAGACTACCGGGTCTTTCGAGTAACGCGGGTGGAGTGATTGGATTGAAACCCATTGCATCATGCGATGTATTGAGATCACCTGGCTCAGTGTTTATTTCGCCAGGTGTTGAGCGCGGTAATTGCAATGCTGTGCGATCTAACTTAAGACTGTCAAACTCAAATGGTGTCTCTTCTTCCAAAGGACTTGTTGGGAGTGCGTTAGCGCTGGCAAGTCTTCTACCATAATCGGGGAAACCAGTCTCAGGTGAGATAGAAAGGCGTCGCGGGTGATGCAAAAGAGGATCATCCTGTTCAGCCAGTGGGATGGGACGTTCCGCTATTTCAAATACAAAACGATGCAAACCGATTTCTACCAGGTCCCCGTTTTTGATAACAAGAGTGCCGCGTATTCGCCGCCCATTCAATTGTACTCCGTTTAAACTATTGCAGTCGGTAATATAGACCTGTCCTCCATCCCAGGCAAATTCAGCATGATAACGCGAAGATACCTCGTCATCCAGCCAGATATCATTATCCTCTTCGCGTCCAATACTGATCACGGTACGATTCAACGCCAACTTTTGTCCCTGGAAACGTCCCGATCGATGCTCTAGCCAGCCCCAGGGAATATCTTCGCCAAAAACAAAGGGAGCAAGTACACCTGGTTGACGTTTAGGCAGCGACACCGCGCCCGCAACAGCATTGCCACGTGTGGTTCGTTTACGATGGTTCAGTTGCCGGGGAATCCGTACCGAGGTATTTGAGTCCCGTGGTTGTGTAAAGAGGCAGTAGATGGTAGTAACGCTCACCGGCAATACATAGCC
>WNFC01008370.1_pt1 | contig 11400 bp, 12 predicted proteins | sample 5400541 | NCBI WGS metagenome assembly WNFC01 (sample SAMN13153342, study PRJNA577476) | soil metagenome | isolation source: 120 cm saprolite under Douglas fir tree site 2 hole 2 replicate 1 | place: USA:California | collected 2015-04-18
GGCGACGACCCGCTCCACCAGCTCGCGCGAGAGGAATCGTTCCAGCCCCCGCCGCCGGTCGAGCTCGACAAAAAGCGCGCCCAGCGCGATCACCACGCTGGTCAGCATCAAGATGTGATAGCCCCACCAGGCGACTGTCCAGAATGCGCTCAGTACGACGAGCATCTGCGCTTGAGCCAGGACAATGAAGGCGAGCACGAGGGCGCCGTTGAAGGGGAAATGTGCCGAGGCATATGTCCGGGCTTGCTGCCATGCCGCCAGTGCGAGCAGTACTCCGCTCGTAAGCATCAGGACATACACCAGTGGCGGCTGACTGAGCGGGAGATACGCGATCAGGTCGGATCGCCACGCCGCGAAGCCGGCATAGATGAGCGGCAGCGCCACGGCGACGACTGTCATCATCCGGCTTGACACACGGCGGCGCAGGATCTCGAGGACGGCCTGACTGGAGCCAGCAGCGAAGAAAATCGCTGGCGTCGACAAGCTCAGAAAGGCGGATGCGCCGATGAGGGTACCGTTGTAGTCGAAGCTCACTGGCGCGGCCGCGGTAGAGCCATACGGATCCGCGCTCGACCCAGCCGTCGCGTTGCTCATGTTGGTGGTATGCGCGCCCGGAGTGGCCAGGGCGTGGATCGTAAAGAAGCCCGCCATGCTCATGAAGCCGAGCGCGATCAGCAGCACCTGATACTGCTCCATCACCAGCGCGGTGCGGACCACCAGAAAAGCGATGCCAACCGCCAGGACCGAGATCAGCGTCACGACCAGAAAATGCTCGGAGGGAAGCACCAGTTGGCTATTGAGGTCCGGGCGAGCGAGCAGCCAGATCCAGACTGCGCTGGGGGCGACGCATAGCGCGAGCACGAGCCACGATCGAGATGACACGGCGCCCGGTCACTGTACCGCGACTTGTCGACGCCGCTCCGGCTTCGTTCGCGGCGGAAACTGGCTGAGCTACCGCCTGGAGGGTCGGCTGCTGCGACGGCTCAGGACGGGGTGAGAACCTGAGACAGGGCGCGCGCCACGCCCTGGAGCGGTAGCCATGTCCACCAGGCGCGTGTCGGCAGGACGACCAGCGGCTGTTCGCGCACGATCGCATCGGCCACTGCGACCGCCACCCGTTGTGGCCGCAAGTTGACAAAAAACCCCAGCTTCCGGCCGTTGTCGAACATGCCCTTAACGTAGCGATTCGCCTCGAGCTGCTCGAGTAGCTCGGTCTCCGTGGGCCCGATCAGCATTTCCGTAAGCTTGATCCCGTGCGGTGCGAGCTCCTTGCGCAGGGAAAAGGTGAACAGACGCACCGCTGCCTTGGTGGCTGCGTATGTCGCCTCGCCCGTCAGCCCAACCACACCCGCCAGCGAGGTGATGTTGACGATGTGCCCGGAGTGCTGCGTGGCCATGCGCTCGGCGACCAGCCGTGTCAGCACCACCATGGCGCGTAGATTCAAGTCGACCGTCTTGGCCAGCGCCTCGGGCTCCGCTTGCAGGAACTCGAGACTGTTGGTCATGCCCGCGTTGTTGATGAGCACGTCCACACGGCCAAAGTGGGCATAGGCTGCCTCGGCCGCCGCACGAATGCCATCCATAGTCGTCAAATCGGCCACGATGGCGAAGGCTTTGTCAGGGTCGGGACCAACCAGCTGGCACACCTCGTCGAGGCCCTTCTTGTCCCGCGCGACCAGCGCCAGACGTGCCCCTCTGCGGCCAAGCTCTTGCGCCATCAACTTGCCGAGGCCACGCGAGCCACCTGTCAAAAGGACAACGCTGCCCTGCAATTTCATCCTGAGATTTCCTGCCAAAACCAGTGCGGCAAGGCTAGAACGTGACCGGTAGCGTCTGCAGGCCGCGGTTGTTCATCGTCGGCCGCCACTGTGGCGTCGTGCTCTGCAGCTTCAAATTGGGCAGGCGCCGCAGCACTGTGCCGATGGCAATTGCCGCCTCGGCACGCCCCAGCGGTGCGCCAACGCAGAAGTGGATCCCAAAGCTGAACGCGTCGTGGCGATTCGGCGTGCGGCCGATGTCGAGTCGATCCGGGTCCGGAAACTGATCCGGATCGCGGTTCGCCGCGCCGAGCAGCAACCCCACCGGTTGGCCTTTGCGGATGATCTTGCCGCCCACCTCGACGTCCTCGAGGGCCACGCGTCCGGTCACCTGCACAGGGGTTTCGAAGCGGAGGAACTCTTCAATGGCGGATTCGATCAGCGACGGATCATTCCGCAGGCGATCGACCTGATCCGGGTGACGCAAGATCGTGTACAGCCCGTTGCATGTCAGATTGGTGGTGGTCTCGGTACCTGCCGCCAGGAACAAAAACAGCAATGACAGGAGCTCGTCGCTGTTGAGCCGCTCGCCCTGCTCCTCGACGCTAATCAGCGAGCTCAGGAGATCGTCGGTTGGATTCTTGCGCCGCATTTCGATGTGGTGTTCGAAGTACGCGCCTGCCTCGAGAATGACTGCATTGATGCGGGCGACCACGTCCGGCGCCAGGATCGGATCGATGCCCATACCCACGACATCCGCCCAGGGCTTGAGCACGGCACTATCCTCCGACGGTAAGCCCAGCAGGAACGCCAGGACCTTGGCCGGCAGCGGATCTCCGAGATCATGGACGATGTCCATGTGTCCGCGGTCCTGGGCCTGGTCGATCAGTCCGTCCACCAGCTCCTGAATCTTCGGTCGTAGGCCTTCGACCGCTTTGGGGGTGAAGGCTCGGTTGACCAGACCGCGCAGCCGGGTGTGATCGGGTGGATCGACGAACAACATCCACCGCTTGTTGATGCGGCGGAGCGGGCTCCGCTCGTCGAGCTTGTAGCCCATCCGCTCGTTTGATTTCTGCTGCGTCCCTTCCACTGAGAAGCGGGTGTCCTTCAAGACGGACGCCACTTCAGCGTAGCGCGTGAGGAACCACGCCCGGGCCAGCTCGCTCCAGTGCACCGGATCCTTCTCGCGCATCTGGCGGTACACACCGTATGGATCGGCCTGCACTTTGGGCGACAAGAGATCGTAGGAAACGCCAGTAGTCAGCTTCTCCCACGACAGCAGGATCGGACTACCAACCGCGCGCGCTACTGATGCAGCCGAAACCGCCATTGCGTCAGCTTTTGTAGCGTCTGCCCTTGATCCCGTCAACGACCGGGCGGGCTGGCGCGGGGACCTGCTCGGCAAAACGCGTCGCCAGCGACTGCACGCCGTTGCCCCACAGCGGCCCGCCGCGGACGTAGCGGAATAATTCCGCGCTGATGCGCGTTTCTATTCATGTCCCCGCTGACAACCACCAGGCTGGACCAGGCTCTGAGCGGGACATCCAACTTTGTGCCCCCAGCCAGCGACCCGGCGAAAGCCGGGTCGTTTCATTTAAGCCAGCTGCTTGCGCATGAAGACACGGGCAAAGCCGTGCTCCGCACGACGCTCGACTTCGGCGTAGCCCAGCCGCGCATAGAGCGCGATGTTTCTGGTCATCCGCTCGTGCGTGTACAGCCGCAGCTCGGCTAGCCCGAGCAGGCGGGCGCGCTCCTCGGCGAACGCCAGCAGCTGGCGCCCGTACCCGTGGTGCTGCTGCCCAGGCGCAACCGCGACGTTCTCGACAAACAGCCCGTTGTCCTCGACGTGCAGGACGATTAGGCCGTACAGACGCCCGTCGCCGGCGTCGCGTAGGACGTAGACGACGCCCTGCGAGATCAGGTCGGCGTAGTCGGCGTCCATCGGCCCCGGCCGCATGCCGATCTGCGCGACGTAGCCCACATATGCGGCGTGCACGCACGCGATCACCGCGGCGCAGTCCGCCGACGTCGCCGGTTGGATCGTGGTTGGCATGCTATGTCTAACGTAACCTCCGATGGCCAAAACCCTGCTGGCGGTCCACGCCCACCCTGACGACGACGCATCGACCCAGGCAGCGGACACCGCTTGTCTGCACGGCGCACCGGACAACGCCTCCGGCGGCGCGGAATCAGCAGTGTCACCGCGGAGTGACAGCGGCGATCCCCTCGAATGGCTCGAACGCCGCGAGGGCCTCGAAAGCGACTTGTTCGCGGGGCTCGGCTAGGCGTCGCGCATGGTCGACGTCGAGGCGACCATTCACGCCTTTGCCTGGATGCTGCTCGGCGCAGCCGTCGTGGGCATGCTCGCCTGGCGCATCCGCCTGCCTTACCCGGTGGCTCTGGTGGTGTGCGGCGTCGTCGCCGAGGAGACGCACCTGGTCAGCCTGCCGCAGCTCGATCCGCGCGTGCTGCTGTTCGTCTTCCTGCCGCCGTTACTGTTCGACGCTGCCTTCCGTCTGGATGCCACCGAGCTGCGCAGCGCGGCGCGATCGGTCCTCTTGCTGGCAGTGCCAGGCACCGTGGCGACCGCCGCCATCGTCGGCGGTGTCCTCGCCCTGGTCTTGCACGTCCCGTTGACCACAGCCTTTCTATTCGGCGGCATCGTCGCCGCCACCGATCCCGTGGCCGTAGTCGCCGTCTTTCGCGGACTGAACACGCCCGCCCGTCTGGCCGTCATCGTCGAAGGCGAGAGCCTGATCAACGACGGGGTGGCAATCACGCTCTACACCGTGGCCATCGGCCTGGTCACTGCCGATGCCGCCAATGTGTTCGGCGCGCTCGCAATGTTCGGTCGCGAAGTGATCGGCGGTGTGGCTATCGGCATCGTTCTCGGCCTGATTGCCTCGCGCCTGACGACGACCATCGACGATCACCTCATCGAGATGACCCTCTCAACTGCGCTCGCCTATGGCAGCTACCTGATCGCCCAGTCGCTCGAAACCTCAGGTGCGCTGGCGTGCGTCGCAGCTGGGCTGATCCACGGCAGTTACGGTCGCGAGATCGGCATGTCCGAGCACACCCGTCGGTTGCTGGACGATCTGTGGGAGTACTTCGGCTTCGTCGCCAACGCCCTGGTATTCCTGTTGGTCGGCTTCACCGCCAACCTGGCGAGCCTGGCCGCACTCATCTGGCCGGTGGCGGTCAGCATCCTGGCCATACTGGCTGCGCGCCTCCTGGTGATCCTGGGGCCACCACTGGTGCGCGCTGGGCAGATCACTTCGCCCGGTGAGCGGGCGGTTCTGATCTGGGGCGGCCTGCGCGGCGCGCTGACCATAACTCTCGCGTTGGCGTTGCCGCCCGAGCTGCCTGACCGTCAGCTGCTTATCGGGATGGCCTTCGGCGTGGTTCTGTTCAGCCTGGTTATTCAGGGGATCAGCCTGCCATTCGTGATTAAACGTGCCGGCCTGGCCCGCAGCCCGTAGGATCTATCAGGACTGACAGCACCATGTGCTCACCCGATGCCAGCGGTCATTCACCACACGATGCCCAGGGCCCGAACGCGTTCAGGGCCAATTGGAACCAACCTGGGCCGCTCGGCTGGAAGCTGCAACGGGTGTTCGTCAACACGTGGATCAAGATCTCACGCGGGCAGCATTGCTGTGGCAATCTCGGCGAGCCCGGCTGTTGAATGCCGGCCGCCACGCCTCAGGCTGAGGCGCACTGCTAGTCCGGCGGGACTATTGCGCGGCGATCGCCGCCTTGCCGCCGCGCAGCACGTACTTCTGGATCTTGCCTGTCGCCGTCTTGGGCAGCTCGTCGACGAAGGTGACCGTGTGCGGCGCTTTGAAGTGGGCCAGTCGGTCGCGCGTGAATTGCCGGAGCTCCTCAGGATCGGCGCTAGTGCCCGGCTTCAGGATCACGAACGCGTGCGGTGCTTCGCCCCACTTTTCGTCCGCGAGCCCGACCACGGCCGCTTCCTGCACGGCCGGATGGCGCAGCAGAACACCCTCGACTTCAACTGACGAGATGTTCTCGCCGCCGCTGATGATCACGTCCTTGATGCGGTCGCGCACCTCGACGTAGCCATCCGGGTGGACGACCGCGCCGTCGCCCGTGTGGAACCAGCCGCCCGCGAAGGCCTTGGCGGTAGCTTCCGGATCGTTGTAGTAGCCCTGCATGACGACGTTGCCGCGCACCACGATCTCACCCATCGTCTGCGCGTCCCAGGGCACTTCCTGGCCGTTGTCGTCCATGACCGTCAGCTCGCCTGACGTGATCAGCTCCACGCCTTGACGCGACTTGAGCACGGCGCGGTCTTCGGCTGACAGATTGGCATGCTCCGGCCGCTGCTCGCAGATCGTGATAAACGGCGCGGTCTCGGTCAGGCCGTACACGTGGATGATCTCCCAGTTGAACTCACCTTCGATGCGGCCGATTGTCGCCGCGGCTGGCGGAGCCCCAGCGGTGAACACCTGGATGCCCTTGGGCACATCACCCCGATCGGCCGGAGAGGCCCCGGCCAGACCGATCAGCACGGTCGGCGCGGCGCACAGCACGGTCACGTGCTCGTCCCTGGCCAGCTCGAAGACGCGCTTCGGCTCGACTCGGCGCAAGCAGATGTGCCGCGCCCCGGCGGCCGTGACGAGCCAGGTAAACGTCCAGCCATTGGCGTGGAACATCGGCAGCGTCCACAGGTACACGTCGGCGGGGGTCATCGACCGGTGAACCAGCGTGCCGACGACGTTCATGTAGGCGTTGCGGTGGGTAATCACCACGCCCTTGGGGCGCGAGGTCGTGCCGCTCGTGTAGTTGATACTGAGCAGATCGCTCTCGGCGATCGTGGGCTTGAGGAACTCGGGGGTGGCACCGGCCAGGGCCGACTCGTAGTCCAGCCAGCCGTCGCGTTTGCCCTCCAGTGCAACGAAGTGCTCGACGTTGGGAATCTGGTCACGGATGCTGTCCACGGCTTCGAGGTAGTCCGAATGCGCGCACACAATCCGGGCGCCGCTGTGGCCGATGATGTACGCAAAATCGTCGGCGGTCAGGCGATAGTTGATCGGCACCACGACTGCGCCGAGCTGCGGGACGGCGTAGAACGACTCGAGCTGCGCGTGGGTGTTGGGCGCGATGTACGCCACGCGGTCGCCATGGCCGACGCCCAGGCGCTGTTGCAGGACCTGCGACCAGCGGTCGCAGCGGTCAAAGAACTGGGCGTAGGTCAGGCGCACGTCGCCGTCGACGACGGCCTCGCGATCGGCGTACAGCCGCCGGGTGCGGCGAGCGAACTCGAGCGGTGTCAACGGCAGTTCCATGACCTTCTCCCCTCTCCCTCTCTGGTGTCAGTGCACACTCATGCCCAGAATGCTGTAGCCGGCGTCGACCATCAGGATATGGCCGGTTACGTTGCTCGCCAACGGTCCGCACAGGTACAGGGCGGCGTTGCCGACGTCGTCGGCCGAGATGTTGCGCCGCAACGGCGCGTTCTTTTCGGTGTGGTCTTCCATCACCGTGAAGCCAGTAATCGAGCGAGCCGCGAGCGTGCGCACCGGCCCGGCCGAGATGGCGTTCACGCGTATGTTCTTGGGTCCCAGCTCGTAAGCCAGATAGCGCACTTCGGCCTCGAGGGCGGCTTTGGCTACGGCCATGATGTTGTAGTTGGGATAGGTCCGTTGTGAGGCGTTGAACGTCATCGTGACGACTGCCCCGCCACCCGACTTTTCCATCAGCGGCGCGGCGCGACGGGTCATCGCGATGAGCGAGAACGCGCTGATGTCCAGGGCGTTCAGAAAATCGGACCGCTGGGTCTCGGCGAAGGGGTGTTCGAACGTCGATGGCGGGGCGAAGGCCACGCTGTGGACGAGGATGTCCAGGCCGCCCCAGGTCTTGTCGACGGCCTCGAAGACTCGGTCAAGATCGGCGTCAGAGGTGACGTCGGCCGGCACGACCAGCGGGCTGTTGACGGTGGCGGCGAGGTCGCGCACGCCCTGTTCAATGCGTTCACCCTGGAAGGTAAAGGCCAACTCGGCGCCCTCGCGGGCTAAGGCTTGGGCAATGGCCCAGGCAATTGATCGACGATTGGCCACACCAAAAACAAGCGCGCGGCGGCCTTCGAGGAGCGGCATATGCCCTCAGGGTAGTGGGTCGCAGGTGGCCAGTGTCGGCCGCGCCTACTCGGCGCGGGGACGATCAGAGGCCGAGATGGAGGCGCAAGGCCTCATCAAGGTTGCGCATAAGCTCGGACGGCACAACTCCGAGGCGTGGGCCGACGCGCTCGACGGCGATCGAACGAACCTGCTCCGCTTGTGCCTTGGAGTCGCGATCGAGCCCGGTAAGGCCGCGCGGCAATCGCACTTGGAAGGGGTAGACGCGGTCGACGTTCGATGTCACGGGTACGACGGTCACCACACCCCGACCGAGGCGCACGGCCGTTGCGTTTGCAGCGTCGTTACTGACGATCACCGCCGGTCGCCGCTTGTTCGCCTCGGCGCCACGGGTCGGGTCGAAGTCAATCATGCGGATCTCGCCGCGCAGCATTACCCGCTAAGTCCGTCACCGCTGGTGGTCTCCCACGCATCAGCTTCGCCGCTCGAGGCCCACTCGCGCCAGGCGTCTTCGTAAGCGCCGCTGAGCTGGTTGGCGCGCAGCAGCCGAACGGCCTGATGCAACACCGCGGAGCGTGATTCGATCCCCTGACTGCGCGCGTAGTCGTCGAGAAATTCGACGTCATCATCGGGCAGGCTAACACTCACCTTCACACCTGGATACTACCACGAGTAGCATGTGGGTAGCACGCCCGCGGCGTACAGGATCTGTATGGCGAAATCGGCGTCACACCAAGGCGTGACGCAATATCATTGGGACAATGAGCGCGCGCCTCGTTTCGGTCAACACCAGTGCGGAGAAGCAGTTTCGCAAGCTGCCGCGCGCGGAGGCGCGACTCGTGGAGAACTTCGGGCTGGAGGGCGACCGCCATGCCGGCCGGCCGGATCGGCAAGTGAGCATCCTCAACGCCGAGACGGTTGACGAGCTCGCGCAGAGAGGCATGCCCGTCGAGCCCGGGATTCTGGGTGAAAACATCACCGTCGAAGGCGTAGCCGTGATGCAGCTCCATGACGGGGCGCGGCTGCGCATCGGCCAGGCAGAGCTGGAGATCACCGGTGATCGCCCGGCGTGCCGGGAAATGCTCGAGATTCATGCCGACGCGTTGAAGGCGATGGTCGGTCGCGCGGGTAAGATGGCGCGGGTGGTCAGGGGCGGCACGGTCCGACCTGGCGATCCAATCGAATTGATTGGTGGTGCCGATGCCATCCCAGACGGTGTCCGCGGTCAGCGCGCGACCTGAAGCGCACCTCTATCCACCCAGGCGTATCTATTCTGTAGTCGGCGTTCCGCCCGAAATACAGGCGTATGCGCTGGCCAAATACTCGCGCTCGAGCCAGGGCATGCTGGAAAGCATCCAGGAGCTGAGTGCGCAGAAAGCGGAGCAGTTCCTCAACACCTTCTACTTTCAATACGGGCATCGGTCGATTGCCGACCTGGCGCACCTGGTCTTTGGCCTCGAGCAGATCTCGATCCTGGCAGCCATCGCCGTCGTCGACGAGCCGGTGTGGGACGGCCAGGAACGCAGCACGCGCTACCAGCCTTTCCGCAAGACAGGTTGGCATCTGCCCGACGAAGTCCTCGGCGGACCCGCCGAAGCGGTGTTCAGCCAGACCGCCGAGGGCCTGTTCAGCGCCTACGAGCAGCTGAGCGCTGCTCTGCTCGAGCACCTGATCGACGCCGTGCCACGGCCGGCCGAGATGAGCGACGGGCTCTATCGCCGCACCCTCCGCGCACGCGCTTTTGACGTCGCTCGCTCGCTGCTGCCGCTGGCGACGCACACCAGCGTGGGCCAGATTGTCAGCGCGCGTGTCCTCGAACGCCAGATCGGCCGACTCCTCGGCTCACCGTACGCCGAGCTACGCGCGGTCGGCGCGGACATGAAAACCACGTGCCAGCTGCCGGCTGAGGCGCCACTATCGGCAGAACCGCAGCCAGCCGCGGCACCCACGCTGGTCAAATACGCCGAAGCGTCCAACTACCCAGGGCAAGTCGCGCGCGAGCTCGCGCAGGCCGCCGAAGAATTGCTCGCGGCGTTGGACGCGCCGGATCGCTCCACGCTCGTGGACCTGGCCGAGCCATTCGCCGACCCGCTGCGCGAGATGGCCGCCACGCTGCTGTACCGCTACGACGCGCAGGGCCACAGTTATCGCCAGATCCAGTCGCTGGTGCTGGCTCTGGACGAGTCGCGCGTTGCGGAGCTCTTCGACCTCTCGCTGGCCGGTCGCGGCGGGCACGACGAGCCGCTGCGCGAGCATCGTAGCGGCTACGCCCTGGCTTTCGATGTCCTCGTCGACCTGGGCTCCTTCCGCGACCTGCACCGTCACCGGCGCTGCATCCAGATTGCGCAACCACTCACCTGGGCACACGCGTTCGCGGTTCCCGAAGACGTGTTCACCGCGGGTCTGGGCGAGCAGGCCGCGCTCGGCGCCCTTGAAGGTGGCCTGGGCGAAGCGTACGTGGAAGCCTTGATCAAGGCCGAGCAGGCCGCCTCGACGGTTCGCCACTCGGCGCCCCTGGCGGCGGACTATCTGCTGCCTCTGGCGTACCGAACGCGCTGCGTATTCAAGATGGACTGGGCCGAGGCCGCGTACATCGTCGAGCAGCGCACGCAAGCTGCGGGACACTTCTCCTATCGCCGCATAGCGTGGGGTATGTACGAGGCCTTGCGCGGTCGCTTCCCGAGCCTGGCCGCGCCGATCCGCGCGGTCGATCCGCGCGGTCCGCAGGACCTCCTCAAACGTTGAGCGCACTCGACGGGCTGCAGGTCCTCGATCTGACCCGGCTGCTGCCAGGGCCTTTCTGCACGATGCTCCTGGCGGACCTCGGGGCGGACGTGATCAAGGTCGAGGAGCCGAATGGTGGCGATCCCGCGCGCCACTACGCGCCGCGCCAGGGTGATACCGGGTCGCTCTTTCTGCTGATCAACCGCAACAAACGCAGTGTGACGCTTGACCTGAAGACAGATCAGGGCCGCGCGCAGCTGCTCAAGCTGGTCGATAGCGCGGACGTGTTGGTGGAGAGCTTTCGGCCCGGGGTCATGGCGCGCCTCGGGCTTGGCTACGAGGTGCTCGCGGAACGCAACCCACGGCTCATCTACGCCACGCTCAGCGGGTTCGGCCAATCCGGGCCGTATCGCAATCGAGCGGGCCACGACCTGAACTACCTCGCGCTCGCCGGGGTGCTCGGCTACAACGTCGATCGCGAGAGACAACCCGTCCCGCCGGGTGTCCAGGTCGCGGATCTTGGCGCAGGCACCTTCGGCGCGGTGGCGATCCTGGCCGCGGTCATCGCCAGACAGCAGACTGGTCGCGGCCAGGCGGTCGATGTCAGCCTGTTCGGCTCAGCCATCGCGTGGCTGCCAACACTCATTGCCACGCTCTTTGCGCAGGGTCACGCGCTGCCGCCTGGTGAGCCGGGCCTGGCCGGCGGTCTGGCGCAGTACGACGTCTACGCGACCGCCGACGGCCGCCACGTCACCCTCGGCGCGCTCGAACCGAAGTCCCTTGTGAACTTTCTGACTCGCGTTGAGCTGCCCGAGCTC
>WNFC01008372.1_pt1 | contig 11400 bp, 8 predicted proteins | sample 5400541 | NCBI WGS metagenome assembly WNFC01 (sample SAMN13153342, study PRJNA577476) | soil metagenome | isolation source: 120 cm saprolite under Douglas fir tree site 2 hole 2 replicate 1 | place: USA:California | collected 2015-04-18
TCGCAGACAACGATGGCGCCGGAACCCAGCATGGAGCCGGCTTCGCTGAGAGCCTTGAAATCAAGACGAACGTCGATCATCGACGCGGGAAGATAGCCGGAAGACGGCCCAGAAGGCGCGAAGGCCTTGAGTTGACGGCCCCCGCGAACTCCGCCGGCGTGATCGAAAATGACCTCACGCATGGGCGTTCCCATCGGCACTTCGAAAATGCCTGGGCGTGCGACCTGGCCGCTGACGCCGACAAATTTCAGGCCGCGCGAGCCACCGGCGCCTTGTGCGACAAACCAGTCAATCCCGCGAGCGAGTATCTGCGGAACGTTGATGAAAGTTTCCACATTGTTGATGACTGTCGGTTTTTGCCACAGGCCGATCTGTCCGGGAAACGGAGGCTTGTTGCGCGGTTCGGCGCGATGGCCCTCGATGGCTTCGATGAGCGCGCTTTCTTCGCCACAGATGTATCCGCCGGGGCTGACAAAAAGTTCCACGTCGTAGTCGAGATCGCTGCCAAGGATCTTCTTTCCCAGAAGCCCGGAGCGATAACAGCGGCGAATCTCTTCGCCGAGGATTTCTTCCTGAAGGTGGTATTCGTGGCGGATATAAAGGATGCCCCGCTTTGCGCCCGTGACGAGTCCGGCGATGATCATGCCCTCGATCAGGATATGTGGCAGATTGGTCATGATAAAGCGGTCCTTGATGGTGCCGGGCTCGCTTTCGTCGGCGTTGCAGACGACGTATTTGACGGGATCGGGCTGCTTGCGGACAAGGTCCCACTTCATGCTGGTAGGAAATCCGGCGCCGCCCATGCCTTTTAGTTCGGCGGCTTTGAGTTGAGCGAGGACGTCGTCCCAAGCACGCGATTGAACGAGTTTGCGCACGACGCCATACTTCTCGCCATCGCCATAGGGATCGGCTTTGCAAGGGACGCGCGTCTGCTCGGGATGCGGCTCGTGAATCTCATCGCCGCGCATGGCGCCGCGGGCGATTTGTTCGGCATGCTCAGCGGTGACATCCGTGAAGATGTGATCGTTGACGGAAATTGCAGGAGCGCGATCGCAGCGTCCTAGGCACGAGACGTCGCGGATCTGCACCTCGTCAGCCCGCGAGTTCGCAAAGCGCCGCTCGAGACCGGCGCGTAATTCGCAAGCGCCGTTGAGATGGCAGCTCATGTCCGCGCAGACGCGAATCTCGGCCTTGGGCGGCGGCACCAGATGAAAATGGGGATAGAAACTCGCGACGCTGTGAATTTGATACAGCGGCGTTTGGGTGCGTTGTGAAAGACCCTCGAGGTCCGCTTTGGGCAGAAAGCCGTGGCGAAGCTGGATGGCCCGAAGGTCGTCGAAGATCACGGCGCCCCGTCTCGCGGAAAAGCGCCGGGCGTGATTCCTAAACATGCGCGGCGCAAAGTGGCGTGCTGAATCCTTTGCATACTACTGGCAGGGAAGTCCGCTGTAAATAGCGTGCGTTTGCCTTTTCGCGCCGCGGCGCGAAAAAGACAACGCGGCCCGTTGACTTCTCCGCGGCGCAAACGATATAAGCAAACAGACTCACCGGTACACCGAATGCGCAACACGACCAACCTCTTCAATCTTCGCGTGGTCATTTTCACTTGGTTCATGGCGGTTCCGGCATTGCTTTCGGCGCAGAACGAACCTAGCAAATACATTGGACCCGGTTCATGTGCGTCGACGAGTTGTCACGGAAGCGTGAAACCCATCGCGGGAAGCCGGATTTTGCAGAATGAATACTCGACTTGGATCATCCAGGACAAACACAGCCGCGCCTACCAGGCATTGACTGGAGACATTGGCGAACGCATGGCGCGGATTTTGAAACTGGGCACGAAAGCGGAAGAAGCCTCGAAGTGCCTCGCATGCCACGCGCTGAATCCGCCGCCGGAGCAGCGCGGCCGCGCCTTTGAAATTTCGGAAGGCGTGTCCTGCGAAAATTGCCACGGGCCGGCTTCGGGCTGGCTGGGGTCGCATACGACAAGAACCGGGGCGCACGAGAAATCCGTAGCGCTGGGAATGCACGACACGCGAAACGTGATTCATCGCACCGAGAAATGCCTGGAATGCCACCTGGGGACGAAAAACAAATTCGTGGACCACGAGATGATCGCTGCAGGGCATCCGGATTTGTATTTTGAACTGGACTCATTTTCCGCGGTGATGCCGCGGCACTGGAAGTCGCCGCGCGAATCGGAACCGGGCAAACCTGCTGAAGATGCCGCGTGGGTTGGGATGCGCGAGTGGAGCGCGGGTCAGGCGGTCCAATTGCGCGCAGCGATGGAGCGGTTGACGTGGCGCGCGAAAAACGAGCGCTTCGACAAAAAGGATGTTTGGCCGGAATATTCCGAACTTTCCTGTTTTGCGTGCCATCACGCGCTGGGGCCCGCGAAAGACAGTTGGCGGCAGGAGCACGGTTACGTGGGGCGGCGCCCCGGCGATCCGGTATGGAACAGTTCACGTTACGCGGTTTTCCGCCTGCTGGCGAAGCAGATCGACTCGGCGAACGCGCAGGAGCTGGACCGTCACCTGCTTGCCGTGTCCGACGAGATGAGCAAGTTGAATCCGGATCGTAACGCGGTGGCATCGGCTGCGTCCGCGGCTGCGCCGCTGGCGCAACAAATCGCCGAGCGATTGGCAACCATGCGATACGATCAGGCAATTGTCTTGCGGATATTGCAGCGCATCCCTGACGATGCGGAAACTATCGCTCTGTCCGACGAACGCGCTGCGGAACAAGCAGTCATGGCGCTCGATTCGCTCTATATCGCTTATAGCAAGGACGCAAAGCCGGCAAATGCTCCCGAAGTCCGCGCCGCCATTAATGCGCTCTTTCAGCAGCTCGAGAATCCTTCCGCTTACAACGCCGATCAATTCGCTTCTGCACTTCGCCGCATTCGCACTTTGCTTCAATAACTCACTTCGGTCACGATAGAATTGCTTGCCTTCGAGTTTCTGTCGGGCTCTCAATGAATCGATATGAAACATGGTTCTGCGGAACGCGGCTGTGGCGGTGGGTGACTCGGCGCCAAGTTTTGCCCTGGGTTTTGCAAGGCTCGCAACTGGGCGAGCACGTGTTGGAGTTGGGCGCCGGGCCAGGCGCGGCGACGGAGGAGTTGGGGCGCCTTGCGGGTCGCGTGACCAGTCTCGAGTACGACCACGCCTTTGCGGCAAAGCTGGGCGCGCGCGTGAATGGCTCGAATGCAACAGTGATCCAGGGCGATGCGGCGACGCTGCCCTTTGCAGACGGAACATTTTCTTCGGCGATTGCCATCCTGATGCTTCATCATTTGCGCTCAGGCGAACTCCAAGATCGCGCCTTTGCGGAAACCTGCCGCGTGCTTCGACCGGGAGGCGTGTTCCTCGCATTTGAAATTCAGGATGGGTGGCTGCACCGCGTAGGACATATCAAGAGCACGTTTGTGCCAGTGGCGCCAGCCTCCGCGTTTGCGAGACTGACGGCCGCGGGATTTTCAAAGGTGACCGTTGACATCCAGCGCGGCGGGTATCGAATCCGGGCGCTACGCTCGCTAGAATCCTGAACACTACACGCGCTGCGTGCGGACTAACTTTTCTCCCTCCGAAGAACGATTACAACAAAAAACTGCCAGTGGAACGCGGCCGGCTACCGGCTGGTGGCCAGCGGGCCAAGTTCGGAGCGCGTCTGCATCACTCGAAGGATGGAATCGCGCGTGACGATGCCAACGATCTGAGGCGCGCCGTTTGTGACGCCGCTCACGACGGGCATCTGATTGACATCGGCGCTCAGAAGCCGCTCGAGCAAACGCAGAAGAGGTTCTTCCGGCGAGGTCCAGAGTATTTTTTCCCGCGGAATCATGGCGGCTTGCACGGAGTTGTGGGCCCACTCATCACGCGGGACGGAGTTGAGAGTGTGAACGTTCATCATGCCGACGAGGCGGTCGTCGCTGACCACGAGATGGACGCGGCGGCCGGTGCGCAGAACCTCGGCGCTGTATTCTTCGAGAGTGATGTGCCCGGGAGCAGTGGGGACTTCCTTGCTCATGACATCGGCGGCGCTAAGCCCGGCCAGCGTTTCGCGGACGGCTACTTGAGCGACACTCTCTTGCGCGGCGTTTAGAATGAACCAGCCGATGAAGGCGGTCCAGAGCCCCTGTCGGACGAAACCATTGAACACACCGTAAGCGCCTAACAGGATCATGGCGTAGGCGATTATTTTGCCGCTGGCGCCCGCGACACGAGTTGCCTTTTCAAAATTCTTTGTTACTCCCCAAACCATCGCGCGAAAAATTCTTCCGCCGTCCAGAGGAAATCCTGGCAAAAGATTAAAGACGGCGAGCGCGAAATTGGTCTGCCAGAGCCAGGTGGCCAATGCCCCGACCGTCTGGCTGTACGGAAAGAGCAGCGTTAAGCCAAAAAAGCCGACGGCGAGAAAGCCGCTGGCGAGAGGTCCGGCAATCGCGATGTTGAATTCCTGAATGGCCTTGGAAGGTTCGCGCTCGATGCGCGCCAGGCCACCGAAGAGAAAGAGAGTGATGGAAACAACGCGAATCTTGTAATGCTGGGCCACGATGCTGTGGGAGAGTTCGTGGAACAGAACTGAGGCGAAAAAGAGGAGGCTGGTCAGGACGCCGACGGTCCAATGCTGGGTGTCGGTCCAAAGCGGATGTTCCTGCTTGTATTGCGAGGCGATCATGTAGGTTATGGCTGCAAAAATGAAGACCCAAGTGGAGTGGAGATAGATGGGGATGCCGAGAATTTTGCCGATGCGTAAACCTGATCCGCGGTTCATGGGTCGTCTCATGGTTAGCGTAGCACAAGAGTTTGACGGACGTGGGGAGGGCCAGCCCGATGCGAGCCAACAAGAGCACCTTGCGTCGAGCGGGGAGGGTGCGGAGGAACGAGCGGGTACCCCCACCCCCCGGCAGTTTTCGTAAGAGTGGCAAACAAAGGATTTGCGGGATACGGAACTTGGAAGAAGGTACGGAAAAGAGGAAGTAAGGAGGAAATGAGATAAGGAGGTGGGGAAAAAGAAGGGAATTCGCTAATGGGAACGGAGCGGAGAGGGGAATAGCGTGGGACTTGCGGGGCTGGCAGGTCCTTTCGCTCAGAGCGCTGTGGGTAAAGTGGAGTCGGGAATTCACGAGAGATGGTAGCATGAGATGTTAATTCTATAAATAGCTACCTTTATGGTACTGAGAGGTTCGTGTGCCGTTAGGGCTTAAGTAGAGGAAAAGAAAGAACTAACGCTCGTTCGGTTCCACTGGCTACAAGTTACGCAAAGCCAATCTGAGGGCAGAGGAATTCGATTCCCGCCTAATCGTCCTGGGCGCCGCCGAGGGGCTGCGGAGGGAGCGGATCGTCAGGAATGGCCGAATTGAGGGATTAGGCTTCAGCAAAAAGAAGTTGACAAGTGACATTGCTTATTATACTTTCCGCGAAACTCTCCCGAAGGTTTACCACCTTGCAGTGAAAAGTACGGTGAATTGTGGACGAACTCGAAGCTACTCGCTGCAGTTACCCAGGAACTTCGAATTCGGCTGGATTCCAAACCAAAGGAGTCGCCCCATGCCCAGCCCGGTTACGCGGTTTTCCCGATTCTGTTCTCATCTGTTCGCCTTGTTGTGTCTGCTTTTGGTGCATTCGGCGCGTGCCCAGGACCAGAAGGTATGGGAGGCACGCGCCATCGTCGGGTACCACCAGGCGGGGGCCTCGTCGGCAAAATTCAGTCAAAATTTTTTCTTCGATTTCTTCATCATGCGGAACCTATCCGAGGGGGATCTCTGGGATGAGGGTCACTTGAACCTGTGGGGCGACCTCCGAATCGCTAGTTTTCCGCAACAGGTCACAGCAGGGGTTGGCACGTTTGCTGCTAACTTTGCGACCCAGATTTCAAACCTTCCGGTAAACCAACTGGCACAGAGCGCGGACTTCCAGACCGGGCTCGAATACGTGCTGAAAAAGTGGGAACCCAACGACACCTACAGGACGCTGGGATTGGTGGGCTATGTTGGGGCCTTGGGGGCATTCCAGCCACCCGATTCCCAAATGGAAATTTTCAACGTTCCCGATAAGGCGTCCTTACAGTACCCTGCGTTTGCGGCACGGTTCCCGGCGGCCGCGAATGCGAAGTACGCCGGTTTTGTCCCGCCGAACCGCGAACGTTTCTATCGGAATTTTGGCTTGGGCGTTCGCGTGACGACGTTCGACAAGGAAAAGGACGAAGTGCTCGTCCCGCCCGCGACGTACACACTTTCATTCGGACAAGATGAAGCCATCACGGGGGGCACCTTTACTTCCGTGGTGGGCAAAATAGACGTGTTCTATCCCCTACACATCCCAGGGACTGACGCGAAGTACAAATTCCTCTATTTATTTGCTAATGCAAACCTGCGGTTAAGCAAGGCCACGAGCATTCCCACCTTCGCATTGCAGAATCCCAACGCCAACGGAATAACAGTGCAGCCTTTTGATCCTAACCTCGCGGTTATCACTATCCCCAGCAGCCGGGACACATATCGATTTGGTGTGGGAATAGACCTACTCAACCTGATACATCCGGCAAATTAGCGGGGCTTGTCATTCCGGCTGGACACTTGAGTGGGGGAGACAATGGCGGACGTCAAACCAAAGGTCGCGGTAGTGGTGGTTCACGGAGTGGCTTACCACGCGCCGGGGGCTTCGGCGCGAGCTGCTTCAGAATTGCTCCACGGTCTGAGGCTGGCCGACAAGAAATCACCGTACGGACCGGACACTCAGGAAACCGTCTCGATTCCCTTGAAGCAGTTGAAAGTGAAGCCGCTCCCGGAGCCGGACCCTGGATGGATGAGTGGAGTGCCCATTCTTGGTCGCTTGGTAGCAGCCTTTCAGGAAAGAACCGTCTTCCTGACGCGTGCTTGGAAAAAGATGCCGCGTTTGGATGAACCCGCAAGCGAAAAGGTAGCGAATGATTTCATGCGGCTGCTCTTGCAGGATTATCGTGGTGTGGATTGCCCTCTGAAAGAACCTGCTGAGCATGATGAGGCGGCGTCTTACGTGACAACGCGTATCAAGATGATGCGCGGCGAGACTCCTCCGTCGGGTAAGGGGGGTACGGGGAGCACTTCAAACACTGCCGCGGCAGAGCCGCCCGACGATCCATCCGGGCCCGCTAGTCGCCCAGCACAGCCTGAAAAGGAAGTGCACATCTATGAGTGCTACTGGGCAGACCTGTCGAGGCCAAAGAACACCATCCTGAGTTTTTTTCAAGGGCTGTACCAGATGCTTTTCCATGTTGGCAGTTTGAGCCGACTGGCAATCAGCACAGGCAGTGACGCGAAAGAGAATCGCGACCGGAAAGCGTGGAAGCGGCTGGACCGAGCTCAGCACTGGGCTGTTCGCATCCTTACTCTTCCTATCCCGATCCTCAACGTGATTCTGTTCATTTCACTCTTTGGTGCTCTGCCCCACTTGGTTGGGGAAACGACGGCCAAGTATGCCGCCGTTATCAGCGGGGCCTTGTTAGGCTTGTTGGTGTGCATGATCGTGTCTCCGCGACTGTCGGCATCTCGGAGTCCGATGAGGTGGGTGGGCATCCCCGTAGCCTTCGGGGTTGTTTTCGGCGGCGTGGCGTGGCTGGTGCTGATATTAAAGTTATCAGCCATTTGGATTCTCGCGCTCGAAGGATGGATTCTTGGCGCCGGGATCGTCTATCTATCAGTCAGTTCCTACGACGAAGTACGGGACGGTGCGAAGGAGGCGGCTGCACTGCTTTACGGCCTTTCGTTCGTGATATTTCTAGGGCTCATCTGGCGTGTTGACAAAGCGTCAGAGCTTCCCGTTGCGCAAGCCTCGCTGTGGATGGTGCAGATCGTGCTAGCAGGTCTGCGCGCATCCTGGATTCTCCTTTTTATCTTTATGTTTCTGGCGCTCTGTTTAGGGAGCTACGCTTGGAGGTTTCATCCAAAGAACAGTGCGGAGCGAGGGCGCGCGAAAGCCGCAGTGCGCACCAGCCGCTTCGCGTTGGCTATGCCTACGCTAGGGATACTTATCGTAACGCTGGCGCTCTGGAGCGGACTGTTTGTCAAAACTACGAACAAATCAACTTGTCAAGCATGTCCCTCTGAATCTTTGGCAACCAGCCTCACTGAAAAGACTCCTGACAAACTCGGCGGACTGTCTGTCAAGACTACAACCAAACCAGCATGTCAATTGTGTCCCTCTAAGTCTTTGGCAACAAGGCTCTTCAGTGAGACGACTCCTGAGGAATCCATTGGACGATGGTGGATAGACTGGTCACTCATGTATCCGCAGAGGGTTAGGCCCTTTGCTGCTCTACCTGGCGAAACTGCGGACCCGAGTCCGGATGCTTATTTTAGAGGTTTGCTCGTGTGGAGTGCGACACCAGCTTTCCCGATGGTATTAGTCGTTCTCCTCATGGGGATATTTCTCCTGCTCCTTTGGCTGGTGCCATCAATTTTGACGGAAAAGTCGCCTCCTCGGGGTTCCAACAATGCTTCCTCGAAACGGATGGGGGGGTGGCTGTCCCGTGGTTTGGATACCACGGCGATTGTATTTGTGTTGTTTGGGATTGCCGCCTTCGTCTCGCCACTGGGATACGCGGCTACGCATTACTTAGCTATTTCTGATGCCAAGGATAATCCCGATGTAATCAAATACGTGATCTACCCGACGGCCTTGATTTTGCAATGGTTGGGACTTGCCACTGGATCATTGGCCATCCTGGTTTCCGTGGCGAAATCGGGTTCTTCCGTGCTGGGGATTATCTTGGATGTGGACAACTATTTGCGGACGTCGCCGAAAGAGAAAACGCCGCGGGCGCGGATCGTGGAGCGGTATGTATCGCTTCTTCGATATCTTGCGGACGAAAAGAATGGGGGCTATGAGCGGATCGTGATCCTGGCCCACAGCCTGGGCGCCCTCATCTCAGGCGACCTTTTGCTCTACTTAAAAACGGAAGGAGATCCCGATCTCAGTGGATTCGGGCTTGGGACAAAAATTCCGATCCGGTTGTTTACGATGGGGGATCCGGCACGCCAGTTCCTGAATCGCTTTTTCCCCTATCTGTATAAGTGGGTGCGCGATACGCCTGATAACGGTTTAACCCACTTAGGAAAGCTCACACCGACTAGGCCGAATACTCGAATTGAAGGAACTCCAAATCCCAACGGGCTAGGACTTGAGCGCTGGGTAAACGCGTACAGAAGCGGCGACTACATTGGGCGTTCCCTTTGGCTGAACGAATGGTATGGCCGGACGACGACCGGGACTGGAGAATATCCTCAGCCAATCTCCGTGGCGCAAGACAATGCGGCGGCTCCGGTGCGCGAGGAAATGTGCATTGGCGCGGGCGCTCATCAGCACTACTGGGATCAGTCCGCACCGGACATCGCGGAGAAATTGGATCTGCTTATAAGTCTATAAGCTGGAAATTTACGTTTTGCATGGCGGTCCCGCGACGACTTCCAACCCACTTCAAAACTGCAAAGGACTGACGCCGAGATTTGTTGTGCTCTTGATGTAAGCCAACGTGTGCCTCGGCCTACAATGTGTTCCACGCAACACAGGTCTGCTCCTGCCCTGATTTCCCTAACCCTTTTATTTACAGATAGATAGCTCCTGGCTATCGCTGTGCCATTCCTTGAGTCGCACAACGGGAGGCACGACATGAACGCCATGCTGCAATTCGCAACGCTTGTTATTACCACTGTGTTTGCTGCGGCTGTTGCTGCCGGACTGAATTGGCTGTGCCTGGAGGCGGCGTTTCGGATGATGCGGCCCGCCACGGCTCGAAGAGTTCCGGTGCGGACAGAACTGGTGCGCGGGACAGCGCAACTGGCGCGGGCTTATGTTCCGCAACGTTGAGCACGCCGGGGAATGCGCCCACAGGCTCCCGACCGTAGCGGAAGAGCACAGGGTCTTTGTTTTCTAGTGTGAACCGGGGCCTGCGCTACTGGGCTCAGGATTGGAAGAAGGGGGTAGTTCGATGTCGGCTCTGAAATGGCTGTTAATGCTGGTGGGCGCCGCGGTCTTCGGAAGCGCGGGGGCTCTCGTGGCTTACGACGTCTATCTCTCGGAACAACTGCGGCGGCTTCTGTCGCGGAACAAAACGGACGAATCCGGTGCGGACTTGAAGGCTCGCGCTGAGCGGAATCGCACCCGGAATCCTTTTTCCTTGCGCGTAAATATTCTCGGCGGCAGCGCCGGACAAGGTCTCCGCTAGCCAATACCCCTGTGGGTGGCCTGGGGCGCGAAGTTGACGGGAGGAGAGATCATGCGCACAAAGGCAAGCACCGCCGCGCTTGACCCTTTTAGCCAGAGGCCGCTCCTCCTCCGGCGACGCGTTCCGCGCCACCCGGCTAGCGGTCAAGAATTGCAAGGAAGCGGATCGAAACAGAGACGCGATTTGAATGGCCAGGGAAACGACCGTGAGGACGGCGACAAGAATTACAAGCGAGGCGTACATCGGAAAGCTGGCAAGGAACTTTTGCAGGCGAATTCTTGCCACCGTGCTGCTCACGGCTTGCGTGCTGGTTGCGCCAGCGATTGCTTCGATGATGCGCGCGCCGCTCAATAGAGTTCGCGTCCCTAGAATCGACTCGCGAGCGATCGAGAATCTACAACGATGGGCTGACGACGAGAAGGATGCACGGCCCGAGGAACTCTAGCCCTCAGATCAAGCAGCGAGCATCACTCCCAAGCAGAACTCCCCCAGAACGGAAGAGGCCCGGCACGAGTAGGGCCTCTTCTCGTTTTCATCGATGATTTCGTGATCTGAGCCCGGCCCCTATTCCTTCACAACTGGATACTTGGGCCGCGGGGGAAGGCCCTTATAGCTTTTGACCGCTTCCTTGGCAAGCTCGATGGCTTTTTCGAGTTGCGGGTCATGGCCGCTGACGACAAGGTCGGGCCGTTGCGCCACAACGTAGTCCGGATCAACGCCGTGATTTTCCACGATCCATTCGCCACCATTGTCCGCTGACCAGAATGCGAACTCCGGCGCAGTGACGTTGCCGCCGTCATGCAGCGGAATCCCGCGAGAAATGCCGACGAGTCCGCCCCACGTGCGCGTGCCCACGATGGGCCCAATTTTCTGGCGATGAAAGAACCAGGGGAACGCATCGCCGCCGGAGCCCGCAAGTTCGTTGACGATCATTACCTTCGGTCCGTAGATCGCCACGGGTGGCCAGGGAGTGTCTTTCCCTTCGCGCGGCGCGAGCGCGGAGAGAAGCTCACGGCGGAGCTTTTCCGTGTAGAAGTCAGGAATCTGGCCGCCCGAATTGTAGCGCTCGTCGACGATGATGCCGTCCTTATCGAGCTGCGCGGTGAACTGCTTGTCGAACGCGATGATGCCGGGGAAGGTGGTGTCCGGCACGTGCATATAGCCGACGCGGCCGCCAGTCGCCTCCGAGACTTT
>WNFC01040094.1_pt1 | contig 11400 bp, 10 predicted proteins | sample 5400541 | NCBI WGS metagenome assembly WNFC01 (sample SAMN13153342, study PRJNA577476) | soil metagenome | isolation source: 120 cm saprolite under Douglas fir tree site 2 hole 2 replicate 1 | place: USA:California | collected 2015-04-18
CTAGTCGAAGCAGGCCCATTTCGCTCGTTGGGTGATCGCAAGCGACCAGGTCTTTCCTTCTAATGTCGGCAGAAGTCATGCTTTTGTCCGACTTGACGAACTGCAGGAGCCTTAATGCGTTCCCGCCTTTGACCTTGCTAAGGTCACCTTCCAGTTTGAGACTGCCATTCTTGTAAACCTTAGCTGTCACTACCGTCGGCAGCAGCCCCGCCTTAAAAAGAAGGGCGCAACAAGTACTTTTGGCTCGCAAAAAGACAAGTGAACCGTACTTCCGGTTGGGTCGGTGTAAGGCGGGCCCGGAGCGAGCCCGCCCTTGAGCTGCTACACTTTCTGACGAGCGTAGGACGACTTATGGGTTACCCTGCCCCGACAGGAAAGTGAGAGTTACCGGTACCGACCCAGCAGCGGGCGGTGGACCTGGGGGCTGCTTGGTGAAGACGAGCTTCTGGGAGATGCTCTGGCCGGGTTTGAGGACACCTTCCGGCAGAAACACGCGGATATAAGGATCGCCGGAGCTCGTGGTACCGCTGGCGTTCTCCAGCTTGAACTGACTGGAGAGCTCTTTGACTATTATCAGGAGGTGAGTGTCGATAACCGTTGACGCGTTAGTGTTGGTGATCTTATAGACGTCCTGTTGCCGATTGCCAGTTCTGGTAGAACTGGTCAGCTCAGTTCTCGCCTGCGAGGTCACGTCCAGGAACTCGAGACCCGCATCACGCCGTGAAAGGGGATCGTTGTTTGAGATGGGGCGTCCGCTCGGCATGAACCCATCCACCGCGCCCAAGGCCGCGAGGTCCGGCCGGTAGACGGAGTAGGTCAGGTCTCGCGCGTTCGGCTGCATCGTATCTGTGGTTGAGTTCGGATCGAAGGTGACGAATGCGGGATCAAAAAGGCCGTTCTCCAGGAAATCGGTGATATCTTTCACTTGATCCTCGGTGAGCCCTAAACCGCGAGGGAAACCTGGTCCGCGCGGGTTGGTAAAGCGAGGCGTCAGCGTACTGGCGGCGCCGGTCACAGGGTTCTGCGGCACACCAGCGTTGAAGTATTCCACTACGTCTCTCACACTGGTGAAGGCGCCGTTATGGAAGAAGAACCTGCTGCCCTTGAGCTGCCGCATCGTTGTGGAACGGAACTTGAAGGCGTCGCTGTCAAGGGCCGTAATCTCCTGCCGTCCATTATCGATGAAGTTGGGATCATTTCTCGCCAACCTGTTCAAGGCCTGGACCAGGTGGTCTGACAGCCCGATGTTGAAGAAGTTCTCTTCCACGAACTGGCCGGTCCCGGTCACGTCAGGGTCGTTCGGCTGCTTGTTGAGCATGGGCCCGGCGTGGCAGGAGAAGCAACCTGCGCCGCCATTGGTCGCGGCCGTGAAGAAGAGCTTAGCGCCACGCCGCTGGTTGGCGGTGAGGGCGCTGTTATCGCCGGCCAGGAACTTGTCAAAGGGCGTGTTCCGAGTGACCAGAGTTCGCATGAAGGTCGCCCTCGCTCGCAAGACGGTGTTGTCGTTGATCAGCAGATTCATGTTGCCCGCGGCGTCGGCTTGGGCCGCCTCTTCAGGAAACGCGTCGCGGAAGAGCTTGACAAAAGCCGGGACCTTCTGCAGTTCGGCGCCCTCAAAATCCTGCATCCGGTGAGCGTCGAGTAGCAGTTGCGCCACGTTTTCCTGCGCTGGAAAATTAAACGGGTTGAGGGCGCCGGGTAACGCGTCGATCTCGCCGGCGAACCCGCCCAACAATTGGCGGTTGTTAAAGGCGACTCCGACCATATTTGGCACATTTCGCGCTACACTGTCCAAGGCGTCGAGTCGGCCAGTTGCTACTAGCTCAAGAGGGGTCGGCAGCTTTTCGCCCCGGGCTGGGTCGTCCACCTCAATATGACCCGGTGGGGGGGGCACCAGGTAGACGTCCGTCAGAGTAGGAAGTGCGTCCACCAGCGCGTCGCCAGGGAAAAGAGGCGTGTCTCGCAGGCGCGGGAGGATGTCGACCCGGGGTCGGCGGCGTGGAATGAAGTTCCCCGAAGCGTCCGTGTAACTCCGCCCCTCGCCGCCCACGTTGAGGTTGATGAGCGTGCCCGATTTCCCCGCCACTTCGCCCAGGTGACAGCTCCCGCAGGAGCCGGTCTGCCTGGTGGCGAGCACACCGCCGAACGACGGGATAATGCGGGCCGTTGTAACGGGATCGAAGAAGGTCAATTTCCCGAGATAACGTTTGGCCTCGGTGGTCTGGAAACGCGGGTCGGACGTAAGAGTTCCATCAGGGAGCCGCGGCTGGGGAAGTTGGTCATTGTCCGGCACCAGCAATTTTTGAATTCCACCGACCTGCTCGTCAATGAGCCGGCGCAACTGAGTGGGGCTATTTTCTGAACTGTCGTCCTGAGCAGGGGCTATTCCGCTGAATAACGGGACGAAAATAGCCACGGCGCCGGCCACCAACTTCAGGAACGCAAGGCGACCGACCGGCTTTGGTTTCAAAGTGTCGCCTTGTCGATTCCCGGGCTCTGCAAGCTGCACTTCCGGTTTGCTCTTCATGTTTCGTGCACCTCAAGAGAACAGATTAGGAACCCGCTCCAATGCCAAACTCGACCAATGAATGTGGACGTGCTGGCGAAACTTGTGTTTGTGTGGGCGACAGCTCACGCTGCCGTCAGATACAGACGAATCCTAGGAACATCAGAGCGCGAATCTTCTTCGTTGTAGCGCTTCTTTTGACTCCAGGCACACATCCAATTCGGGCTCGCAGCTGAGAAAATCCACACAACGATGGTCCCGGACAATCAGACTCACGACTGACGAAAAAGTTTCCATAAGCAGTTTTTCAGTTACGCGCAGCGGCATTCGTGAGTCGCGGCGAAGTAGCACGCTACTTGGGGAACGGTAGAGTTGCGGTGATCGGGCGTCAAATCAAGATATTGTCAAGAACAAATTAAGCAAATCTATAGCGCAGGACCTTCTTAATTGGTTGATCGTCTCTTTTCCTGCGCAGTGAGCGGAGCAGGCACTATGAAATCAAGCCGTGGGCCATCTGGTGACGCGTGATGAGACTCGATCTACAATCAGAGTGGCAATTCAGACGCCAGCGCCCTTCCAATTTGCCGGGAAACATCCTGTTGCACGCTGAGAATGTCGCCCAGCACTCGATCATAGGTTGCCGACCAAAGGTGGATCTCGTCTTTTGCCTCGATCAAGTGTGCCGTGATGCGGATGCGCTTTCGTTCGCGCCGAACACTTCCTTCGATGACATAGTGGGCTTTCAATTCCCTACAGATGTCGCGGATGGATTTCTTTGTGCCCATGTATTGAATGGCAGACGTTCTGGCGATTACCCCGAGGCGTCGGGGGTTCAGTTGCGCGAGCTGAGAGATAAGATCCGCAAATAAGCCCTCTGCGAAATACTTTTGATCGGCACTGTTCCCGAAGTACTCGAAAGGAAGAACGACCAATTTCCTTTTTCCCATGGCTGAATACGCTCGCCGCCCCTGCCTTTCCACGAATGAGACGAAGCGGTATCCTCGGCCTGGCAGAGTCTCTATGAATCGGGGCCTTCGTGCGGAATCTCGCAGCAGTACCCGTAGCTTGTTCACGGCAGTATTAAGGTTTTGCTCATAGGCTACGGTGGTGTCCGGCCAAAGTTTCTCGCGGAGAGCCTTTCGGCTGACGATTTCGCCGGGATTCTTGAGCAGCAGTTCCAAGATCTTCAATGGCTTTTTTTCGGCTTTTAGACGCACGCCGTTCCTATACAACTCACTGGCGTGAAGATCCACCTGAAGATTCCCGAAACGGACGATTCGCGCACAGTGATTTCCCACCGTTCATTTCCAGCTGATCATGGCAAGTGAGATGATCACACCCAACGAAGGTTTCACGGCGATTTTCGGAGGGATGTTTTTACAACTCTAAAAGCCACTACGCACCCAATTCCGAAATCCTTCCGCGACTCAATGTAGGGTATTTCTTAGCTGTGCTGAAATACCCTATCGGTATACATGCGGCCTTAACAACCCGTAACTCAGGCCCCATAGATTAGGATGAGGCTTGGGCTCGGGCTCGGACTCCCTGCGCTTCAAGTAACATCCAGAACCTTACGCACACAGCCCTCATGAGACTACCTTATGATGAAGCGGTAGTCGGAACCGGGGGTGTCGAGGTTCCGTGCGAAGCAAAGGCGAGAACTCTCGCTGATTTTCTGGATGGTCTTTCAGAACCCAACGACATTCAGTCCCCTCTTTCCGTTTGAAGGCGAGCGAGTTCACGCTCGTACAGGAGATTGTGAGGAAACTCCCGATGCAGCTCGCTCAAGATGAGCTTCGCGTTTTCGTGGTCGTGCCTCCGCAACGCTGCCACGGCGAGCAACAATTTGGCAAACGGCTTCAGAAAATGGCCTCCTTTGGCAGTGAGTTCGAGTTCCCTCAATCCTTCGTTCCGATCCGTGTTGGCACCTCCGGCCCTTAATATCCAGCGCAGCGGTGCCGGCTTAGTTCCCAAAAGATAGTTCTCCACGCCCAGAGCCAGGTAGGCGTCGTAACAGCCGGAGTCGACCATGAGAAGTCTCTCGGCCGACCTTCGTCCTTTCTTTGTATAGGAGAGCGACGCGCCATCCTTCCGCTCGATGAGGGCGGCGTAGTCCGCGCGCAGTCCATCTACCATTGTCATCGCCAAAAGAGCGTTAACAGATGCAGCATCTTTCTCCAACTGTTTCGCTGCCAGCATGTCGGCCAATGTCAGTTCGGAATCAAACAATTTCTTCAAGCGCGGGTCCGGCGTCAATTTCTTGCGCTGGTGAAACGTTTGGTCGTCTCGGAAGAGTTCGCTTTGCAGGACTCCGAGTCGATCGAATTCCTGAAATAAGTAAGCGCTGGCGGCTGCAGCCGGGCCGAGGGGATCGTCCGGATAGCGGGCTTTCCAATCCGAAAACTGGGCCTGGGCCGCGTCGAAGTTCAGGTCGTATAGGGATTCAAAACCGGCATCGAGATAGGGCGCAGATTCAAAGCCCAGCTGGCAATTTGCAAGCATCGCCGCTGGCGTCATCAGAATACTTATGAATGTCAGGCTCGTGACTCGAACCGCGAGCAACCTTGCAATCTTGCGCAAGTCGAATCGCATTCTTTTTTGCCTTGAACACCGTGAAGCTTAGGTTCCGTCGATTGACATTGGCGTTACGAAACGTATTGATTGCGCCCCGCCATAACGCCTCCAAGCCTTCGAAAATTGGCGTATTCACTACCGCGGGCGACACCGCATTGACGCGAACGCCCGCATTTGCGAGCTCCAGCGCGAGATGCTGCGTTAAGGCGTGCAGCCCAGCTTTCGCCATGGAATAGGCTGAGGAGGGAGTGGCTTGCACGGCCTGCCGGGCCCACATCGATCCGATATTCACGATCGCGCCGCCGCGCTTACCACACACCATATTCTTGGCTACGCATTGCGTGATGAAAAAGAGGGCCCTGTTGATTTCAAGATAGCGGTCATAGTCCGCTTCGGTGTGCTCAAGAAACGGCTTGGGAGCGAAAACGCCTGCGGCATTCACAAGCAAGGTTGCGTCCGCGTGCTTCGCATGGAGATGGTCGATCAAACTGGCGCGTCCAGCGCCGCTCGTTATGTCAACGGTCCATCCACACACCTCGCCACGCGGACGCAGTTCCAGGATCGCGTCCCTCGTCTTGGTCTCGCGACGGCCAACTAGCACAGCGCTGCCGCCATTGCTGAGCACCAGTGACGCCACGGCCTTCCCGATTCCGCTTGTGCCTCCGATGACAATCAGTTTCTTGCCCGCAAAGTTCAATTCCATTCGTTTCTCTCTTTCCTTTTCTGCAATCAAAGTTGCTCGTTCGCCGTGTCGGCCTCGTTTCAGCTGTGAACTTACAAACGCTCTCTACACTAATTCTTTCTTCTCGAAGCGAAACAGGTCCGGTCGGGCATAGTGACCTGAGACGTCGAGGGTCATGAACTCGCGGTCAATCTGCATGAAATCAAGATCCGCCACGATGAGTTCTTCACGATTGAACACGGGCTGAACAACGTAATGCGAATCAGGCCCGATAATCGCGCTGCCCCCGCGCTCTATCCATTGGTCGTCAGCTGACGTCAGTGGGACGCCGCGCGGAAGCTCCCGAGGTACGTCGGCGGCAGGCATCATTAAACCGACCGCCAACACAAAGCACCTGCCTTCAAAGGCGTAGTGTCTGCTGGCTAGTTGATGTAATTCGTGAACTGTCGGCCACACAGCGACGTGGACGTGCTCGCCGGAATTGTGCATGGCCATGCGTGCGAGCGGCATCCAATGTTCCCAGCAAATCAATCCGCCTATGCGTCCGACGGACGTGGACACGGCCTCCAGCCCACGGCCATCACCATTCCCCCACACGAGTCGTTCCGCGTAGGTCGGCACGAGTTTTCTGTGGTGGTTTCTGAGCCGCCCATCCTCTGAAATCGTCAGAAGCGAATTGTAAAGTGTGCCGTTTCCCGGACCGTCATCGACTCGCTCACTCGTTCCCATCACAATCGCAATTTTGAGATCTCGCGCTGCTTCGCTGAGCGCATGCACCTCTTCGCCGGGAACGGTGACGCTGTTAGATCTCAGCCTGGCGAAGACCTCTTTCGCAGAAGCGTTTTCCCACAGTGCCGCGCCCGGACAAACATCGAGCCAGGCGGGATAGCCCGGCAGCCAGGTCTCTCCAAACGCAACGAGCCCTGCATCCTGCTTGGCCGCCTGCTGGATAAGATCGAGAGCCTTCTTGAGGCTGGCTCGCTTGTCCAGGTAGACGGGAGCGGATTGCGCGATGGCCACACGCACTCGTTTCGACTCAGCAGCCCGTTGTCCTGTTTTCTTTGTCACGAGGATATACTCCGAGTCGCGGTTTACTTCGCCAAACCAATCATGCGGGGCCCCGCAGCACGCCCTGCAAAGACTGCGGCAGGGCTGGGAAGCAAAGAATGCTCCTTGACCCCGTTGGATTCCGCCGTAGTGATCGCCCGGCGGATCGCAGCGAGTGTGGCGCTATCGTCGAAGCGGACCCTGGCCCCATCCGATTGGACACCCAGTTGCGACCACAATGTAGCCAGATCCACGCTCACCGGCTTGTCTTTCATTCTTCTGTACAACGGCTGAAGAACGCTCACCCCTACCGCGCGATCTCCGACTCTCAGTGCCTCCTCAAGATCCCATTCCCGCCGGATGTCACCATCAGCCTCGAGAATGCCGCGAAGAGCGTGTTCCAAGCCCTGCGCATTGTTTGTCTGGCGTCGAATCTCAACGTCAGCGAGCAGGCAAAACAGCGCTCCTCCCCAATAGGTTCGCCCCCAGGTGTGCGTGTGATCGAGCCCCCGGTCTCCGACCTGAGGCAGCCCCTGGGGCATGTCCCGGACTAGGTCCAGCCACATCTGGTCTGCCGTAAGGTCTCCGACGCGAATGCGAGCGATCGGTTCGACGTAGGTGGCGATTCCTTCCTCGATCCAATGGTGCTTTTCGTCCACGGAAGGAAAAGCCAGGTGGACCATTTCGTGGGTCAGCATCCAGTCAGAGGCAAGCTCCGAAGGAGAAGTGTCGCTGCCGACACGTATGGTGATCCGCCCGCCTCGATCACCAAAGGCCATACCGTCGCGGACACCTCTTCCCTCGAAGGGAGTGATCCGAATCAAGACTTGAGGCACAGGAAAGCGGCCGTAATAGGTCGTCACGGACTCAGCGGCCGATTCGACCCAGCGAAAAATGTCCTTCACGGGCAAGTGCAGAGAGCTCCGTTCGATCACGATGTCGATGCGAGCGTTTCCGATCAGCAGCCTCGAAGTCATGTCGCCCGCCGTCGCCGCAAGGCAGAAAGAAAGGAGAAAAAGGAGCGCAATCGACACTGCGCAGCCGGAGAAACCCACCGTAAGTGTTCGGAGCATTGAATAACCATGAAAAGCTTTCTTCCGCAAGAGCGCGCGATCAGGCCGTAACTGAATTCGCCTGCTTTACCCGTGTCGAGCCATAAAAATATGCCAGCGCGGTGTCCACCGAAATCCTGCCCGCACCAAAAACCAGCACGATCAGGGAGACGATGAGAAACGCGAAGGGAGCGGCGGCAATAAATTTGTCCGGATCGGAGAAGAAAGAGAGCAAAGCCTCCCGGTCTCCGAGTACGTAAGCCATGGTTAGGTTGACGCCAAGTACGAGGCTTGTGATTCTGGAACACAGGCCCAAAGCCAGGAAGATGCCGCCAAAGAATTCGACGCAAGCAATAAAGACTGCCATCTGCGCAGGCATCGGTAAGCCAAGGCTGCCAAAAAACTCCGTCACATTGGGCAGATGATGGAGCTTGCCCCAGCCACTCTGGGCGAGTTGCCATCCCCAATAGAGCCGCACAAATAAGAGGAATGGCGACTGCAGGTAAGAGACTAAGGCGAAGAACTGGTCATGCCACTGCTTGACTCTAGCGACTAGATTACTCATGGTCTCGATCCTTACTCTTTTCTCGCGGCTTTTCTCACCGCGCATGTATTTGTTCCGGCCGACAGATCTATCCCAGAGTTGCCCAAGTCTGAAAACGGTGTCGAAGGTATCTCCCACGATCAAACTCGGGAATCGAACAGTGTTGCAAGGCTAGTTCAATCGCGTGCTTGACCGTTTTTCCGTTGCGCAACGCTGAGAGCAACGCGAACTCCTCGCGTTCGATGCGGCGGAAGTAGACGCAAAAATCAGCCCGGTGAACAACGAGAAAGATTTACTTTGGCTCAAGAGCAGCGACAGCTTGAACTTTCATACTCCTCCGGTTCTCCGTCAGAGCATTGCTCGCGAAGTCGGCGGTGCTGTTGTCCTCCCGGATCTTGGGTGCTCAAAGACGTCTTCAGTGAAGGAAGCAGAGTCGAAGCCTTGACCGCTGCTCCGGTTCCGGCGAACAAACCCGCCAACGCCGCACCTGCGAGCATGGCTTTTGTCGTTTTCGTCATTTCAACGTCTCCCGTCAGATTTACAATGAGGAGCGCAATCGGATCTTCGCCGAACCTAGAGGTTGGGCGCGTAGTATCCCGTTTTTGCGTAGACGCTGAGAGGTGGAAGACCCTTGGGAGTTCGCAGTTTGATTTTGATCTTGCGCCAACGGGCGTCGCGGGCGCGATTACTTGGGTGGTAGCCCAAGATATATTGGTTTCGTAACTCCGCGCCGATTTTTGCGGCGATGTCCGGCAGCTGGTTGATATTTTCGACGGAGAAGGCGCGCCCACCAGTCTGTTCCGTCGTTTCGCTGAGCAGCGTGGGCCCATTGAGTTCCTCCAGCGTTCGGCTGCGATACTCAACGGGGTCAAAAATGCCGATTGAATAGAGCTGCGTGTCCGCTTCCCGCACGATCCGCTTAATATCTTTCTCAGTGTACCGACTACTATTATCGCCACCGTCGGATATGATCAGGAGGGCTCGTTTGCCGTTGCTTGCGATGCGCATCTGATTGAGCCCAAGATAAATGGCATCAAGTAAGGCGGTCTTGCCCTTGGCAGAGGCTGGGAGCATAGCGCTCTGCAAATCTTCGACATTGTGCGTGAACGAACTGAGGAGTTGGGCGCGCTCGTTGAAACCGACGAGAAAGAACTCATCTTGTGGATTCGCGGTCTTGAAAAACTGGAGGGCGGCTTCCTTGGCCTTGCCACGGAGACAACCTTGGGAAAGTTGAAGATGGTGGCGCCTAAGAGCAAGAGTAGGATGAGCTGCTTGGATAGAGCGCGGGCGGTGATCGTAATATTCTTCATGATTCGTCCAGATTTTTTATTTCGCGGAGATCTCTCTAAGGCTATTCACTGGAGACAAGCGCGAGAGAGTGGCCTGCTGTCTCGTGATCGCGTCGCGCGCGGTAGCCCCGTACCCCTCAAGCAGTTCGCGCAAGCGCTTACGGGCCTTGTGCAGTTGAGACTTTGAATTTCCGACCGAGCGTCCGAGAATCTTGGCAATTTCCCTGTGGTTGTAACCCTGAACGTCGTAGAGAGCAAAAATTTCCCTGTAGCCACGCGGCAACTGTTCGATAGCTGATTGGAGCGTGACGCGGTCGACCAAGCCACTCAGCCGCGGATCAGGCGCTCCGATTTCATTGCGTGGCCCGTCATCCCATTCACCGCTTCCGTCGATATCATCGAGTGATGTAGAAATCGGCTTCTTCCTGCGCAGGCGCATCAGAACAAGGTTCACCGTCAAACGATGCAGCCAGGTCGAAAACGCGGATTCGCCACGATAGGTATGAATCTTCCGGAATAGCTGTATGAAGACTTCCTGAACCAGATCCTCTGCCTCAACGGGGTCGCGAAGCATGCGCAGGCAAAGCGCGTGCACGCGTCCGCTGTGTTGCTGATAAATGATTTCAAAGGCAGCTGCGTCGCCCTGCTGAGCTAGCCGGATGGCCTCGCTAAACGATGAGCCGTCGGGTTTCTGCCGCTTCCAATCTCCCGAGCTATTCTCGGGTCGAGAGCCCGGCCTTTTCTTGCATAACCACCGTTGCGCCTTCCGTTGTGAGCGGCGCGTCAGCCCAACGGTCTCACGGCTAAATGCGCCGTCTGTGCGATGAAAATTGATTGCTACCTTCACTGGAATTCGCCTTTTTGATTATCGAAGAAGGCCTCGAACCCACGGACAAAACTGAATGCCTACATTGAATGAGAGTCGGGAATCGCAGAAAGGTTCCAAAATTCGATCGAGGATGGAACTTCACACCCACTTGGAAAACCGCAAGTTGGGCAGGGCCGAACCTGGTAGCTTCCTTAAGCGGTTGATAATTTGGTGCGTTTTCTTCCTGATTTAGGATGGGTCGCCGAAGTGCTCGTTTGGTTCGAGAATCATCTCTCCGTGCGGGTAATCAAATATGACGGTGAATCGGCGCAGCATTTGCGCCCCGATGGTCCCCGTAATATCGGGGGCCGCGAAAATGCCCGAGGTATTTTGGGAAAATTGCGTGAGTGGCATGGAGACAACGAATCCTCCGAGCCTAATGGCCTGCACGCGTCCGAGCCGCGTTCTTAACCCACCTCCTACGGCAACCACCTTTGGCACTTCGACCGTGCCCTGCGCGGATAGAACCTCTGGATGAGCCTCGCTGAATGCTTTTGTAAGCCAAATAGCGGTCGTCGCACCTGAGTCGACCAAAAAGACACCGTCGATTGCTCTACCGTCTTGCGCTACAACCTCCGCGTGTACGGTCGGTATGTCGTTCCAGATGAACTGGAGCGGCAAACGCTGACCCGATCCGGAATAACAATAGACTGCTGGATCGTGGAAACGGAGCAACTGGTTTGCGTAGTCAATTTCAACGACATAGTTCCGGAATACATTGGAGCCGAGGAATCCATCCGTACTTCGGCCCACTTCGCGCGAGAACCATTCCAGAGGCAGCGTCGCCACAGTTTGATCTCCCATCTCTTCCCCCGCAAACATGAGGGTAGCGTGGTTG
>WNFC01014659.1_pt1 | contig 11399 bp, 8 predicted proteins | sample 5400541 | NCBI WGS metagenome assembly WNFC01 (sample SAMN13153342, study PRJNA577476) | soil metagenome | isolation source: 120 cm saprolite under Douglas fir tree site 2 hole 2 replicate 1 | place: USA:California | collected 2015-04-18
CTCCACCAGCGGCATCTGTTGGGGATGGAGGGGCTTTCGCCCGACGAGATCGTAGGATTGCTCGATCTCGCGGAGGAATTCGTCACTCTCAACCGTCAGATCGAGAAGAAGCGCGCATCGTTGCGCGGCCGCACCCAGGTCAACCTGTTCTTCGAGGCCTCGACCCGCACCCAGTCCTCGTTCGAGCTGGCCGGCAAACGGCTCGGCGCCGATGTCATGAACATGTCGGTGAACTCGTCCTCCATGCGCAAGGGCGAGACGCTGGTCGACACCGCCATCACGCTCAACGCCATGCATCCGGACATTCTGGTGGTCCGCCACCATGCCTCCGGCGCCGTGGAACTGCTCGCCCGCAAGGTCGATTGCTCGGTGATCAATGCGGGCGACGGCGCCCACGAGCATCCGACCCAGGCGTTGCTCGATGCGCTCACCATCCGCCGCAACAAGGGGCCGATCGAGGCGCTCACGGTCGCGATCTGCGGCGACATCGCCCATTCGCGGGTGGCGCGCTCCAACATCATCCTGCTCAACGCGCTGGGCGCGCGGGTGCGGGTGGTGGCCCCGTCCACCCTGTTGCCGCCCGGCATCGAGAATTTCGGCGTCGAAGTCTGTCGCGACATGCGCGAGGGGTTGCGCAACGCCGACATCGTGATGATGCTGCGCCTGCAGCGCGAGCGCATGAGCGGCTCGCTGGTGCCCTCCAGCCAGGAGTATTTCGCCTATTTCGGTCTCGATGCGAAGAAGCTTGCTTATGCGAAACCCGACGCGCTGGTGATGCACCCCGGCCCGATGAACCGCGGCGTCGAGATCGACTCAAGCGTTGCCGACGGCGCCCAGTCCTTAATCCGCGAGCAGGTCGAGATGGGGGTGGCGGTGCGGATGGCGGTGCTCGAAGCGCTGTCGCGGAATTTCCCGAATGCGTGACGTGCGCTCCGATCGTCGCCCAATTCTTCTCACCAACGCCCGGATCATCGACCCGTCGCGCGATCTCGACCTGGAGGGCGATCTCTTGATCGCCGACGGCGTCATCCGCGACGCCAAGCGCGGCATCGGAGCGGCCGGCGTGCCTGAAGGCACCGAGGTGGTCGACTGCCGCGGCAAGGTGGCGGCGCCGGGCCTCATCGACATGCGCGCCTTCGTGGGCGAGCCGGGCGCCGAGTATCGCGAAACCTTCGCGTCGGCGAGCCAGGCCGCGGCCGCTGGCGGCGTCACCACCATCGTGTCGCAGCCGGACACCAGCCCGGCGATCGACGAGCCCGCCATAGTGGATTTCGTGCTGCGCCGCGCCCGCGACACCGCGATCGTCCATGTCCATCCCATGGCGGCGCTCACCAAAGGCATCAAGGGCTGCGAGATGACCGAGATCGGCCTCCTCAAGGCCGCCGGCGCCGTCGCCTTTACGGACGGCGCAAAGACCGTCACCAACGCCCAGGTGATGCGCCGCGCCCTCGTCTATGCACGCGATTTCGACGCCCTGATCGTGCATTTCACGCAAGACCCGGATCTGGTCGGCGAAGGCGTCATGAACGAGGGCGAATTCGCCTCCCGGCTCGGCCTCGTCGGCGTGCCCAAGGCGGCCGAGACCGTGGTGCTGGAGCGCGACCTGCGCCTGGTTGCGCTCGCACAGGGGCGCTATCACGCGGCCTCGATCACCTGTGGGGATTCGCTGGAAGTGCTGCGGCGGGCCAAGGACGCGGGCCTCATGGTGACGGCCGCGGCCTCGATCAACCATCTTACGTTGAACGAGATTGACGTGGGCTCCTACCGCACCTTCTGCAAGCTCGCGCCGCCGCTGCGCGCCGAGGCGGATCGGATGGCGCTGGTTGAGGCGCTGGCGTCCGGCCTGATCGATGCGGTGATGTCGGATCACGACCCCCAGGACGTCGAGACCAAGCGCCTGCCCTTCGCCGAAGCGGCGCCCGGCGCGATCGGCATCGAGACCATGCTGGCCGCGAGCCTGCGCCTCGTCCACTCAGGCGATATTGCGCTGCCGGTCCTGCTCAAGGCAATGTCGACGCGGCCCGCCGAACTGCTCGGCCTGCCGGGCGGAACTTTGCGCCCCGGCAGCCCTGCCGACGTGGTGGTATTCGATCCCGACACCCCGTGGGTGCTCGACCGCGCCGAACTTAAATCCAAATGCAAGAACACGCCGTTCGACGAGGCCCGGCTGCAGGGCCGGGTGACGCGCACCATTGTGGGCGGGCGGACGGTCTACGAATACGTGTGACGCAATGCTATTCCTCCCGGCGGGGGGAAACACCATGATCGATCCCGGACAAGTTCTGACCGCCCTGCCCACCTGGGCCATCGCATTCGCGTTTGGCTACCTGGTAGGCGCGATTCCATTTGGGCTCATCATCACGCGGCTCGCCGGCACGCAGGACATCCGCGAAATCGGCTCCCGCAATATCGGCGCCACCAATGTGCTGCGTACCGGCCGAAGAGACCTCGCCGCGGCGACGCTTGTATGCGACGCCTTGAAAGGCACGGCGGCCGTGCTCGCCGCCTTCCGTTTCGCGGGGTCGGATGCGGCGATCGTCGCCGCTCTGGGCGCTTTCCTCGGCCACCTGTTCCCGGTCTGGCTCAAGTTCAAGGGCGGCAAGGGCGTCGCCACGTTCATCGGCCTGCTGATCGCCTTTGCGTGGCCGGTCGCGCTCGGCTTCTGCGCGATCTGGCTCATCGTGGCCGCCGCGACGCGCTATTCCTCGCTCTCCGCCCTGATCGCAAGCGCCGCGACACCCGTGATGCTGTGGTGGTTCGGAGAGACGCGCGCGGCATTGCTCTTCACGGCGCTCGCCGCGCTGCTGTGGGTGATGCATCGGGCCAATATCGCGCGGCTCCTCACGGGGACGGAGGGAAGGATCGGGGCGGCGACGCGCCTGTAGGCCCGATACCGTAGCTTGACGGATCAACTATCAGTTGAAATTGCAACCAGCCTCTCTATGCTTATTTCAAAAGCATGATTGAGCCAACCGGCCCGTCTCCTGAAACGACAAAAGAGCAGCTCTCAACATGATTTCTCTCGCCCCCGAAACCGAGCAACTGGCACGCCTTGTTGCCGCACGCAGCGGTACAACGCCCGAGCGGGTGCTTACAGAGGCCGTTGAAGCCCGAGCACGGGAGATGGGGGTAATGCCGACCGGCGGCAATCACCGTCCCTCCCGCAAGCCATCCGCGGATCGCATGATGGCGATCAGTGAGCGCTTCGCCGCCTATCCGGTACTCGACTCCCGAAGCCCTGACGAAATCATCGGCTACGATGAATTCGGGGTGCCGAATTGATCGTCATCGATTCCTCGGCCTTGATCGCGGTCGTCAACCGGGAGTCGGAACGTCCGCAGTTTCTTAAGCTCATCGAAGCCGCCGACAAACGGCTTATCTCGGCGGCGACATTTTTGGAAACCAAAATGGTCGTCTTGGGCCGCTTCGGTCCCGATGCCGTTGCGGATTTCATGTTGCTTATGGAGGAAATGGCCCCCGACATCGTTCCGTTGGACGCCGCGCTGGCAGATGCCGCGTTTGCGGCTTTCGAACGGTTCGGGAAAGGCAGACATTCGAAAGCTGCGTTGAATTTCTGTGACTGCGTCGTCTATGCGCTAGCCAAGACCCTCAACGTACCGCTGTTGTTTAAGGGAGCGGATTTCTCCGCGACCGATGTACAGGTTTGCGCGTGATGGAGCCCGGCGATTTCTCGCCAACCTGACCCACCATGAAATTATCCCCCGCCCAACGCCTCGACTGGCTGCGCCTCATCCGTTCCGAGAACATCGGCCCGCGCACTTTCCGCGCGCTCATCAATCACTGCGGCAGCGCCGGCGCCGCGCTCAAGGCATTGCCGGATCTCGCCCGGCGCGGCGGCGCCGGGCGGCCGGTGCGGATTTGCCCGCGCGAGGATGCGGAGCGGGAGCTTGCGGCGGCCGCCCGGATGGGTGTCGCATTCCTCGCCCTCGGCGAGGACGAATATCCGGCTCGACTTGCGACCATCGACGACGCCCCTCCGCTGCTTGCGGTGCGCGGCCAAGGGGCCGCGCTGAAAGAGCCCATGATCGCCATGGTGGGCTCGCGCAATGCCTCGGCGGCAGGCGTCAAGTTTGCGGAGCAACTGGCGCGAGACCTCGGAGCCGCCGGCTTCGTGGTGGTGTCCGGGCTTGCCCGCGGCATTGACGCAGCGGCGCATCGGGCCAGCGTCGCGACCGGGACGGTCGCGGTCCTGGCGGGCGGCCACGACAGCATTTATCCGCCTGAGCACGCGCCGCTGGTTGAGGCGCTGATCGCAAACGGCGCCGCGGTCTCCGAAATGCCGCTCGACTATGGACCGCGCGGGCGCGACTTCCCGCGGCGCAACCGCTTGATTTCAGGCCTGGCGCTCGGCGTCATCGTGGTCGAGGCGGCGCACAAATCCGGTTCGCTGATCACGGGGCGGATGGCGCTGGAGCAGAACCGCGAGGTCTTCGCGGTGCCGGGCTCACCGCTCGATCCGCGCGCGGCGGGAACCAACGCACTCCTCAAGCAAGGCGCCGTGATGGTCACGGAGGCCGCGGATGTGCTCACGGTGCTGCGGCCGATCATCGGCCATCGGCCGGAGCTGCCGAACCTGGAGCCCCGTGTCGAGGACGGTGCGCTGCTGCCCGAACCGCCCGCGGATGCCCGCGCCCGGATCGTGGCGCTGCTCGGACCCACGCCGGTGTCCGCCGATGACCTTATCCGCCTGTCCGGCGCCTCTACCACTGCGGTGCAGACAACGTTGCTGGAGCTTGAGCTTGCCGGCCGGCTCAAGCGGCAACAAGGTGGCGGTGTTGCGCTGATTTAGGTTAATTGAATTGAACTGCAATCTCAATGTGAGGTTGTACTAATCGCGGGAGTCATTACGTTTAGCGCGGGGGTCGAATGTCCACAGGCCCTGGTCATGCGTCCATGACGGTTTGACAGTGACGGGGGCTTTACCCATTTTCCCTATTCTGTGGTGCCCGCGGAGTTCCGCGGAAAGCTTGGCAGAACGCACAAAATTACTGGAAATTCATGAAGATAGTCGTTGTTGAATCACCCGCGAAGGCGAAGACCATCAACGCCTATCTGGGCCGCGGCTACGAGGTGTTGGCCTCGTTCGGCCATGTGCGCGACCTCCCGGCAAAGGATGGATCGGTCGATCCGGACCACGATTTTCGCATGATCTGGGAAGTTGATCCTAAAGCCCAGAAGCACCTGAACAGCATCGCGCATGCCGTGAACGGGGCGCAGACCCTAATCCTCGCCACCGACCCCGACCGTGAAGGCGAGGCGATTTCCTGGCACGTTCTGGAGGCCCTCAAGCAGAAGCGCGCCATCAAGGGCCAGACCGTCGAGCGGGTGGTGTTCAACGCCATCACCAAGCAGGCGGTGACGGAAGCCATGAGACATCCGCGCGCCATCGACCAGGCTCTGGTGGATGCGTATCTCGCCCGCCGTGCGCTCGATTACCTCGTGGGCTTTACCCTCTCGCCGGTGCTGTGGCGCAAGCTGCCTGGCGCGCGGTCGGCCGGCCGGGTGCAGTCGGTCGCGCTGCGGCTCGTCTGCGATCGCGAGCTGGAGATCGAGAAATTCGTCGCCCGTGAATACTGGTCGCTGGTCGCGACGCTGGCAACGCCCCGGGCCGAGACGTTCGAGGCCCGGCTGGTCGGCGCCGACGGCAAGAAGATCCAGCGGCTCGACATTGGCACCGGCGCCGAAGCGGAAGCCTTCAAGCAGGCGCTGGAGACGGCGGCCTTCACGGTAAAGTCCGTGGAGGCGAGGCCCGCCAGACGCAATCCCTATCCGCCCTTCACGACCTCCACGCTGCAGCAGGAGGCAAGCCGCAAGCTCGGCTTCGCACCCGCCCATACCATGCGGATCGCGCAGCGGCTTTACGAGGGCATCACGCTGGACGGCGAGACCGTCGGCCTCATTACCTATATGCGCACTGACGGCGTGCAGATCGCCGATGAAGCGATCGCCGCCATCCGCGAGATGGTTGGCTCCGCCTATGGGCGGAAATATCTTCCCGATGGGCCGCGCCGCTACCAGGTGAAGGCCAAGAACGCCCAGGAAGCCCATGAGGCGATCCGCCCAACCGATCCCACCCGTCGGCCACAGGCCGTCAGGCGCCATCTCGATGCCGACCAGGCGAAGCTCTACGAGCTGATCTGGCAGCGGGCGATAGCATCCCAGATGGAATCCGCCGAGCTGGAACGGACCACGATCGATATCGAGGCCAAGGTCGCGGTGCGCCTCCTCGAGCTGCGGGCCACCGGGACCGTGGTCAAGTTCGACGGCTTCCTCACCCTCTACCAGGAAGGCCGCGACGACGAAGCGGAGGAGGAGGACTCGCGCCGCCTCCCCGCCATGGCGGCCGGCGAACCGCTGACCCGCAAAGCGATCGCCGCGACCCAGCACTTCACCGAGCCGCCGCCGCGTTATTCGGAGGCATCACTGGTCAAGCGCATGGAGGAACTCGGCATCGGCCGGCCTTCCACCTACGCATCGATCCTGCAGGTGCTGCAGGACCGCACATACGTGCGCATCGACAAGCGCCGGCTGGTGCCGGAGGATCGCGGCCGCATCGTGGTGGCGTTCCTGGAGAGCTTCTTTGCGCGCTACGTCGAATACGATTTCACCGCCGACCTCGAAGAACAGCTCGATCTTGTGTCCAACAACGAGCTCGAATGGCACGAGCTCTTGCGTAAGTTCTGGCAAGGCTTCACGGCCGCCGTCGACGAGATCAAGGACCTGCGCATCGCCCAGGTTATCGATGCACTCGATGGGATGCTGGCGCCGCACATCTTCCCGCCGCGGCCCGACGGCACCGACCCGCGCCTTTGTCCAGTGTGCGGCACCGGGCGGCTGTCACTCAAGCTCGGCAAATTCGGCGCCTTCATCGGATGCTCGAACTATCCGGAGTGCCGCAATACCCGCCCGTTCTCCGTGCCGGGCGCCGACGGCGTTGAGGAGACCAGCACCAAGGTGCTCGGCATCGACCCGGAGAGCGGTCTCGAAGTGACGCTGCGCTCGGGACGCTTCGGCCCATACGTGCAACTGGGCGAGGCGGTGAACGGGGAAAAGCCCAAGCGTGCGGGCGTGCCGCGCGGGACCGATCCCGGCGCCGTCGACCTCGACATGGCAATCAAGCTGTTGTCGCTGCCGCGCGAAGTCGGCCGGCATCCGGAGGATGGCGAGCCGATCATGGCTGGCATCGGCCGCTTCGGCGCCTACGTGCAGCACGGCAAGACCTACGCCAATGTGGAGAGCGGCGACGACGTGCTTCACATCGGCCTCAACCGCGCGGTGACGCTGATTGCCGAAAAAATCGCCAAGGGACCGCGCGGCCGGCGGTTCGGCGGCGATCCGGGCCGCGCGCTCGGCGATCACCCCGACAAGGGGGGGGCGGTGGTGGTGAAGGCCGGCCGGTATGGCCCCTATGTGAGCCACGACGGCATCAATGCGACCCTCCCTAAGGACAAGGCGCCGGAGACCGTCACGCTTGAAGAAGCGCTCCCCTTGCTGGCGGCGCGTGCCGAACAGATCGCCAATGGCGGCGGCCGCCGGCCGCCCACACGCGGTAAGACGGCGAAATCTGCCGTCAAAGCGGCGCCGCGGGACAAGCCCGCGAAGGAAAAAACGGCAAAGCCGCTGGCGCTTAATCCCGCCGCGCCGAAGCCCACCAAGTCAGGCGCTGGGAAATCCGCAACGCCCGTCAAGCCGCCAGCCAAGTCGGCAAGACCGACGGCCAAGAAGCCAGCGAAACAACCCGCCAAGAAATCGGCGGCCCCCAAGGCTCCGACAAAGCGCGCCGAGGGCCGCAAATGAGGCCACTGGCAAATCGGTGGCGGCGCGATTATCTAAGGGTTCGTAGCCCGCATGGAGCGAAGCGAAATGCGGGAAAGGTCTAGCCAGGATTCCGGGGACAGGTTTCAGAACCAATGCCTGACGCCTGACGCTTGACTCCTGATTTCCCGGATTTCGCTTCGCTCCATCCGGGCTACACGTGAAATATTCCTGGACGTATATTTGAATCCCCAATCCCGCAGACACACCCCCCTCCCCTCCAAAGAGGACGTGCTCGCCTTCATCGGCAAGGAAGCCGGCAATGTCGGCACCCGCGAGATCGCCCGCGCCTTCGGTCTCAAGAATGCCGATCGCGCGGCCCTCAAGCAAATGCTTCGCGGCCTCGCCGATGAGGGGGCGATCGAGAAACGACGCAAGAAGCTGCACCATGCGGGCGCGTTGCCCAATGTGGTGCTCGCCGATATCACCGGACGCGATGCTGACGGCGAGCTGATCGCGGTGCCGGCCGAATGGGACGAGGAAGCCCACGGCGAGCCGCCCAAGGTTCGCCTCCATGTGCCGCGCCGCGCGGGCCGCGGCGAGGTGCCGGGCATTGGCGACAGGGCTCTCCTGCGCACCGAAAGATCAAGCGACGCCGAGGACGGCATTCTCTATCAGGGCCGCGTCATCAGGATCATCGACCGCGCCAAGCATCGCGTGCTCGGCGTGTTTCGCAAGCTCGTGGGGGGCGGCGGCCGACTGGCCTCGATCGATAAGAAAAACTCTGGCCGCGAACTTGCCATCCCGGCGGGCGCAACCCTTGATGCCGACGAAGGCGACCTCGTCTCCGTCGAGGTGAGCCGGAGCGGACGCCTCGGGCTGCCGACCGCACGGGTGAAGGCACGATTGGGCTCGCTCGCGACCGAAAAGGCCGCGAGCCTCATCGCGATTCACGCCCACGGCATCCCGCACACATTTTCCCGCGAGGTGCTGCACGAAGCCGAGACGGCACGTCCGGCCAAGCCAGACGGCCGCGAGGACTGGCGCGAGGTTCCCTTGGTTACCATCGACCCGGTCGATGCCAAGGACCACGACGACGCGGTTTTTGCGCGTCCTGATACCGACCCCCAAAATCCAGGCGGATTCGTCATCGACGTGGCGATTGCGGACGTCGCCCACTACGTCGCGCCCGGTTCGGCGCTTGACCGCGAGGCGGCGGCGCGGGGCAATTCGGTGTATTTCCCGGATCGGGTGGTGCCGATGCTGCCCGAACGCATCTCCAACGACCTGTGCTCGCTCAAGCCGGGCCTCGATCGCCCGGCAATCGCGGTGCGCATGGTGGTCGGCGCCGATGGCCGCAAGCGCGAGCATCGGTTTCATCGCGTCCTCATCCGCTCGTTCGCCAAGCTTCACTACGCGCAAGTCCAGGCCGCCGCTGACGGCCGTCCGGATGACACGGCCGCACCGCTGCTCGACCTCGTCATTGCGCCGCTTTACGCTGCCTACGCGGCTCTCAAACGCGCCCGCGACCAGCGCGGCCCGCTCGATCTCGATCTGCCCGAGAGGAAAATCCTGCTCAAGCCAGACAACACCATCGACCGGGTGATTTCGCCGCAACGGCTCGAGGCGCACCGGCTGATCGAGGAATGCATGATCCTCGCCAATGTGGCGGCGGCCGAGACGCTGGAGCGCGTCGGCGTGCCGCTGATCTACCGCGTCCATGATGAACCGGCCGTAGAAAAGCTCCACGCGCTGCGCGAGTTCCTGGCGACGCTTGACATCTCGCTTCCCAAAAGCGGCGCCTTGCGGCCCGACGGCTTTAACCGCATCCTTGAACGCGTCAAAGGACGCGATACCGAAAACCTCGTCAACGAGGTGGTGCTGCGCAGCCAGGCCCAGGCCGAGTACGCGGCGGAGAACTACGGACATTTCGGCCTCAACCTCAAGCGCTACGCCCACTTTACTTCGCCGATCCGGCGCTATGCGGACCTCGTCGTCCACCGCGCCCTGATCCGCGCCCTCAAGCTCGGCGGCGACGGCCTGCCAACGGCCGAAACCGTGCGTTCGCTCGGTGAAGTGTCGGCGCGCATTTCGGCGGCGGAGCGCCGCGCCATGGCGGCCGAGCGCGAAACGGTCGATCGCCTGATCGCCCATTTCCTCGCCGACCGCATCGGCGCAGTCTTTAACGGACGCGTCGGCGGCGTCACGCGCTCCGGCCTGTTCGTCAAGCTCGACGATACCGGCGCCGACGGCTTCATCCCGGCGGCGACCCTGGGCGACGACTATTTCCGCTACAACGAGCGCGCCCACGCATTGGTCGGCGACGCCAGCGGCGAGACCTACCGGCTCGGCGATGCGGTGACGGTGCGCCTGGTCGAGGCGGCGCCGGTCGCTGGTGCACTGCGCTTCGAGATGTTGTCGGAGGGACGCCGCGATGCCACGGCGCGCATTCTTGCGAAGGGACATCGGGGCCCGCCGGCGCGCAAATCGCGAGGCGAGAAGGGCGCTTCCGGCGAAGACGCCGGCCGCAAGCGTAAGCGCCGCCGATGAGCTGGCAAGATCCCTCACAAGATCCCTCGCAAGAGCCCTCCCTTCCCTCCCCGGCGGATGGCGGAGGGAAAGAAGCGGGGCTGCCGGCGCGACCGGCCTGGCAGTCGATCCGGCGCGGGCTTTTCGGGCGCTGCCCGAATTGCGACCGGGGCAGAATGTTCCGGGCCTTCCTCAAGGTGGCGGATCATTGCACGGTCTGTAGCGAAGCCCTTCACCACCACCGCGCCGACGACGCGCCCGCCTATTTCGTCATCCTGATCGTCGGCCACGTCGTGGTGCCGCTCGCGCTGGTGGTCGAGGTCGCGTACACGCCGCCCTACTGGCTGCATGCGGTGCTATGGCTGCCCTTGACGATCGGACTCGCGGTCGGGCTGTTGCAGCCCGTCAAGGGCGCCATCGTCGGCTGGCAGTGGGCGAACTATATGCACGGCTTCGACCCGAACGCCCAAACAGATGCTGCGGATGCTGATAGCGTAGCCAGATAGAGACATTCGCAAATGACCTCCGATCCGCACGCGCGCCTCGCCGAGTTCTTGTCCATCGGAGACAGCAAGCAGAACCTGCCCGGCGTGAAGATCCGCGATGCCGCTACCATGCTGGTGATCGATCGCGATGGCGGCTCGCCTAAGGTCCTGCTGGGGCGGCGGCATCACGGCCACAAGTTCATGCCGGGCAAATACGTGTTCCCGGGCGGGCGCGTCGAGCTTGCCGACCGCCGCATGAGCGCGGCGACACCACTCGACAAGCGCGTCGAAGCGCGGCTGATGCAAGAGGTGCGCTATCCGAGCGCGGAAAAGTCGCGCGGTTTTCCGCTCGCCGCCATTCGCGAGGTGTTCGAAGAGACCGGCCTTATCCTCGGGACCAGGACGGATCAGCCCTTATCCACCGTCCCTCGCAAGGGGCGTAAGGCAGAAGGTTCGAGGCACGCGCCCAGCGACGAATGGGCGAAGTTCGCCCAATCGGGCGTTGCCCCCGATCTCGCCGCGGTGCACTTCATCGCCCGGGCTATCACGCCGCCGGGACGGCCACGCCGTTTCGACACGCGCTTCTTTGCCGTCGATGCCGACGCCATC
>WNFC01010700.1_pt1 | contig 11398 bp, 10 predicted proteins | sample 5400541 | NCBI WGS metagenome assembly WNFC01 (sample SAMN13153342, study PRJNA577476) | soil metagenome | isolation source: 120 cm saprolite under Douglas fir tree site 2 hole 2 replicate 1 | place: USA:California | collected 2015-04-18
ACAGTGTCAATCGGGCAAGTCGTCTTCATCCTGCTGGGTCTCGGCCACCGCGCCCGGGAAGACAAGGCCGCAGACCTCCAGGTAAAGCTGCTCCGGATACGGCAGGAAGTTAATGGTGCGCAGCGCCTGCTCCTGACCGGCGGACTCGATGATGAACTCACCGTAGCCAAGCAAGCGGCCAAGCGCCGAGCGCCGGAAGCTCATGTCGGTCACCCTGGCCAGCGGCATCATTGCCACCTTGCGGACCACAAACCCGCTGACCAGGATCATCCGCTTATCCGTCACAGTGAAGTACGTCGCCTGCCGGGCTGCTACCCGCTGCAGGAAGTACAGCAGGACGGACAGGTACGCTCCCCAGACGATCTTCGGGCGCACTGAGCGCCTGGTCAGTTCCCCGGCCGCCACCAGGCCACCGGAGACAAGGATGAGCGGCCCGGCCAGCGTCGCCGGAGCCGCTGGGCTTACCTGTCTCATTCATGCTCCCGCGGGCTCATACGGTTAGCGAAGTCCCGAACGGGACCAACCAACGGTCCCTGGACAGGCCCCTCGTATTGGAAGACACCCGTGCCATCCGGACACCATGACCTCTGGCCATCAGATCTTGACCAGCGCGGCAATCCCTCCCCCATCGTCGCGTGCGTCTGGTCACCGCAGCCGCTCAGCTCTTGTCCGCGCTGCGAGCTGGCCGGCTTGGAGCAGCCTCTTTGGCTCGGACAGTACCTGTGGCCAGCCTCCGCTGACCGTTTCTACCACGGTAGTCCCGGCCAACGCCATCGTGTATGACAGTCAGCTTGACCTCATGCCAGCGGTCCGCCGTCGAGGGCCACCTCCGACCAGCACTCACCGGCCCTATGGCGAGGGGCACCACCGAACCAGGGGCCTGGGTCCCCTCTGGCGTGAAGGTGCGCCAGGTGCAGCACGGCCTCAAGACCGACACCACCTGCAGCGCCCAACGCCCTGGCCGAGTCGGCGCTGGCCGCCTGGCTCACCCGAGGCCTCCGGCGACGAGTGGCTGCATCGCGCCTCAAACAGGTGGCCTCGTTTTGTTGTCGTATACGGTCGCTGGCCTGGGCCAACGCTGCCTCGGCTGTCCGCTACGGCTCGGTCAGCTGGCATGCGGTTGAGGTCAACATTGGTGATCAGGAGGACTTGCCGCGCCCCCGATGCGAACTAGCGCCAGACCGGCCTATAGCGGTCGTTGGAGCAGGTCAGTGACCGATAGGAGTCCAACGGAGCCCTTCGCAGTCGATGGCGTTGCTGTCTCGGAGTGCTGTACAGCTTCCAGCTTGGCCAGTTAGCTTGAGCGGGACGGGTCCGCAGCGGTTCGTGGGCATCCGCGTGCGGGCTGAGTGCCAAGCGCCGCCGGTGGCGGTGGACCCTCGACGCTGTGCCCGTCGCGGGCAGCCTCAGGCGCGCCAGTGTCCTGCTGACCGAGCGCCGCCGGGTCCGCCGCGTGGAGGTTCCAGCGCGCCCCCGGCTTAGGGCTGCTGCGCCCGAACGCGCGGGGCTGGGCCGTGCGGATAAGGCTGCACGAGGGCCAGGTCCCCGACGACTACATCCGTGCCGCCGAGCAGCTCGCCCACGCCTGGCGGGTCCATGCCGTCCGCATCACCCGTACCGCACCCGGCCGGGTCTGGCTGCTCGCTACCCGCAAAGATCCACTCACCAACGTCAGCATCGGCCTGGACGCCCGGGAGCTGCTGAGAGTGCGGCCCGGGATGCTGGAAACCGGGCAACCATGGGTCATCGACTTCCGAACCGTGCCGCACTGGCTCAACGCCGGGGCCACCCAGTCGGGCAAGTCCAACCTCGCCAACGCGATCATCAAGGGCCTCTCCCCGCAGCCGGTCGCGCTGGCCGGGTTCGACCTCAAGGGCGGCGTCGAATTCACCCCCTACGCCGCCCGGCTGTCCGCGCTGGCCACCACTCGTAGCGAAAGCTGCGACCTGCTCGACGACCTGGTCCGCCTGCTCGCCGACCGGATGCGGACCTGCCGCGACCACGGCGCGCGCAACATCTGGCGGCTCCCCGACGCTGTCCGCCCGATGCCGGTCGTGGTGCTGGTGGACGAAGTCGCCGAGATGTTCTTGATGGCGGACAAGTCCGAGAAGGATCAGGTGAGCAGGACGGCTACCGGGCTGCTGCGGGTTGCTCAGCTCGGCCGGGCGTTCGGCGTGTACCTGATCGTCTGCGGGCAACGGATCAGCGCCGACCTCGGCCCCGGCGTCACCGCGACCCGGTGGCAGCTCTCGGGCCGGATCTGCCACCGGGTCAACGACCCCGAAACCGCCACCATGACCCTCGGCGACCTCGACCCCGCCGCCCTCGACGCCGCCCGCGCCATCCCCGCCGACACTCCCGGCGTCGCCATCGTCACCGGCCAGGACGGCTCCTGGCACCGGGCACGCTCCGTCCTGGTTTCTGAGGACGACGCCGAGCGCGCCGCCCGCATGTACGCGCACCTGGCCCCGGACTGGGCTGCCCTCACGCGCACGGGTCCCATTCCCGCGTCCTGGCCGCAGGCCGGGGACGACGCGGCCTGACCCCATCCAATACCGCACGACCAGCGCTCGCCAGCGCCAGGTCCCTACCCGCCCACGCCCCGAAACCACCCGGAAGGAGGTGCCCGATGGCCGAAGCCCGCCGCCGCGCCGCGCAAGTCCTCGACTCTGCGCCTGTGCTGATCCTGGCCGCCATTGCCGGGGCCGGGTCGTTCGTCCACATCCGCGACACCGCCGCGCAGCACGGCCAGCGCGGGCCGATGGCCTGGGCCATCGCCGTGTGCATCGACCTGACCTGCGTCATGGCCGCCCGCGAACGCCAGCGCGACAGACGAACCGGACGAGTTGCCCGTCGCCTATCCTGGCCCGTCCTCGTCCTGGGCGGCGGCGTCCTGCTCAGCCTCGCCGCCAATCTCGACCAGGCCCAGCCCACGACCTGGGGCCAGATCACCGCCGCCACACCCGCCGCAGCGTTCCTAGTCGCCGTCTCCATGCTCGAACGCCGCACGTCCCATCCCAACGGCAGGGCCAGCGTCCCCGTCGTCCTGCCCGTCCGGGACGAAGAGGAGCGACCCGTCCCCGTCCCGGACGAGCGGCACGTCCCCGTCCCCGCCCCCATCCGGTCGTCCGGGCCGCAGCACCCGACCGACCAGCCCGAGCCTCGGCCCGCTGCGGCACTGCTCGACTTCGCCCGCCGCGTCGCCGCCGAGCACCACGACTCCCATGGCCAGCCGATCACCCGCGACACGCTCCGCGCTCGGCTCGGCGTGTCCAACCAGCTCGCTTCCGACCTGCTCCGCCAGATCCGCACCACACCTGAAACCTCATGAAGGAGACCCCCATGACCACGCTCCACATCCCCGATAACCTGCTCGCCCGCACCCAGGTCATCGACGGGCTCCGCAAGCTCGCCGACTACCTCGACACCCACCCGGACGTGCCCGTCTGCGAGTTCGGCTGGGACCTGAACAACTACCCCCTCGACGACACCGAGGCCGCCCGGCGGGCCGAAGTCGACCGTGTCGCCGCCATCTTCGGCGTCAATGTCGACGACGAAATCCTCGACGGCGGTCACTACACGGCGACCAAGACCTTCGGCCGGATCACCTACCAAGTGATCTGCGTCCCCGACCGCCGCCGCGCTGCCCACCAGGCGCTGATGTCCTATGCGGGCGTCATCACCCCCGACGACACCCCGGCCGACGACGGCTCATCCGAGGCGGCTTGATGACCCTATCCGCGCCTCTCGATCCGCGGCCCGGTCAACAGGCCCGTCACGCGGGCGGCTGCGTACAGCCCGTCCTGCTACGCGGGCGCGTCGATCACATCGACGGTGCCACCGGGGAACTCCTGCACCGCTACACCACCGTCCACGAACCCGGCGGCGTCCTACCCGTCGCCTGCAAGACCCGCCGGGCCTCCCGGTGCCTGCCCTGCGCCGAGATCTACCGGGCCGACACCTACCAGCTCATCCGCACGGGCCTGACCGGCGGTAAGGGAATCCCCGAGACTGTCTCTGCCCATCCGTGCGTATTCGCGACCCTCACCGCCCCGTCGTTCGGCGCGGTCCATGCCCGTCGGGAACACAACGGCCGGGTGCTGGCCTGCCGTCCCCGCCGGGGCGGTCGGACCTGCCCCCATGGCCGCCCGGTCTCCTGCACCGAACGGCACTCCGCCGCCGACTCCCGGCTCGGGGAACCGCTGTGCTCCGGCTGCTACGACTACACCGGCTCGGTTCTGTTCAACGCCTACGCTCCCGAACTCTGGCGGCGTTTCACCATCACCCTCCGCCGCACCCTCGCCCGCCAGGCGGGGATGACCAGCACCGCACTCGGCAAACAGGTGCGCGTGTCATTCGCCAAGGTCGCCGAATACCAGCGCCGCGGCGTCGTCCACTTCCACGCCGTCATCCGCCTCGACGGCCCCGGCGGCCCGGCCACCTACCCGCCTGCCTGGGCCAGCACCGACTTGCTCACAGCCGCCATCGACCAGGCCGCCACCGCCGTCCACATCCAAACCCCTGCCACCGCGGACCTCCCGTCACGAACCCTGGCCTGGGGACGCGAACACGACACCCGCCCCATCACCGCCACCGGAGAACTCAACGACGGCAAGGTCGCCGCCTACGTGGCCAAATACGCCACCAAAGCCGTTGAATGCACCGGCACCCTCGACCAGCGCATCAACCCAGGAACCCGCCTCGCCGACCTCGCCATCCGCGAGCACCCCCGCCGCCTCATCGCCGAATGCCTCCGCCTCGGCAAGCTCCCGCGAGGCTCGAACAACTCCGCCTTAGCGCATGGGCGCACATGCTCGGCTTCCGCGGCCACTTCTCTACCAAAAGCCGCGCCTACTCCACCACCCTCGGCGCGCTCCGCGCTGCCCGCAGCCAGCACCAGCGCCAATGCGCCATAGCTGCTGGCCTCCTGCCTGGCCCGGCCACCGACACCACCCTCGTCCTCGCTCACTGGCACTTCGCCGGACGAGGCCACCCGCCCATAAGTCCGCTAACGGGTGCGACCACCCGTCCCGGCCTCCCCCAAACCCCAAACCCACCGCCGGGAGATGACCACCCATGGACGTGACCCTCTTCACCATCGACGAGGCCGCCGCACGGCTCCGCATCAGCCGGTGGACCATCTACAACCTCATCCGCTCCCACCAACTCCGCACCATCAAAATCGGCCGCCGCCGACTCGTCCCGCCCGCCGCGCGGCGGCGTCGTCGCGCTGCTTTTCGAGGGTGGGGCGGAACTCGATGGTGGTCTGGAAGAACGTGCATGATTCGCAGATGGACTCGAAGTGACAGCGCCTCGATTGCCTCCGCCGCCCGCAGGTACTCCTCCTCCAGCCAGCCGTTGGCCAGGTGCAGGTAGAGGCGGGTCGACTCGATCGAGGCGTGACCGGCCTGGGCCTGGATGGCCTCCAGCGCCATGCCCGCCTCCCGCAACCGGGTGAAACAGGTGTGGCGAAGCTGGTGGCAGGTTGCCCGCTCCAGCCCGGCACGGCTCCGGGCCCCGTCAAGGATCTCATCCAGCCCGGCCGCCGGCAGCGGCTCGCCGCGGCGGGCGCCTTTCAGCACCACGAACACCTGCCTGGCCGCGGCCGCTGCGGGCCGTCCGGATTCCAGGTAGGCGCCCACGGCGGCGAAGAACCGCGCCGAGACCGGCACTACCCGCTGACGGCCGCCCTTGCCCTCGGCCACGAACAGCCGCCGCTCGCCGGCGCTGAGGTCCTCCAGCCGCAATCCGGGCACTTCGCAGCGGCGCAGCCCGCCCAGCACCATCGCATCCACCATGGCCCGGTCGCGGTGGGTCCGCAACGCCGCCCGCAGCGCGTCGACCCCGGCAGGCGCGAGCACCCGCGGCAGGGTGCGGGCCGTGCGGATCAGCGGCATCCCGCCCCGGCCACGCCGTGCGCCCGGCCGGCGGGCAGCCAGGCTGGCCGGCACCGGGTTACGGCGCACGCCGGTGTCCTCCCGGGCGCACAAATACGCATACAGGCCCCGCACGCTCGACAGCCGCCGGGCGATCGTCCGTGCCGCCAGGCCCGCCTCGCCGTCCTCCAGCCGCACGACCCGCTCCCCGCGGCGAGGGACGCCGCTGCGCGGACAAGAAAGCGAATACATCCGCAGCAGTCACCACGGCCGGCTCCTTGCCGACGACCTCGAAGAACACCTTCAAGCCGTAAGCCACGGCAAGCCAGGTGCTGGTCCGTGCCCGCGCCGCCACGAACACCAGGCAGTCATCCAGCAGCGGATGCCCGAGCGTGATCTTCCGGATCTCACCGCCTGCCGCCGAGCGGACCAGGCATGGCACGAACTCCAATGGGTGGTTTCCCTTCCAGCCGGTGACAGACCGCGGCACGCGACCATGTCACTGCCTCTGGATCACCCGCATATAAAACACCGCAGCCTCGACATGACCCTGCGCTACGCCAAGATCGCCAGCCGGACCGTCGCCGACGAGTACTTCGCCGTCACCGAGAAAGTCGAAGCGCTCTACGGCCAGCCCGCCCAGCTCCCCGCCGACGCCGCCGACCCACGCATGACCCGGCTGCGCCGCGAGCACCACCGCCTGCTCGGCAACGGCTACTGCACCCGCCCCGCCGAGCTGGACTGCGCCTTCGAGTCGATCTGTGAAACCTGCACCTACTTCCAGACCAGCATCGAGTTCCGCCCCACCCTCCAAGCCCAGCACGACGACGCCATCACCAAGCGCCAAAACCACCGCGGGCAACTGTTCGCCTCGCTGCTCGCCCAAGTCGACCAGGACGCCTCATGAACCACCCGCCACTGCACCTCACCCACCCCGGCCAGCTGCCCGCGCCCGTCACCGGCGACGACAGCCTGCAGGTCCTCACCGATGCGATCGACAGCCTCGCCCGGCAGCGCACCGCCTACTGGCTCGGCGACTCCGCCGTCCGGCTGCACGCCCTGGCCAGCCTCATCACCCAGGCCCAGCAGATCCTGCCCCAGGCCGTCTGCGACGCCCGCGACCAGGAACTCACCTGGACCCAGATCGGCGAGCTCCTCGGCACCACCGCTACCACAGCAGCACGCCACTACCGGAACAACAACCCATGATCAGCTTGACAACGATCACCCGCATAATGCCGATGAGCGGTCGTCTCTAGGTGGCGCCTAGCCTTCCCCCAAGACCACAAGGAAGTCTCAGGTCAGCACTTTGCCCGCTCGTCGGTTGATTCGTGCTTACTCGGCGGCCTATGCTCGCGATCGCGCGATGCCCGCGATCGCGAGATAGTTGTCCCGGGAGAGCGTGGAAGGGGCGGTGAGCAGGGGTGCCAGGACGCCGGCTGCTGACGATCGTAGTGGGAATGCTGACTGTGTTGAGCTTCAGTCTCGTACCGGCTTTGGGAAGCTCATCCTCAACCGTCGACCCTGGCATCGGAAACGTTCCCCAGGGCCTTCAGTCCGATCAAGCTTACGCGAAGAGCTTCAATACGCACGCCGTCACGAATGTATTCGTGACCAGCCAGCAGGTCAGTTGCTACCGGCCCGAGGTGCCGTATTCGGCGAACAACGGGCCGAACGACGGCTACACAGGCGAATCGCCGTGCCCAGGGGCCACAACGGGTGAGGATACCGGGGCAACGCACCTCTACCCAACCCAGGTCGGAAGCGATCCGCCCTATCCGGCCGCTCAATCGATGCTGGTGAAGGACCGCTCGGAGTCAGACATCCGAGTCGATCCAACGAATCCTGAACACCTCATCGGTTCGACCAAGTGGTTCTCCAGCCCCGAGGGATACAACCACGTGCTCGGCTTTTACGAGTCGTGGGACGGCGGGAAGACGTGGCCGACGATGGCGCATGTGCCGGGCTACGAGGGCTTCACCGACAACACCGACCCGGTCGGAGCCTTCGACGCCTACGGGAACTACTACCAGGCCCTTCTCCCCTATCAGTTCTATTACGACAAGTCCGGTTTCCATAAGTTCCAGCCGGGGAACGAGCCGAATCCCGCCGTCCCCAACGAAGCCGTCGCTGTCGCGGTGCGGCCCCACGGTGCGACCGGGCCCACAGATTGGATCACGACCCACAACGGTCACCCTGACTACGTCTTCACCACGAATGCAGGGTTCGGACAAGAGCCGGACAAGGAATGGATCACCATCGATACCAATAGAACCCTTCCCGACGGCTCACCGAATCCCGACTTCGACCGGATCTACATGATGTACGTGAATTTCAACGGCAACGGCAGCAAACCGTACGTCCAGACGGCCATCGCTCACCGCGACGGAACGCACAGCGACTGGACAGCTCCCGTGCAGCTGCCAACGTTGAATTCCACCAACAACAACACATACCTCTTCCCGCACGTGGATCCGAATGGTGTGGTCTACACGTCGTTGATCAACTACGACGCGGAGCACGGCGGATGCTGTGTCGATGTCCTGATGGACTACTCGAAGGACGGAGGCGTCACCTGGAACGGGCCGTTCGTCGCGGCCAGCGACGTCCACGTGCCGCCGCTCACAGGAGCGGGCTACGTGAACACCACGTTCGAGGACGGCATCGAGAATACATTCGCGGTGGGCAACCACCTCTCCCCGAGCGGCCATTACCCGGTCTACATTGCGTATGAGTCAAAGAGCACCGGGTTCGGCAACATCCTGCTCACGGCCTCCTACGATCAAGGCGAGCATTGGACGGCGCCGATCCAGGTGAACGACAACGCCAGCCCCAACGTCGACGAGTTCCAGCCCAACCTCGCGGTGGCTCCGGACGGCACGGTGAGCGTCAATTTCTACGACCGCAGGCTTGCGTGCCCGGCCCAGGGCACGCAAGAGGCATCGGCGGCCGGGCTGGCTCTCGACCGCAACAACCCAAATTACGGTGGAAGCCTGCCGCCCTACGGGGCGAGCGATTACTGCATCAACTCCAGCGTCCAGTTCTACCGGGCCAATCTCGATCCGATCGGACACAACATCCGGCTGAGCAGCCACCCCTGGGACCCTCAACTCAACGCCCCGGATCGCGCTTCGTCGGCCGTTCCTACCGACACCTTCATCGGTGACTATTTCGGCAATGTCTTCGACGGTACAGTCGACTACGCGACATTCGTCAGCACGTACGACAGCGGCAACAATCCACAGCGCTACCAGCAACAGGTGGTCAGCGCAGTGAAGATCCCCTAATCGGATGCCGCTTGGCATGGAGGTCGGCGCCCCACCCAGGTGTTGCAAACGGCATGCCCGTCGGCCTGACGGCATCTCGCCCTCCTCCCCGAGAGGCGGGCTCACGCTGCGTGATCGGCAATCGAGAGGTCCCGCGGAGGCTGAATCGGGCGGGCATATGGAGACTTGTTCACCTGGCGGGGCAGCCTGTCAGGCCGCGTGACCTTTGCCGGGCGATCTTCGGGTGATCATGTGGTCGCGCTGAGGGAATGGCCTGATCAGCAGGGCCTTTCCGGTCCTTCCCTGGGAATGGCTTTGACCCCGTCCACCAGGATCTCGGGGACTGCCGCTCCCGCACATGGATCGCCTCGCGGTCACCGCCTCCGGGTTGAAGGACGGCCGTGCGCCGGCCGCGGGCTAGAAAGACGCACTCACATGCCGCGATGAGGTACGTCCGAGATCCTCGAGCATCTGCAGGCGGCGGGTCCTGTCACGAAGCTCGCGAACCTAGCCTCAACGCCGTCATGCAGGGCCCGTTGGTGCTCGCAATGTCTGCGCAGCAGGCTTGCGCCGGTCACGGAGCGTGGTCAAGTCACCGTGGCAGCCCGCGCCTGATCCGCCGTTATGGTCGTCGACACGGTCGCCAAAACGGCCGCCTGTGCACCGCATCATGATCGGTGAGTGCGTAGCTGACTGGATGCGCGGTAAAGCCCAACCAGGCCTGTCACCGGCCGGTTCACCCGTTGCTGACCTACGCACCGGCACCGGCCGGGCGGCCGTTCCCAGGCCAGGTCCACGCGGAGCGGACGGGAATCGAACCCGCCGACGGCGCGGTGCGCCGTCCACCGGTTTTGAAGACCGGGGGGGCCACCAGGCACCCGGACGCCTCCGGGGCCGACGTTACCCGCGCCCGGCGGCGCCCGCCATCTGCTCCGCGGAGCGCGCCTGGCCAGGTGGCCGGGCCTGTTCGAGCAAGGCATTAGATTTGACCGCATGACCGGTCCGGGTGGCTTCCGGCTCACCCAGTACGCGCGCGGCGGCGGCTGTGCCTGCAAGATCCCGCCGGGTGAGCTGGAGGAAATAATGAGCAGGCTCGTGCCCGATGGTCCGGGCGCGGACCTGATGGTGGGGGTCGAGCATGGCGACGACGGCGCCGTGGTGCGGGTCAGCCCGGCCATGGCGGTCGTGGTGACTGCCGACTTCTTCACCCCCGTCGTCGACGACGCCTACACGTTCGGGCGGATCGCCGCGACCAACGCCCTGTCCGACGTCTACGCGATGGGCGGCGAGCCGCTGGTCGCCTTGAACCTGCTGGGCTGGCCACGCGACAAGCTCCCGGCCGAGCTGGCGGCGGAGGTGCTGCGCGGCGGCCTGGACGTCGGGCGGGCGGCGCACTGTCCCGTCGCCGGCGGGCACAGCATCGACGACCCCGAGCCGAAGTACGGCATGGCGGTGACCGGCACCGCGGATCCGGCCGCGCTGCTGCGGATTGACGCCGGGCGGCCCGGCCTTCCGCTCAGCCTGACCAAGCCGATCGGCACGGGCGTGCTCAATGCCTGGCACAAGGCGACGGGCCAGGTCAGTGCGGCGGCGATCGAGGTGATGACGACGCTCAACGCCGACGCCAGCCGTCTGGCGCTCGCCGCCGGGATCCGGTGTGCTACCGACGTGACCGGGTTTGGCCTGCTCGGCCACCTGTTCAAGCTTGCCAGGGCGAGCGGGGTCACCGCGATCGTCGACCACGCGGCGGTGCCGCTCATCGAGGGCACCCGGGAGGCGGCGCGGGCCGGGCACATGCCCGGCGGCAGCCGGCGAAACCTCGAATGGGTGCTGCCGCACACCGACACCGGCGGGGTGAGCGAGGACGACCTGCTCCTGCTCGCCGACGCGCAGACCTCGGGCGGGCTGCTGGTCGCCGGGGAGCTGCCGGGAGCGCCAGTGATCGGGGAGCTGGTCCCGCGCCGCGACAGCGCGCTCATCATCCGCTAGCCTGCAAGCGCGCAGCGCCCCAGCCCGGACTCCGCTACCTGGCAGGCCCGGCTGGATCAAGGTCGGCAGATGCTCACCACCGCGACCTGGCCGGGACGGTAGCGGCCGTCCGGCCGGTGCTGCCAGGCACCCGACGGGAACCAGTGAGGCCGGATCGTCCTCATCTTCTCCCGCGCCGCCGGGAGGACCGCCGGGGCCGTATGGCACGGCCAGGTCTGGCCCTATGGCCTGCGCAGCAGCCTACAGACGCGCAGGTTAGCAGGCTAG
>WNFC01010877.1_pt1 | contig 11398 bp, 13 predicted proteins | sample 5400541 | NCBI WGS metagenome assembly WNFC01 (sample SAMN13153342, study PRJNA577476) | soil metagenome | isolation source: 120 cm saprolite under Douglas fir tree site 2 hole 2 replicate 1 | place: USA:California | collected 2015-04-18
TTCGTCCACCTAGGTTGGCCAAAAAATGCGGAGTCGTTTCCCATCTCGCGGACCCGCATTGTCTCCCCTTCCTCTATTTTTTCACCGTGTCAACGTTTCGCAGGAATACCTATTCGTTCATTGTGCCTGCGCCTGAGTGGGAATGCTGACTTACTCACAAATGGGCCATATGGCCATTGGCCCGCCGTGCGTCTAGAGTGTCAAGTATGGTGTTTCAGCTGTCTGCCCGAATTGGACCAATTGACATTTACGCCTCCCCCATTCCACTCCCGTCCCCCATCAGAACATAATGCATAATTGCTCATCACGGCGCTATTTACATCGCCGTTTCTATCTCATGCCATTTTCACTCTATCCCTTCATCCGCTCGCATTATCGTGTCCAATTGCGTGACGCCAGATCCCTTCTCTACGTCTGGCTCTGTCTATCCTGTTCTCTGGCTCCCATGTTTTTTATCTCACGTCGCCCGTGCCTCGCGCTTGCTGTGCTCACAATAGTTCGTCTCTATCCCGGCTCTCCCTTGGTGCGGTTCTCCTTTTCGAAGCACCCTATATTTTTGTGATTATGTCTACTCACTACTACCATTTTCTCCGCTTCTTCTTTCTTCCTCATCTGTCCCTCCAACAGAGTCGACTATCGGACAATCCACGATCATGATCTGACTTTTAGATGGTGATTAGCGCTCCCCATCTGAGGTTTGGGCGCCAAGGATGGTGTTAATGTGAAAATGGGTAGGTAAACTGAAATCCTCCCGTGTCATTAGTTTCTGTTTAACATCGCCATGTTTCTGACGGGTTTATGCTACTGTGCCACGCCACCTGTCTCGCGCTCCACCCTTCTGATGCCTAACGGACGCTGGGCGTGTGAGTCATGCGACTATGCCACCCGTTTTCTGCTCTACCATCCTGGCTGGGGTGCATCGTGCCAACCATACTAGCAAGCAGTCGTGGGTCTCCGTATCATAATCCAAGTCATCGTCTTTCCCATCTTCGAGATGCATGACACCACCCATGACTGAGGATTACCCCCTGTCGATTACAACAGGTACTGTGGCGCTACACCTCCAGTTCTCAGAAATGGTTTTGTTCCCCCATGGTGGTGCCCCAAAACAAGTCAGTGCCCCAAATTAAACCCAATGCCCCAAAACAACTCAACGCCCCAAAACAACTTAATGTCCCCAACGCAATGCTCTTCGTTGACGAGCGCTTGAACAATATATTGTACAGTACCCCAATCTTGATGGGTCACCCACTTATTCCTAAGAAAGTAAGCATAGCTTCCTAGTACTGCTAGGATAGTGACTAATCCACCTGCGTCCCTAGCAGTATTACTCGACGATTCCTGTCTACAAGCGCAGACGCCGGCACGAGGGGCCGTGCAACCACCGAGGCTGTTCTTGGTCGTCACTCGTCATAGCGCCGTGCGGGCGCTACGCCTTTCGCTCGGTCGTCCTGCGTATCTGTGGTCGTGTGAGTTCCCCTAGCGGAGGCTAGACTTTCTTATCTGCGGAGAGGATGTATGGTCTAATGATAGGAGTTATTTGTCATTAGGTTATTGCCCCCGTGGCTCTATTATCAATATTTGGACTGGCGCAATCCAAGGGCCACGTAGAGTAGATGTAAGCGCTGTGAGCACACGACACGATTACATTTCAGGTTCCTAGGAAAACGACATTTCAAATGTGGGCGATACAAAAGAGGGCGTTCTATTCTTCAAGGTGTCTGGGTTGACCCACCATCAGTACATCGGGCTGAGGTTACTCCCTGGCTTGATTTTGTCACACGCTAGTCCCTTGTTCTGCCCGCTCGAACCCCAGCTTTATCACCAATAATTCATGCCCAAGCACATTCGCTATGCACACTGTCAAAAGATTCGACGCAGGAAAGGGCATCAAATGTCGACGAAAAGAGTTATGGGTTGACGATGGCTGGGGTGAGTGTACTATCGAGGTGTCTTTTGTAAAGATTATACTAAGATGGGCGCCGTAGGCCTGCTCTACCCAAGGGTGACCATCGGTACACTGCCCGATGATGTCCTTCTAGAAATATTCGACTTCTATATGGATAGATCTTACGACGAAGATGAATGGCATATGCTGGTGCACGTGTGCCGACAATGGCGGAACGTCGTGTTCGCTTCGCCACGTCGTCTGGGTCTACGACTTCTCTGCACAAAACAAAGGTCGGCTCGGAAGATGACGGAGGTCTGGCCAGCGTTACCTATCATCGTAAAAGACCACTATGCAGAAAACTTACAATTGCAGGGTGTGAGTAATGACATTGCCGCACTCAAGCACAATGATCGCATTCGCGAAATCAACATCCGGGCTGTCCCAAGTCTATTATTATTGAAAGGATTCGTGATGAAGGGGCCCTTCCCTGCGTTGACATCCCTGGAACTTCAGTCAAATGATGAAAGCGCACCGGTCCTTACCGATTCGTTCATCGGTGGATGTGCCCCACGTCTGCAAGAACTCAGCTTGGATGGAATTCCATTTCCGGAAGTAGGTAAACTACTTTTGTCTGCGAATGACCTTGTCAGTCTTCGCCTGTGGAATATTCCACATTCTGGGTACATTTCACCCGAGGAGATGGTAATTTCCCTGTCCGCGCTGACCAACCTCAACACACTTTTTCTTGGACTCGGATCCCCTCGACCCGGGAACGACCGAGAACTCGAAAGACGACATCCGCCTCTACTCAAACGAGTCGTCCTCCCCGCTCTCACCGCATTTTACATCAAATGCGATAGCGAGTACCTGGAGGATACCGTGGGCAGGGTCGATGCCCCTCTACTCAGCAATCTCACTATAACATTGTTTAACCAACTTATCTTTGACACTCCACGACTCTGCGACTTCATCGGCCGCACGGAAACATTCGAGGCGCCGCACCGAGCGGACGTCGTCTTTTACGGTTACCACGCCCAGGTCATCCTCTTTCGACAAGAAGGGACGGCCTATCATAAAATACTGGAACTAGGCGTCTCGTGTGCTGCGTCGGACTGGCAACTTTCATCTCTCGCGCACGTCTGCAGCTTGTCCCTGCCCCCGCTCCCTACCTTGGAACGCCTCGGAATCCACGAAGGTCGATCTTCGCAACCGCAGTGGCAAGACGACGTGGAGGACGGACAATGGGTCGAGCTTTTTAGCCCGTTTACTACGGTGAAGACGTTGGACATATCGGAGACGTTCGTCGGACGCGTCGCGCCCGCGCTGCAAGTCCTCGCTGACAGGGAAAGGGCGACAGAGGTGTTGCCCGCGCTGCAAAATATTTTCTTGGAGGGACACGAGCCACCGCGACCTATCCAGGAAGCCATCGGGAAGTTCGTTGCTATGCGACGGCTTTCTGGTCATCCTGTGGCCATCCACCACCGAGAAAGGGGACGTTGGTGGCACATGCGTGGTGAGATTTATTAATACGTCCCCTCGAGTTTTGGTTTCATTCACGTTCGGCGCCATCTGCTTACCATATAACGTTTTTCCCTATGCTCTTCGTTTCGCTCGAGACGCCAGTTGAAATACCTTTGCTACCATCCCCGTGATCTGATCTCCTTGTATAATATCTGAAAGTCAGTATGAGATTGGGGTACCCTGTAACTTGAAGTAGTATGACAGTTATCTTAACGATTCTGCGAAACACTATGTCGTCACGGTATCGAAAGTTTCTGCGATTCATTTTGGAATTACTGTAGATGTGGCAATCAGTCCTGACTAGGCCTGACTCCTGACTCGAACCAAGTACTGGAATAACGCCGTCCGAGTCTACACACAGACCAGGCCCGAGATAAGGTGTCCTCATTACTCATATTCTAAATGCTGCCGGGGTTAGGAAGCCTCTGTGTCGGTTCGGATACCTTCTTGGATTTCAAGCTACGCAGCGGACCACTCATCTCAGGGTCATTAAGCGCGAGTTGAGCGTCGTGCCTCATTACTAACTTGAAGTACTCGTACTGTACGGTCCGTTACGCGTTACCACTGGCAACCGCCGCGCGCGGCTGCCGCGTAGGGAAGCGTATTCATCGAATCTGTGCATTCTACGACATTTCGCCTCTTTCTTTTCTGTTCTTGATTCCAGTAGGCACTTTTTCAGAAAGTATAGAAACGCCTCACATTAAATGAGCAAGCTTTTGTTTTCTCTCTCACTTCTCTTCGTACAGTATCTGTACTAGTAATTCCCATGACGATTTCTTACTAGTGTATTTGCCAAGAATGCGTGCCGACTCGCTTCGAGGAACAACCATTCCCTGGGAAGAACACTTGAAGGATACTTCATCGTCATGGTCATGACATCACTATCAACTTGAACTGATCGCGAGATCAACGATGCCGCGACAAAACATCTCCAAGTCATGGCTCGGGCAGCTTGCCAGCTGTGCCAATTAGAAACCGTGCGTGTAATTCAAAAGGCATTATGTTATATTTCGAGTTCAGTCCCGCTTCCCCATCTCCTAACCCAAGCCGTGACCAGATTTCGAGACGTCCACACGAGGCTGCCGAATCATAAAACGCATGTGGCATGCAGACCCCGGGCGTTGGCCAGTGGGTGGTAGACAGCGAACCATTTAGGACATATAGCACTTAGCAAAACCGTTGAGATGCCTGTCTTGCTACACCGATTGACACTGTCCATACTAGAATGTAAGATATCGAATCGAACAAGGAGATCAGAGCACGGAGGCGGCAGATAAGTACCGCGACTGGTTTCTCAAGAGTCAACGCACAAGCGTGAAAGGAAAGAGGTCTCATCAACCATCGACCTCCAGACGGTATATCCCATACATTTTGCATTGCCTGCAGTGGACAGTCATAGGGAAACCACAAAGCTGTCGAGCAGCGACGAACTGCGCAATGGCGTCTTCGAGAGGACACGATGACTGGAACCCACCAAAGAAAATATCTCGTAACTTCGGTAACACTCCCATTACCGCTTCCCCGGCGAACGATTGTAAGGTAGGCACGACACGAAGAGCGAGTTCCTTGTCTAGGTACAGTGACCTGGCGGCGGAAAACGTGCATAAAAGCTCCAGGCATTGGGTGTCCTCGCTCTCTCTTGGGTCGTTGGCTTACCAGTATAGTGGCTCAGATGAAACTTGAAATGGATCGGCGTAGATTTCGAGGCGTTCCAAAGTCGGGAGGGGAGGGAAGAACAAGCTACAAGTCGGTGCCATGTACTCAAGTTGTCTACATGCCATACACGATGCCATTCTCAGCGAGAGCTGTCCTTCTGGAGCCGTCTTTTTTGGTGGGAAAAGCGCGATCTGAAGGAAAGACCGGAAGGTTATGATCGCTTGATTGAGCGCTTGGAACGCTTCAGTGCGAGGAAGGATTCGCAGAGCTGCGGAGTGTCGAATACGGAGACACCGTCAGTGAAGAATGTATAATTACTCTGACGTTGTGGAGTAGAGGGGCGAACAAAGGAAAACGAGCGCGTCAGTCGGAGCGGAAAGCAGCCCAGACGGGCCGAAGACTCAAACCAGCCGGAGGGATAAAAGGGAGAGAGGCGACGTGCCACTGGAGTGGTGTGGTGGCAACATACTGGCAGCATTCTTGGACCCGAATCTCGTCTACCCGCCACGCTCGAGCCGCAGCGGCCCACATCGGCGCGGCGATGACAACGTTGGAGACGGCCCTTCGCTTCGGAGTCAAGCCTGAGGTCCGAGTGCCTCGGACGGGCTAGTCGTCCGAGTGCCTCGGACGGGCTAGTCGTCCGAGTGTCGCCCGGACTATTTCCGACCTTGACCATCTCGGGATGTCTTTTCTTCGTATATGACACCGAACGCATGCCCTGGGGATGTGAAGGTTGAGGTGAAAACAGGGGGAATGACTACTGGCTTGTACGTGACGTCATTTTTTCTTTTGCAAAGTTCATGCAACGCAACTCTCAATTCGGGGTGGCGGATAACATCCTCGCGGCACTCAAGCACTCTGGCCCGCTTCTACGCACGCTCCTCTTGATCAGTATGCCATTTCCGGCATTACACAAGCTACTTTTGTCCACCAACGACCTTCAGTTGCCTATCGGATATTCTGGATTCCGATACGTTTGCCCCGATGCGATACAATTGTCTCTCTGCAGCAGCCTTGAATCACTTGAGCTTGGCTTTCGTTTACCTCGATCTCGCCCTGGCCAAGAGAGCCGATATCCACCTCCACGCATACGCTTTTGTTCTCACCCGGTTCTAATTCAAAGGCGTCAACGGGTAGATCTTTGACACTTCACGGCTTTCCAGGTTGATTGGCCGCGCTGAACAGTTCAAGGCACTCAATGAAGCTGTTGTGGTCTTTTTGACATCCGCGAAAATCCTAACGATAATCGCGTCGTGGATGTTTCGTTTGAGAATGGCCAGTCTATCACCGCTGAATATGTGATCGGCGCAGATGGCTCTCAATCCACTATACATGTTTCTATTCTCTTTGATATTACTGTAGTCAGATGCTAATTGAACGCTCTAGCGCAGATGGTCATCGCTGACATCACATTCAACGAACCTCCCAAAGTTCCAGGCGTATTTTATGCCGTCGTCAGCTCCGAGAGTTCCTTTTCCTTAGCCCATCTCCAATATCCCGTGGATGGTGCAAAAGACTCCGATGGCCAGACCCTCCACCGCCTTGCCCGCGGCGTACCCTCCATCGATGGCGCACCTCCCTCAAAGTCGTCGGTGGAGTACCGCCAAGAGCTGATCGAGAAGTACCGGTCCGCGCTCGCTCTCCAGCGACAAGAGCGAGAACCCGTACACGGCAAAAGTCGACAAAGTCGTCTGGTTGACGCGTTTCCGCACGTGTTATTGCGCCGCGCAGACCTTTTTCACGCATTGCGGAAGCGGAAGCGGCAATCTCGAGGCGAGAGGAACCGGTCCAGGCGCAAGGATGTGCCTCATTGGCGACACCGCTCATATCGGCCCTCCCGCCGGAGGCCAAGGCATGCATGAACCTTGGCCTGCGTGATGCGGTCTCGCTAGGTCCCGCCATCGCGGCCGCACTCACGGTTGGTACGCCCATGGCCCTGCGCCGCCAACGCGCGGTCAAGGTCATCGGCATCGGTATTACCAAGTTTATGCCAGGCGCGGTGCATATGGCCCCAACCATCTGATCGAAATTTGCGTGGTCGCCGATTCAAATATATACCGTCCGCGATTGGGTGCTCTGGTGTTTGGGCAAGTCGAAGTGGATAAGGCAGACAATTGCGTATAATTTTAGCGGCCTTGAAGGACCTTGAGATCGTCGACGATCTCCTTTTATGTATCGCGCTCATTTCATTCTAGACATATAAAACCGATAATACGATAATTCAATCTCCTCGTTTCCCGTACTTCCAACCTAATGGCGTACGGGGACGTCTGCTTGGCCGTTGTGCTAGCTTCACACTGCTTGTCCCCATACAAGACGTCTGGCTCTTGGAATCCCCTCTGCCAATACATTCTCTGTGATGAGCCGCGAAACTGAAACCGATTCGCCGGACATCTGTGCAAGTGGCCCTTGGTGAAACGATATGTTTTTTGTCCAGATCCACAGGACTTCCCTGACATTTCCGAATCCCAATGTCTAACCATTGCTCCACAAAGGTTGCCCCAATGTCCAATACAAGCCCCCACACTCGATCTATCAAGACATCGGTAACGACAACGACCATGGCAGTTTATGTTAGAGCGCGGCTCAGCTCTTACGCGGCTCAGGACCAGCTCGACCAAAATAGGAAGTGTGGAGTAGTGGCGACTGGCGACTGGCGACTGGCGACTGGCGACTGGATGGAGCATTGAGCATGGAGCCGTTTCTCGTGAGCCGCTCATGTGATGGCTCGGCCTAATTTGGGTTGAATTTCCTTTTCAGGACCCGCATCCGAAAGGTGCGCTCCTTCTACGGCTCGCTCGCTCGTGGAGAGCGACACGGTCGAAAAGAAACACTGCTGGGGCTGTGATCTGCAGCTGCCTCGTTTGTCAGGGAGGGAAAGGAGGTAGTTCTGGATGTGGACTTGATCAGGCTTGATCTGAGTGTGAAGCAGATAATGGCTGGCCTACAACCACTTTGGAAATACGGAGACCTCCGACAAACGTCAATGGCTGTGCTGAGACGCAAGCAAAACAGAGTTTTGAGGGGTTACCGGTTAGCGACGTTACCGGTCGGCGTCTCCATTCAGAAGGTGTTCAAAGTGCCCATCTGAGGCAAACCTCGGGCGCGGCGGGTTCCCTTTCGGAGGGTAATCGACATCATCGGCACCTAGACAATACCTGTAACCTGATGGGGCGGACGCAATATGTTCATATGCGGAGATTTGTTCCTCCGACAAGACTTGCAGGATAATTGTGTCGTAAAAATCACCGATTTGGCAGGGGCGACTTGGGCTGCAAACTCTATGATGTCGATGTCCGGTGATCGATAGTATACCGCGTGTCGTATATCCCTCATCGAGGCCTCATCGATCCCCACCTAAACATAATGGCCACCATGACCATGGTCTCCCTCAGCGACCCTCTCACGCCCTATCGCCCTCCCGAAATGATAGCCTCCGCTATTGTGCGCCCAAGGCCAGATGAGCGACCCAACTGCGCTTCTTTCGCAGTCCTCCCGGAGGAAATAATAGTCAACATTTTGGAGTGGTGCGATTTTAAAGGCGTGCTCGCCTGCCAGCTGGTGCGTGAAGCTTGTCTTCCATTGATACCGTGGATGAACCCCGCCTCTCCCACCCATCTCCCCACCCTTACGCGCAGACATGCCGCGCCCTCAGAGACGTGATCGCGAATTCGACAAGCCTGCTCTACAAGCTCGCGCTCGCCGAACACGGGATGTGCGACGGCCCTTCAAGCACGCTGAGCACGGCCGAGAAGTTCGACTTGCTGACCGCCCACGCGGCCGCGTGGCAAAACCTGGACTCGGCGCGCCCGGAAAAGGCGGACTTGCTCGTGGGGTGGAGCGCGCCGAGGGCCGTCTCGGGAAACATCATCATCTTTTCCAAGGACGTCTTCAGGCAGGCCCAAGCCCGACTCCACGGCCATGAGCGCGAGCGCGCGCACGGAGACAATGCGGAGCAAGTCGGGACCTGGCGGCCGATGGAACCCTCGTTGGACCTGCTCGTCCTCCGCGTTCCCTCCGCTTTGCGCCGGATCGAGGCTGCACACTGGGTGCTCCCTCTCCCTGAGAACACGAGTGGAGTGTGCATCGACGCATCCCAGGATTTGTTAATTCACCTCTCGTACGTGATTTCTCTTCCCCCGCCCTACCACCCCCCCTTCCACTCCAGGGAAAGTCATTTATGGGCGCACGCGCTTTTCCTTTTTGGATGTTATTAGTGGGCATCGGGCGTTCCATGTGCGTACGCTGTCGACGGGCGCGGTGTATCCGCTAGTCGAACACGAAGGATTCTTCAATACGTGGGGTGGGAGTCGGCTCTTCGATGTCTCCAATCTGTGCGCGTGCGGGGATTTTGTCGCTGCCGGCACGCGCGTCTACTTCATATCCGTGTGGAACTGGAAGACAGGGCAGCTTGTCTGCGACAAGGTACGTTTGCTAACCCTACATATGTTTGTTTCACATACAATTCATGTCCTATCATGGGTCTCTTCACAAAGCGCTCGGATGTCACGTTCTCGTCATTCGACTTTCTCGACGAGCACCACCTTCTGTATTCGAACTCAATGCAAGACAGCATATACGTATATGCCTTGCGCCAACACAACGCAGATGATCAGCAGCAGCAGAAGGAACAAGAAACTGAAGTAGACACGAAGACCGTGCGCTTCCAGCTGGCCCTTCCTCCCATCGACCGCACCAGGTCCTCGCGGTACATCCAACACCGCCGCAACGCACTGCCAACAAGAACTGAATCGCTTCACTACGGGGACGCGCGGGCGGGCGACAGCAGCAGCGGCGGCGGGGGCGCACCACCGTTCCACGCGGACCCTCGCGAGCGACTGATCGTGGTGCGCATCGTGACGAGCCCGGTCGAGCGCGGCGAGGAGCAATTTGAGCTCCACATCCCCGCACGGGCCTTGCTCGACCACTGCGCCGCAGCTACCGCCGCGCCACGCCCGCAGCGTGAGGGCTGCAAGGACTGCGATGACCACACGAGCGGGGACGAGGGTAAAGACGTAGAGGAGATGCTGCCGTGGTCCGCGTGGCGCGAGGTGCGCGCGACGCCTGAGCGGATCGTGCCGTACACTATTCAGGCGCGCATGGTCGCTTATGGTATGCGCGTCGTGTCGCACCCGCCGGATTGGGAGGAGGGCGTGTTGCACGTCGATTCGTACCTTCCGCGGGCAAGAAGACGAGAAGGAGTACATGGGGACGCGGATGCGGATGTCGTGGAGGAGAACGCGAGAGGAGGAAGGGGAAAGGATGGGATGCGGCAGGCTATTAGGTTGCCTGGAGATGCGGAGAGCAAGGCGGGTCTTGTGAGCGTGCTGTGCGAGGACGCGCTGCTGTGCTACAAGGTAAGTGGGAGGCTCCGCTTTGTCATGCCATTCTCGAGTTTTGCCTGACGGAACTCTTTTTTGTTTTCATGTAAAGCTTGATCCGTTGACGAGCAGGATCTCGCATGCGTATTGGTACACCTTTTAGGTGGGTGTGTATGGTGGGGGGTGACTTATTCTGTCCTATAGGATGTCCCGCGTTCGAATCATTTCTTTCGTGGTTTTTTTTAATGGCGCTCTCGTTTTCATGCACTTGCAGAATACATCTCGCGCGGCTGTCCCCGCGAGGAGAGGAAGACATATTCGAGTATTTCTCAGCGCGCGAAATCTGTCTGGCGCACCGATGACATTTTCTCCTCTCAACAATTCAACTCGGAGGGAGTCTGTCGTCCTTGTCTTACCTGTGTCGTGGATGCCTCTCGCCCATATACTAACCTTTCGTCTCGTCTACACCGACCCTGCTGTGCTCTCCGTAAAATGCGATAGCCGATTCGAAAGGCCAGCGTACCAACAAAGTCGGCTCGTCTTCCGAGTGTCTCAGGACGCTGGCAAGATGGCCAGCGCCAGCATGAGCAAACGACCATTCGACAGTCGACTCGGATTCGGAGCAGGCTCGATCTTCCCCCTGGCTCAGCCTCAGACGGTAGCTCTCTGTTCGTCGGATACCAGTGTGGCCCCTCAGCCAGAGACGGCAGTGCCCGCAAGCATGTAAATGGTTATTTATCCTGGTCGTTGTTCTCCTGGGTGACATAGTACTAGAAGTGAATCTGGATCCCCCCTACTGGCACCTCGCGTCCTCCGTTGCATACTGGTACCGACGCGCCATATTTGACTTTGCTATGTTGAGCGTATTTGGTACGATACAGTCGCGGCACTAGATTACAGGACTAGTGTAGTGCGTGAACGTAGGACGAGTGACTTGACTGGACTCATATGGACAAGGTCCGGAACGAAAACTGCGTACGAAAGAGCCGCGCGAGCCTCAGCCAAAAAA
>WNFC01010923.1_pt1 | contig 11398 bp, 8 predicted proteins | sample 5400541 | NCBI WGS metagenome assembly WNFC01 (sample SAMN13153342, study PRJNA577476) | soil metagenome | isolation source: 120 cm saprolite under Douglas fir tree site 2 hole 2 replicate 1 | place: USA:California | collected 2015-04-18
TCCCCAAGATCGAAGAAGCCGAAGTCCCGGTGATCGTGCCGGTGTCGACGTCGGTCCAGGTTGTCTACATCGACGCTCAGGGCCAACCAGCACCGCTCTTCGGTGAGCCGGGCGTTCACCCGCGCAAGTGGGTCTTCCGTAGCTCGATGCAGGACAACTTCCAGGTCGAGACGATCCTCGGCTACGCCAAGAGCAAGGGCTGGGATGCCATCGGTCTTATGAACGACACCTCTGGCTACGGCACGGCTTCGAAGCAGACCGCCGACAAGCTGATCCCGGCTGGTGGCTTCAAGATCCTGGCAACTGAAACCTACAACATTGGCGACACGGACATGACCTCGCAGCTCCAGAAACTGAAGGCCGCGGGTGTCAAACAGATCATCAACTTCGGCCTTGGTCCCGAAAACTCCAACCTGCTGATCAGCGCGCAGAAGATCGACTACAAGGTCCAGTTCTCGGGCGCCTGGGGCTTCAGCGACCCGCTGGTGCCGCAACTGGCCGGCAAGGACCTGACCGAGGGCGTGATCACGGTCGCTTCGTTCACGCCCGACCAGAGCCCAGCCGCCGCTGATTTCCACCAGAAGATTCTGAAAGCCTACGGCGACGACCCGTTCCCCATCGCGCCCGCGCAGGCCTACGACGCCACCCGGATGATGTTCATGGCGCTGTCAAAGAGCGGGCCCGATTCGGCCAAGCTGCGCGACGCGATCGAAAACCTGGATGGGTTCAAGGGTGTCACGGCCGCGCCGTCCAAGCCCTTCAGCGCCGACCGGCACCATTCGCTCGAAGGCAAGGACATGTTCGCAGCCATGTGGAAGGGCGGAGAGCTCGTCAAAGCGCAATAAGTCAGCCTCTTAGAAACTCGTGGACGTCCTCGAAACTCTCCTGCGCGGCCTGCCCCAGGCCATTGCCAGCGGGCTGGTCTATGGCAGCATCTACGCGCTCATCGCCCAGGGCTATTACGTCACGTTCTCGACGACACAGACGCTGAATTTCGCCCAGGGCGATTTTCTCATGATCGGCGGCTTACTGGCGTTTACGGTGTTCGGCGGCCTGTTGATGACCGGGGCGCCACTGGTGGTCTCGCTCATCGCGGCGCTGGCCATCATCCCGCTGATCATGGCCTTGATGGGGACGCTTGTCGAGCGCGTGGCGGTACGGCCACTGCGTGGAGCGTTCTCGTTGGGCTGGATCCTGAGCACCGTCGGCGTTGCAGTCATATTGCGTAACGCGGGCGAGGTCATCTGGGGCATCGAGCAGAAGCCGGTTCCGTCTGTATTCGGCGACACCGCCATTCGCGTGAATGCCGGATTGTTCCAGTTCGGCGTCTTGCCGCAGGAGGTGTTCATCCTGGCCGGCTCGTTGGCGGCCATGACCGCCGTGCTCGTGTTTTTGAAGCGCTCGCTGCTGGGTAAAGCGATGGCCGCGGTCGCGCTGAATTCGTCGGCCGCGAGCCTGATGGGCATCAATGTCCGAGCCATGGTGGTGCTGGCTTACATCATCTCGAGTGTGCTGGCCGGCCTGGCCGGTCTGCTCGTCGTGCCCGTGCTGCACGCCTACTCGCTGATGGGCGTGCTGCCTGGGCTGAAGGCATTCGCGGTGGCCATCATCGGCGGCCTCGGCAACCCGTTCGGCATCCTGATCGCGGGGCTGCTGCTGGGCGTTGTCGAGTTCGTCGTCGCGATCTTCAACGCGTCCCTGCGGGACGCCGTAACGTTCTTCCTGCTCATCGTGATCCTCGCCTGGCGACCTCTGGGCCTGTTCGAAAAGCCCAGCATGGAGAAGGTCTAAAAAAAGGCGCTCCGGCGCCGCGGGAATCGAGCTATGGCGACGGCAACTCACGCGCCCACAGCACCGACCGCCCTGGCTTCGGCGCCACGCTGGTATCAGCGCCGACTCGCCCTGCCCATCTTCTACGGCGCCTCTGTCGGCAGCCTGCTCACGCTGCTGGTCGCAGTGGGGCTCCTCTTCGCCGCGCCGCTCGTCCTGAACGACGGCTTCCTGCAGCAGACGCTGCAGAGCATCGCCTTCTACACCATCGCGGCGATCGGTCTGAATGTCCTGGTCGGTTACCAGGGCCAGATTTCGCTGGGCCACGGTGCGCTGTTTGCTTTCGGCGCATACGCATCGGCGCTGCTGACCACTCGCGCCGGAGTGCCAGTCTGGATCGCCATCTTTGTCGCGGCGGCAATCGCCGGATTCCTGGGCTTCCTGGTCGCGGTGCCCACGCTGCGTGCCCGCGGACACTACCTGGCCATGGTCACCATCGCCCTGTCGATCGTCACGTTCGTCGTCGCCCAGACCTGGACAGAGGTCACCAACGGCCCGACCGGCATCGGCAACATACCGCGGCCTGAATGGTTCGGCGGGGCCACGATGGGCTCGTTGAAAAAGTTCAGGCCGTTCGGCGACGACTCGGTCATTCTCACCGGCCAGGTCCTGTACTTCTGGGTGTGCGCCGCGCTGATGTTGATCGCCCAACTGCTGACCAACAACCTGCTGACGAGTCGCTGGGGCCGCACGATCAATGCGGTGCGCCAATCGGAAATTGCCTCAGAAACGATTGGCGTGTCGGTCTATCGCATGAAGCTGAAGACCTTCGCCTTCAGCGCCGTCCTGGCCGGCCTGGCGGGTGCGTTGTTCACCCACCAGCAGGGTTACATTGTTTCCGATACCTTTACCTTTGATAAGTCGGTCGAGCTGCTGGTCTTTGTTATTCTCGGCGGGGCCCGCAGCCTGTTCGGTCCGCTGATTGGCACGACCGTACTGGTGATCCTGCCCGAGGCGCTCAAGACAATCGGTGCGTACGACATTCTGCCCAAATCAGAGGCCGGACTGCAGGCTGGGCTGGTCCTGGTGGGTGGCCTGTGCGCGCTGGGCCTGGTGCGGCGCGGTCTGGGCAGCTTCACCCGTGGGCTGCTCAGCCTGGGTGTGATCGGCGGGTTCCTCGGCTTCACGCTGGTTACGCCGCAGATCATCGAGCACTTTCTGCTCGTCTACGGCGCGCTGCTGATCGTGTTCCTGGTCACCATGCCCGAGGGCATGGCCGGTTTCCTCAAGAATCTGCCCGGCGTGCGCTCGCTCTGGCGCCAGGCCGCGGCCGCCTCCGAGCACGCCGCGGCCAGTCAGGACGGACTCGAGGCCATCGCCCAGCCGGCGCGGCGTGTCAGCCTCCGCCTGGACGACGTCAAGATGTATTTCGGTGGGGTGAAGGCCATTGACGGCGTGTCAATCATTGTCGAATCCGGGCAGGTGCACGGGCTGATCGGGCCCAATGGCTCGGGCAAGAGCACGCTGGTCAACGTCGTCACCGGGGTATATGAGCCAACCGGCGGCGAGATCCGGCTGGGCACGCGTCTGTTGAATGCGCTGCGACCGCACACCATCGCCGCGGCGGGCGTGACGCGCACGTTCCAGAATATTCAGCTCTTCAAAGACCTGTCGGTGCTCGACAACGTGATGATGGGCTTTCACACCCAGCGGCGCGCCGGATTCGTGCACCAGTTGCTACGTACACGTACCGCAGCGCTGGAGGAAGCGTCGGTGCGCGAGCGGTCGCTCAGGCTGCTGGCCTTCCTCGAGATCGAACAGCTGGCCAACGCTGAGGCGCAATCGCTGCCGTACGGACTGCAGCGCATGGTCGAGATTGCCCGAGCCCTGGCGACCGGCCCGTCGATCCTACTGCTCGACGAGCCGGCCGCGGGCGTCAATCCCAGCGAGATCGGTCGACTGTCGAACGTGATCCGGCGCGTGGCGGCATCAGGAGTGACGATGCTGGTGATCGAGCATCACATGGACCTGGTCATGGGCGTCTCCAATCACGTGACGGTGCTCGACTACGGCAAGAAGATCGCCGAGGGCACGCCAGCCAGCGTCCAGTCGAACCAGCGCGTCATCGAGGCGTACCTGGGCAGCGCCGAGCACTCGTTCGACGATCTGCGGCGCGAGCGGGCGGTCAAGCCGGCATGAACGCCGCGCCGTTGCTGTCCGTCACAGACGTGGTCGTGCGCTACGGCCAGATCGAAGCCTTGCACGGTGTCTCGCTCGAGGTATTTCCAGGCGAGGTCGTGGCGTTGATCGGTTCGAACGGTGCTGGCAAGAGCACCACGCTACGCGCAGTGTCCGGATTGATTCCCGTGGTCGGTGGCAGCGTCTTCTTTGACGGGCAACAGATCACCAACATGCGCGCCGACCAGATCGTACGGCGCGGCCTGGCGCACATCCCTGAGGGCCGCCAGATCTTTGGCGACCAGTCGGTCTTCGACAATCTCCTGCTGGGCGGATTTAGCCTGGACAATCGCGCCTCGCACGATCTGGCGGACACGGAGATCCGCCGCTTTCCCGTGCTGTACGAGCGCCGCACACAACGCGCAGGCACGCTGTCTGGCGGCGAACAGCAGATGCTGGCCATTTCGCGCGGGCTGATGAGCCGGCCCAAGATGCTGTTGATGGACGAGCCGAGCATGGGTCTGGCCCCATTGCTGGTGCGCCAGGTGGCGCAGACCATTCTCGATCTCAATGCGCAGGGCGTGACCGTGCTGCTCGTCGAACAGTTGGCCAGCATGGCGTTGGCGGTCGCGGATCGGGCCTACGTGATCCAGAACGGGGTGGTGCGGCTGCAGGGTACAAGCAAGGAGGTGGGCGAGAATCCCGAGGTGGTGCGCCTGTACCTGGGCGGCGCCGCCAGCGCGTCAGCCTGAACGGCTACCCTCAAGGAGGCATGTTTCGTGTTGGCGTCGACATCGGCGGCACGTTCACCGACCTGATTCTGATCGACGACGCCACTGGCGACCTGACTGTCGGCAAGGTGCTCACCACACCCGACGACCCATCCCGAGCCGTCGCGGAGGTCCTGTCGGAGGCCCTTGTCCGGGCGAACGCGCCACCCGAGGAGGTCCAGCACGTCATTCACGGCACGACCCTGGTCACCAACGCCGTCATCGAACGCAAGGGCGCGCGGACTGCCCTGCTCACCACGCGCGGCTTCCGCGATGCCTACGAGATCGCGCGCGAACACCGTTACGACCTGTACGACCTGTTTCTGGAGATGCCCGCGCCGTTGGTGCCGCGCCACTTGCGCCTCGAGATCGACGAACGGATCTACGCCGACGGGACGGTCGCGCGCGCGCCCGATGAGCATGCGGTAGCGGCGCTGGTTGCCGAGCTACGCGACAAGGGCATCGAGGCCATCGCGATCTGCTTTCTGCACAGCTACGCCAACCCCGAACACGAACAGCTGGTGGGTGCGATCGTGGGCGAGATCGCGCCGGGCGTGCGGGTGTCGCTGTCTTCGGAAGTCGTCCCCGAGATCCGCGAATACGAGCGCACCTCGACCACGGTGGTCAACGTCTACGTGCAGGCGCTGGTCGAGGACTACCTGGCCCAGCTCGTGCACCGGCTGACGGAGCTGCACATCGGCGGCGAGCTGTTCATGATGCTGTCCTCGGGCGGCATCTCGACGGTCGAGACCGCCAGTCGCTTCCCGCTGCGTTTGCTCGAGTCGGGCCCCGCCGGCGGCGCGCTGGCCAGCGCGTACTACGGTGAGCAGGCCAACGTCGGCGATCTGCTGGCCTTTGACATGGGCGGTACGACCGCCAAGCTGTGCGTCATCGAAGACGGCCGACCGCTGACCTCGACCGAATTCGAAGTGGATCGCAAGTATCGCTTCAAAAAGGGCAGCGGCCTACCTGTCAAGGTGCCCGTGGTGGACCTGATCGAGATCGGCGCCGGCGGCGGGTCGATCGCGCGCGTCGACAGCCTCGGCCTGCTGAAAGTCGGGCCTGACAGCGCCGGCGCGAACCCTGGTCCGGCGTGCTACGGCCGCGGCGGGACTGAACCGACCATCACCGATGCTGACCTGCTGCTCGGCTACCTCGATCCGGGCTTCTTTCTCGGTGGGCGCCTGGCGCTCGACCTGGCCGCCGCCGCGCAGGCAATCCGTACCAGGCTCGCCGAGCCGCTCGGCATGAGCCCCGTCCGTGCTGCGTGGGGCATCCATCAACTGGTCGACGAAGGCATGGCTTCAGCCGCGCGCGTGCACGCCATCGAACGCGGCAAAGACCCGCGGGGACTGCCGTTGTTTGCGTTCGGCGGGGCCGGCCCAGGGCATGGCTTCGGCGTCGCCAGCATCCTCCACTCGCCGCGCTTGATCGTGCCGTTCGGCGCCGGCGTGACCTCGACCGTCGGGTTTCTGACCGCGCCGCTGGCATTCGATTTTGTGCGCAGTTTTCTGAGTCAGCTGGATGCGGTTGATTGGGCGCACCTGAACCAGGTCCTGGACGATATGGCCGCCCAGGGCGACGCCATCCTGGCTCGCTCGGGTGTGCCGGCCGATGAACGCCACATCTCGCGTCAGGCCGACGTCCGCTATGCCGGCCAGGGACACGAGATCCGCATCGACCTGCCCGACGGCCGGCTTGGGGCACAGAACCTGCCGGCCATCCGAGACACCTTTGAGCAGGTCTATCGCGCGCTCTTCGGTCGTACTGGACCAGACGTACCGCTCGAGGGTGTCAGCTGGCGAGTGCTGGCCTCGGGCCCGCGGCCATTCGTGCGCCTGAACGCCGGTCCTTCAGCTGAACCCAAGACTGCTTTGAAGGGCCAGCGCCCCGTGTACTTTCCCGACTGGCAAGAACATCGGCCCACGCCCGTGTACGACCGCTATTTGCTCGCACCTGGTGCTGAGCTTGCCGGCCCGGCCATCGTCGAAGAACGTGAATCAACCACCGTCATCGGGCCTGGCGCCAGGATCCAGATCGACGAGTCCCGAAACCTGAGTGTGTGGCTATGACGACCATCGACCCGATCGCGCTCGAAGTGTTGTGGAGCAGGCTGCTGTCTGTGACGAACGAGCAGCAGGCGGCGCTCATGCGCACGGCGTTTTCGACCGTGGTGCGCGAGTCGCAGGACCTGGCGTGCGGCGTCTTTGACACCGCTGGCGAGATGGTCGCCCAGTCCGAAACAGGCACCCCTGGCCACATCAATGCCATGGCCACGTGCATGCGCCATTTCATGGCCGTCTATCCCGAATCGGCGCTCGAGCCGGGCGACGTGCTGATCACCAACGACCCATGGATGACCGCTGGCCAGATCAACGACGTGACGCTGGTCACGCCGATCTTCCGCGAGGGTCGGGTAACGGCCTACTTCGCCAACACCTGCCACATGGTCGACATCGGCGGGCGCATCCTGTCGGCCGAGGCGCGCGAGGTCTACGAAGAGGGGCTGTACATTCCGATCACCAAGCTGTTTGCGCGCGGGGAACGCAACGAGGAGCTGTTTAAAATCATTCGGGGCAATGTGCGCACCCCGCGCGAAGTCGAGGGTGACCTGTACGCCATGGCCAGCTGCAACGACGTAGGCGGGGCGCAGCTGCTGGAGTTCATGAGCGAGTTTGGCCTCGACAGCATCGACCCACTGGCGGAAGCCATCATCGATCGTTCCGAGCGCGCTACGCGGGCGGCGATCGCGCGCCTGCCCGACGGCGTCTATGAGCACGAAATGTACTCCGACGGCTACGAAGAGCCGGTGTTGCTCAAGGCGCGGGTGACGGTTCGCGGCGACGAGCTGACGGTCGACCACGCCGGCAGCTCACCCCAGAGCCGCTACGGCATCAACGTGGTCATGAACTACACCCACGCCTACACCAGCTTCGCCGTCAAGTGCGCCATCGCGCCGGAGGTACCGCACAATGAGGGCAGTTTCCGGCCGGTCACCGTCACCGCGCCGCCGGGCTGCATCCTTAACGCGTTACACCCAGCGCCCGTAGCGGCGCGGCACCTGATTGGCCATTTCTTGCCTGGCCTGATCTTCGGTGCGTTGGCCGGTGCCATGCCGGATCGATTGATGGCGGATGGCGCGGCGTCGATCTGGATCACCATGTTTCGCGGCGAGCGGCCAGCGCCGCACACCGATCCCTACACGTTCATGCTGTTTCAGTGCGGCGGGACCGGCGCGCGACCCACCAAAGACGGACTGAACAATGTCGGTTTTCCGAGCGGAGTCGCCGGGGTGCCCGCCGAGATCATGGAGAGCCTGACCGGGCTCGTTGTCGAACGTAAAGAGGTGCGGCCGGATTCGGGCGGGGCGGGCAAATTCCGCGGTGGCTGCGGCCAATTCACCACGTTTGGCGATCGCTCTGGGAAATCGTGGTCGATGTCCGGCATGTACGACCGGTTGAAGTTCTCGGCCCAGGGCCTGCTCGGCGGCGAGGCCGGCGCCGCCGGCGCGTTTGTGCTCAGCGATGGCCGCCAGGCAAATCCCAAAGAGCTGCTGTTTCATCCGTCGTCAACGCACGTCGACACCGCGCTGCCGGGTGGCGGTGGCTACGGCCATCCATCTGAACGGGAAGCATTGGCCGTTCTGGACGATGTACTGAACGGTTACGTGTCCATCGAAGCCGCTGCAAGGGAGTACGGGGTGGTGATTCGGTCAACCCGGCGACCTGACGAGCAGGTCAGCATGCCCGAGCACTTCTCCGTCGATGCCGCCGCTACAGCCACATTGCGTAACGCGCGAGTCAGCTAGCTTTCAGCGGCGTGGCCGGCGCGACACGATTCATCGGCCAATCGCTTCCGCGCCTGGAGGACGAGCGGTTGATCCGCGGCCTTGGCCAATTCACCGACGATTGGCCGCCGCTCGATCGGCAGTGCTACGCCGCTTTCGTCCGTTCGCCGCACGCCCACGCGCGGATCCTGGCGCTGCGAACACGCGCAGCACGAGCCGCGCCCGGCGTTCTGGCTGTCCTGAGTGGTGCCGACTACTTGGCCGACGGTCGGCTGCCCATCGCCCACGGGCCGGTGCCCGCCGACGCCGTGGACTACACCCAACCGGCCTTTGGCCCGTTTGATGGCCGCCGCCCGCTCGACGAGCCGCAGCCGCCCCTGGCGGTTGAACGCGTCCGCTATCCAGGCGAGGCCGTCGCCGTGGTGCTCGCCGAAACCCAGGGCGCCGCGCGCGACGCCGCGAGTCTGGTCGAGGTCGACTATTCGATCCTGCCGGCCGTGCGCGATCCGCTCGACGCTCTCGCGCGCGATGCGCCGTTGATCTCGCCGGGCGCAGTCGACAACGTCGCTGTCGAGGCCACTTTCGGCGACGTTGTGCACGTTGCGCGAGTTTTGGCCGCGGCCGAGCGCGTGGTCGAGCACGAGTTTCGCGTCCAGCGCATCGCCAACGCCCAACTGGAGCCACGCGCGGCCATCGGCGCGTACGAGCCCGCCACAGACAGCTACCTGATGATCGCCGGCAGCCAGGGTGTCGTGCGCCAGCGCGCTTTGCTCGCCGCCGCGCTCGCCATTGCGGTGGATCGGGTCCGCGTCATTTGCCCGGACGTCGGCGGCGGCTTTGGTCCGCGCACCAGTCTGTACCCCGAGCAGGTGGTCGTGACCTGGGCCGCCAGGCGCGTTGGCCGACCGGTGCGCTGGACCAGCGACCGCACTGAAGCATTTCTCAGTGACTTCCAGGGCCGGGACTGTGTGGCAGTTGCGCGACTCGGCTTCGACCGCGCGGGGCACATTCTGGCGCTCGCGGCGGACTTCGTCTTCAACGTGGGCGCGTACGCGGGGTCGTACGTACCGCTGTCGAACGCGGCGCGGATCATGACCGGCTGCTACGACGTGCCCGTCGCCTCGGTGCGCGTACGCGGCGTTCTCAGCAACACCGTGCTCACCGGTCCCTACCGCGGCGCGGGCCGACCCGAAGCCACCTACGTGCTCGAGCGTCTGCTCGATCTGGCGGCCGACCAGCTCAGCCTCGACCGCCTCGAGCTGCGCCGTCGCAACCTGATTGCCGCCAGCCAATTGCCGTATCGGTCGGCCATGGGTCTGAGGTACGACAGCGGCGATTTTCAGGGCAACATGCAGCGCGCGCTCCAGCTCGCCGACTGGGCTGGATTTGCCGCGCGGCGCGAGGTCGCGAGTGCACGCGGAAGGCTGGCCGGCATCGGTGTGGCCAACTACGTCGAGGCGCCAGTCGGCGCGCCCCACGAGCGCGTCAGCGTGGCGGTGCTGGCCGAAGGGGTTGTCGAAATCGTCGTCGGCACCCAGTCGAGCGGCCAGGGCCACGCGACGACGTTCGCCCAGGTCGTCGCCGACCAGACGCCGCCCGCGAGCACGATCCAGATCGTCAAGTGAGCCTGTTCGAGCTTGCCCGACGCGTGCCGCTCTCTGGCGCAGCCAGCTTTACCGGGCGGCTCGCCGCGCACCCGACTGGCACGGCGGTGTGCGAGGTCGAGGTCGATCCCGAGACCGGTGCAGTGGAGATCAGTCGCTATACGAGTGTCGACGACGTCGGTCAGCCGATCAACCCACTGATCGTCGAAGGCCAGGTCCACGGCGGCATCGTCCAGGGCCTCGGTCAGGCGCTCTGTGAGGGCGTTGTCTATGACCCCGGCAACGCCCAGGTGCTCAGCGCCAGCTTCCTCGACTACGCCCTGCTCCGAGCTCGTATTCTGCCTGGGTTCGGCATGGAGCTTGTTGAAGACCCGACCGAGGGCAATCCACTGCGCATCAAAGGCGCCGGCGAAAGCGGCATCACCCCAGCCTTGGCGGTGCTGGTCAACGCCGTCGTCGATGCGCTGCGCCCCCTCGGCATTAAGGACCTCGAGATGCCCCTGACAGCTCCGCGCGTGAGAACTGCTATCGCGAACGCCCGATCAGCACCAGACCATAGCCCGCCAGGATGACCCGACGTTCGATCCGACGATGGTGGTGTGGTAGCCGATGAGGAACGCGGCGATCGCGCCACGCAGCCAGCCGCCACGCAGGGTCTCGGTGACCACCAGGGTCGTTACGGGCCCGGGGCTGACACCGGATACGAAGCCGATGCCTGCGCCGAGCACCAAACAGGTGAGCATTTCTTTCGTGCTTGTCTGTCCTGAGAGCAATCAGCCTGGCCTGACAGCCACGAAGACCTCCAGCGTCCCCGACGGCACTTCAGAGTGCTCGAACGGCAGTACGCTCGCTTCTTCAAAGCCGACCTCCCCGAACAGCCGCAACCAGTCAGCTCGGGCGAACAGGCCGCACACGTGCCGGTCGTACGCGGCGCGGGTCGGTTGGCCGTCTTCGCGCAACAGGTACGCGTAGTCCGTCACGTAGGTCGCGTCGTTCGGGTCAGGGTCCCAGGTCCACTCGAGGTAGCGCAGCGCCCGACCTTGACCGTCGTTGCCGCCATGCTCGGTCGTTGCCGAGAAGTTCTCGCGGACGTGGTCGGGGGCAAAGAGAGCCACGCCGCCGGGTGCGCAGTGGACAAACGCCGTGGCGATTGCTTGCTTCACGTCGTCCGCCGTCGTCAGGTAGGACACCGCGTCATGGACGAACACCGCGTCGAACAGTCGCCCGAGGCGGAGTGTGCGCATATCGCCCTGGATGTGCTCGCAGTCCGGATTGCGGGTCCGACTGAG
>WNFC01017747.1_pt1 | contig 11396 bp, 9 predicted proteins | sample 5400541 | NCBI WGS metagenome assembly WNFC01 (sample SAMN13153342, study PRJNA577476) | soil metagenome | isolation source: 120 cm saprolite under Douglas fir tree site 2 hole 2 replicate 1 | place: USA:California | collected 2015-04-18
GCGGAAGATCGGCATCCCGGCGCTCGCCGGGACCTACTACCTCCCCGACCTGCCGCGCTTCGACCTGGCGGAGCTGCGCGCGACGCTCGTCTACGTGCCGCTCGCCGTGCCGCCGCGCCTCGCGCTGCGCGAGGAGCGTTGGTTCCCGGCCAGCACCGTACCGCCGAGCGCGGTCGTCGTCCCGCGGGCGATCGCCTCCCGCGCCCTCGGCGTGCCGCTGCCCGGGGACCTCGTCATCCCGGCCCGGTTCGGAACGCTCGATCACCGCCCGCCTCGCCGGCTCGACGCGGGCGGCATCGCGGCGCGCCTGGCCGGCACGTGGCACGAGAGCGACTGGGACCTCTACCACTACACGGGTCCGGAGACGGGGCCCGACGCCGACCTGCGCCCCGAGGTGCGGCTGGTGTCGAAGACGCCGCTCCGCCTGCGGGCCGTGAGCTTCCTCCGCCAGGCGCACGACGTGATCCACATGACGGGCGCCGACGCCTCGAGCGCGCTCGGCGGCTTCACCGTGCGCGCCGAGGCGGCGTACTTCGACGACCGCCCGTATCTCCGCCCGTCGAGCGACTTGATCCGCCAGGCGACGGCGCCCGCGACGGTCGAGCGCGTCGCACGGCAGGTGCTGCGCCGCGGGCGGGCGCGCGTGCCGCTCGGCGACCTCTTCCCGACCCTCGACGCCGTCGAGTGGGGAATCGGCGCGGACTACCTGATCCACGGCTTCACGCCGCTCGTGCAACTCAACCAGACCGCCATCCTCGACCGCGCGCCGCGCCTCTTGATCCACGACCCCGAGACCCGCCTCTCAGGGACGCTCCGCAAGAAGCTGCTCGCCGAGCGCCTCGAGCTCGAGGTGAAAGGCACGTACGCGATCGAGCGCCAGGCGTGGTTCGTGTTCCCGCGCGCGTCCTACCTCGTACGCGACGACCTGCGGCTCCGCCTGGGCTACCTCGCGATCGGCGGCCCGCGTGTCTCGATCCTGGGGCAGTTCCGCAACAACGACGAGGTGGTGCTCCAGGCGCGCTACAGCTTCTGATGTGGTAGTGACCCGGCGCGTGACCGACGTCGTGCCGATCTACCTCGCGCTGCCGCCGCGCGAGATCGCCTACGTCAAGTTCGTCTTCGAGTCGTACGAGGGCGTGGCGGTGGTGCGCACGCTCGACCGCCACGCGGCGCACCTCGTCGTGCTGGTCGCGCCGGACTTCGAGGCCGACGCGCGCGCCGTCGTCCGCTCGCTGGTCGGGGAGGGGGCGTGCGCGGAGACGGGGCCGCCGCCGGGGTTCGACGGTGACTGGCTCGGGCCGGAGGACTGACGGCGATCCGACCGCGGGGTCGAGGCCGCTCAGATGGGGAGGTCGTCCACCTTGTCGGCGGCCGTGTTGACGGCATCGTCCGCCTCGCGGAGCGCGTCGTTCGCCGGGTTGCCGACGACCGGTGCGATGCTGACCAGGGCGCCGCCCAGGCAGAGCGTCGCGCCGCCCAAGAGGCCGGCGATCAGCCCTCGTTCCCCGCCGGCACCGCCGCCGGCGCCGGACGCGCCACCAGCCACGCGACCCCGATGCTGAGCCAGTAGAGCACGAGCAGCGGCGTCGCCATGAGGAGCTGGGAGGCGACGTCGGGCCCCGGCGTCAGCACCGCCGCCACGATGAAGATGACGACGGTCGCGTAGCGCCACGTGCCGAGGAGCGTGCGGTGGGTCACCAGCCCCACCCGGGCGAGGAAGAAGGTCACCACCGGCAGCTCGAAGGTGATGCCGAAGGCGAGCAGCATGCGGCTCGCGAAGTTCAGGTACTCGCTGATGCGGATCTGGGGCGCGACGCTGATCGACTCGTACTCGGCGAGGAAGAAGCGGAAGCCGACCGGGAAGACGAGCCAGTAGCAGAACGAGGCGCCGACCACGAAGCGAGCGGGCGGACCAGGAAGACGAAGAGGGCCTCGGCGAAGTAGTAACAGACGCCGAAGGCGAGCCCGAGCGCGAGGAGCGCGCGGACGATGCGCCAGCGCAGCTCCTCCAGATGCGCGGTGAGGGGCATGCGCACATCGTGCTCTGGCCCCACGCCGCCGGGCACGGGCGTGTCAGGCGCTGCCCGACTCCGGCTTCGCGGGGGCGGCCGCGGCCGCGGCCGGCGTCGTGTCGGGGGTGGGTGCGGGCTTGGCCGGGCGCTTCGGCGGCTCGTCCTCGAGCATCGCCTGGACCTGGAACTCGTCCATGACGTCGGCGGTCTGGCGGCGGAACTCGGCCATCGCCTTGCCGAGCGCGCGCGCCACCTCCGGGAGCCGCTTCGGACCGAGCACCACGAGCGCGACCACGAGGATCACGAGGAGCTCCGGCATCCCGACCCCGAACATCGCGGACGAAGCGTAGGGAAAAGGGTGGGTGGTGTCAATTCACGGCGCGCGACCCCTCTGCTATCGTCGGCCCGATGGCAGGCGGCACCGCGGTCGTCGTCGACCGGCGCATGCTGGCGCACGATCCCGGACGAGGGCATCCGGAGCGGCCCGATCGCCTGCGCGTCCTGCTCGATCATCTCGGCGACGCGCGCGACCTGGTCCATCTGGGCGCGCGGGCCGCAGCCCACGAGGAGCTCGCACTCGTCCATCCCGCGGCGCACATCGAGCGCGTGGCGGCCAGCGCCGGGCGCGCGCGGGTCGTCTTCGACCCGGACACCGCGACCTCGGCCGAGTCCTGGGAGGCCGCGCGGCTCGCCGCCGGGAGCCTGCTCGTCGTCTGCGAGGCGGTGCTGGCGGGGCAGGTGCAGAACGGCTTCGCGCTCGTGCGCCCGCCCGGACACCATGCCGAGCGCGATCGCGCCATGGGCTTCTGCCTCTTCAACAACGTGGCGCTCGCGGCGGCCTGGCTGAAGACCCACGGCGTCGAGCGCGTGGCGATCATCGACTGGGACCTCCACCACGGCAACGGGACGCAGCACTGCTTCGAGCGCGATCCCGACGTCCTCTACGTCTCGACCCACCAGTATCCCTACTATCCGGGGACGGGCGCGGCCGACGAGGTGGGACACGATGCGGGCGCGGGGCGCACGCTCAACCTGCCGTTCCCGGCCGGCTTCGGCGACGCGGAGTACGTGCGAGCCTTCACCGAGGTCGTGGCGCCCGTGGTGCGCCAGTTCGCGCCCGGGTTCGTGCTCGTCTCCGCGGGCTTCGACTGCGACCACCGCGATCCGCTGGGTGGGATGGAGGTCACGCCCGCGGGCTTCGCGGCGATGGCGCACGCCTCGGTCGCGCTCGCCCGCGAGTCGGCCGGCGGGCGCATCGCCGCCGTGCTCGAGGGCGGCTACGACCTGGCCGCGATCGTCGAGGGCGTGGACGCGACGCTCGCGGCCATGCGCGGCGCGGAGCACACCCCGCCGCCCGCGACCGGCGACGCGCGGCGCGCGGAGCGCGTGCTGGCGCGCGTGCGCGCGGCGCAGGCGCCGTACTGGCGGCTGTAGATCAGTCCGCGCCCTCCGGCACGCCGTCCTGCTCCACCTCCGGGTTCGCCGGCACCTCCTCGGGCGCAGCGGCGTGCTGCGTCGGCTCGGAGCCCTTCACGAACACCTCGAGCTCCGACTCCTGGCCCGCCTCGGCGCGCAGCCCGGTGGCGCGGTCGATCTGCGCGAAGGTCACGCCCTCGGGCACGGGGAAGTCGACCACCGGCCGGTCGGCGACCGCACGCTTCATGAACGCGGTCCAGATGGGCGCCGCGGCGTGGCCGCCCGTCTCCTGCTTGCCGAGCGAGCGCTCCGAGTCGAAGCCCACCCACACGCCGGCGAGCAGGTCCGGCGTGAAGCCGATGAACCAGGCGTCGTGCGTGTCGTTGGTGGTGCCCGTCTTGCCCGCCACCGGGCGCCCGAGCTCGGCCGCCTTGCGGCCGGTGCCGTGCTGCACGACCGTCTGGAGCATGCTCGTCACGACGTACGCCGTCGCCGGGCTCATGACGCGCTCGAAGCGCGGCCGCGTGCCGGAGAAGTCGAGCGGGTTGCCCTCGAGGTCGGTCACGCGCGTGATGAAGATGGGCTCGAAGCGCTTGCCGAGGGTCGCGAATACGCCGTAGGCGCGCGCGAGGTCGAGCGGCGTCACCTCCATGCTGCCGAGCGCGATCGAAAGGTTGGGCGGCGGCGTGCCCTGGAGCCCGAAGCGGGGCAGCGAGGCGAGCACCTCCCGGAGCCCCATCTGGTCGACGAGGCGCACGGTCACCGTGTTGAGCGAGCGGGCGAGCGCGTAGCGGAGCGGCGTCGGCCCGTAGTACTTGTCCTCGTAGTTGCGCGGCATCCACGGCGGCCGATTGCCGTCGGGGAGCACGATCGGCGCATCGAGCACGATCGAGGCCGGCGTGTAGCCGTGGTCGATCGCGCACGCGTAGATGAGCGGCTTGAAGGCCGAGCCGGGCTGGCGCTTCGCCTGCACGGCGCGGTTGAACTGGCTGCGACGGAAGTCGTAGCCGCCGACCATCGCCTTCACCTGGCCGGTGTACGGGTCGATGGCGGCCAGCGCGCCCTCCACCTGCGGCTCCTGATCGAGCGCGAAGCGCGCCTCGCCGCCGACCGCCTCCTCGGTGACCGTGACCGCGATCACGTCGCCCGGCTTGAAGGCGCTCGGCGCGAGCCGCCGCGCGCCCCACCCCAGGGCGGACGCCGGGAGCCAGCCCTTCTCCCACGCCGTGCGGATGCCGAGCCCCTGCGCGCGCACGTCGGTGACCACGCCGCGGGCACGGCCTGCGTCGAGCGGCTTGCTGGCGGCCTCGCGAGCGAGGAACGCCTCGACCTTCTTCGGGTCGAGGTGGCGGACGGGGCCGCGGAAGCCCTGGCGGGCGTCGAGCTCGCGCAGCCCGGCACGCACCGCCTCCTCGGCCGCCTTCTGCATGCCGACGTCGACCGCGGTGTAGACCTGGAGGCCGAGCTGGTAGGGCGCCGTGCCGCCGTAGCGCTCCTCGAGGAGCCGGCGGACGTGCTCCACGTACCAGGGCGCGGCGAGGTAGGTCGCCGGCCGGCGCGGCGCGAACACGAGCTGCTCGGCGAGCGCCCCCGTCTGCTGCGCGGGCGTGATGAAGCCGTTCTCGCGCATGCGCTGGAGGACGTAGTGCTGCCGCGCGACCGCGTGCTGGGGGTGGCGCTGCGGATCGTAGCGGCTCGGCGCCTGCGGCAGGCCGGCCAGGACCGCCGCCTGCGCGATGGTCAGGTCCTCGACGTTGGTGTCGAAGAACTCGCGCGCCGCGGCGGCCACGCCGTAGGCGCCCGCCCCGAAGTAGATCTGGCTCAGGTAGAGGTAGAGGATGTCGTCCTTGGAGAGCTTCGCCTCGAGGCGGAGCGCCAGGACGAGCTCCTTCAGCTTGCGCTCGTAGCTCCGCTCCGGGCTGAGCAGGAGGGCTTTCACCACCTGCTGCGTGATCGTGCTGCCGCCCTGGACGACGTGGCCGTGAAAGAGGTTCGCCACCAGGGCGCGCGCCATGCCCTCCGGGTCGACGCCGCGGTGGCGGTAGAAGTCGGCGTCCTCGGCGGCGAGAAACGCGAGCCGGACGTGCTGCGGGATGCGTTCGAGCGGGACCAGATAGCGGCGCTCGACGTAGAACTCGCCGATCAACGTGCCGTCGTCCGAATAGATGCGGGTGGTGACCGGCGGCTTGTAGTGCAGGATCTGGTCGACCGGCGGCAGGTCGGTCGTGATCTCCTGGTAGAGCACGACGCCGAGGATGCCCGCCGCCAGCGCCCCCGTCACGGCGGTCCACAGGACGATCCTCCCGAGCCACCCGAGACGCCGCCGTCGCTTCGCCATCCTTCCCCGCCGGCACGTTTAGCGGCTGCGCCGGGGGGTGGTCAAAGGCGAGCGCGCGCGGCGCGCGGTTGACTCGTCGGCGGCTTTCTCCGTACAGCTCGGGCGATGGGTCCGGGGGAGACCGGCGGCCTCCGCTGCAGCCGGTGCGGCGACGTGGTCCAGGGCACCCGCCACACCCGCACCGGCTACACGGTGGGGCACTACGTCCTGCACACGGGGCGCACGAGCGAGGCCACCGTGCGCCGCCGCGACGACGAGGCGCCGGTCACGTACCGCCGCCTGCTCGACCCGCTCGAGGTGGTGAGCTGCCCGACCTGCTTTGCCCGCCCCGACGTGCAGCGCCTGTGGCTCGCCTTCGGGGACGAGGAGAGCTCGGCGGCGTGAGCGGGAGACGGTGATGGCCGGGCCCCTGCCGTCGGTCAAGGAGCCGCACCTCGCGGGCCGCTGGTACCCGGTGGCGCCGGCGGAGCTCGCGCAGAGCGTGCGCGAGCTGCTCGCCGCCGGGGGCTCCCCCCGGCCCGGCGTGGTCGCGGTCGTCGTCCCGCACGCCGCCTATCAGTACTCCGGGCCGACCGCGGCGCACGGCTTCGCCGCGGCCGGCGCCGGCGTCCGCCGCGCCATCGTGCTCGCGCCGAGCCACTTCGCACACTTCCGCGGCGTGGCCCTCTTGCCGATGAGCGGCTACCGGACGCCGCTCGGGGTCGTCCCGATCGACGCCGAGGCGACGGCGGTCCTCGCGCGCGTCCCGCTCGTGCGCCCGAACCCGGCGGTGTTCATGCGCGAGCACGCGCTGGAGATCCAGCTCCCGCTGCTCCAGGGGCTGGCACCCGAGTGCGCGCTCGTGCCGCTCCTCGTGGGCTCGCTCGAGCCCGGGGACGCGGTCGCCCTCGCCGCGGCGCTCCGTCCCCTCCTCCAGCCCGGGACGCTCCTCGTGGCGAGCTCGGACCTGACCCACTACGGCCGCCGCTTCGACTACCTTCCCGTGCCGCCGACCGACGCGGCGACCGTCGCGGCCGCCGTGCGCCGCCTGGACGAGGGCGCGCTCGAGCACATCGTGGCGCGCGACGCCGACGGCTTCGTCGCCTACGTCGAGCGCACCGGGGCCACCATCTGCGGCCGGAGCCCGATCGAGGTCGTGCTGCGCGCCCTGCCGGCGGGCGCGCGCGGGGAGCGGCTCGCGTACACCACCTCGCTCGACGCGACCGGCGACTACGAGCACACCGTCAGCTACGCGGCGGTGGCGTTCACGGTCGTGGGATGACGGTCCCCCCGCGTCGCCCCGCGGCGTGATGCGGCGGCGCGGCCCCTGATCGATGCCGCGGCGCGCATTGTGGCTCGGCGGGCCGCCCGCTAAGATCGCGCGCGCTCGTCATGGAGGCGGAGACTCGCAAGCCGGCCGCGGCGCCGCGGCGTCGTGCCCAGAGGGCGGCGAAGCACGCGCACGGCCTCACCGTGCTCGAGGACATCAGCGCCATCACGGCGCGCTCCGAGGACCTCCAGGAGACCCTCCAGCGGGTCGTCGAGGTGGTCGCCGAGCGGGTCGGCACGGACGTCTGCTCGCTCTACATCCTCGATCCACGCGCGCAGCGCCTCACGCTGTGGGCGACCGTCGGCCTCGATCGGAACTCGATCGGCAAGGTGACGATGAGCGTCGAGGAGGGGCTCACCGGCATGGCGATCGAGAAGCTCGAGCCGGTGATGGCGGTCGATGCGATCACCCATCCCCGCTACAAGTTCTTCCCGGAGACCGGCGAGGAGAAGTACCACTCCTTCCTCGGCGTGCCGATCATCGAGCGCGGCACGCCGATCGGTGTGCTGGTGGTGCAGACGCTCCGGCGCCGCAAGTTCTCCGCGCACGAGATCCGCATCCTGCGCGAGATCGCCTCCAAGGTGGGCCCCATCATCGTGACGGCGCGCCTGATGGAGGACCTGAAGAGCAAGGAGAACGAGCGGCGCGAGTTCCGCCGCCGGATGGTGGCGGCCATCAAGCGCCTGCAGGCCTACGAGAAGACCGCCGACCGCGCCGAGCCGGCGGCGCCCGGGCGCGGCCGGGCGCGGCTCAACGGGCTCCCCGCGGCACCCGGCTTCGGCCGCGGCCAGGCGCACCTCCTCCAGCCGCCGGTCAGCTTCGAGGTGGTCGAGGAGACGCGCGCCGCCCATGCGGAGGAGGAGAAGCGGCGCTTGAAGCGCGCGCTCAAGGAATCGGTGGTCGAGCTCGAGCACCTGAAGGAGCGGCTCTCGAGGCGGCTCCCCGAGTTCGACGGCGGCATCATCGACGCGCACCGCTTGATGCTCGAGGACCCCGGCTTCGCGCGCAAGCTCGAGGCCGCGATCCACGACGGCCTCTCGGCCGAGGCGGCCCTCAAGCGCGTGGTCGAGGAGTACGTCGAGCAGTTCGTGCGCATGTCGGACGGCTATCTCCGCGACCGCGCGGTCGACGTGAAGGACGTCGGGCTCCGCATCCTGCGCAACCTCCTCGGCGTCGCCGAGCCCGAGCGCCCGCTCGCCAAGGACAGCGTGCTGGTCGCCGACGAGCTCACGCTCTCCGACCTGGCGCTCATCGAGCACGAGCACCTGTGCGCCATCGTGCTCGCCACCGGCGGCGTCACCTCGCACGCCTCGATCCTCGCCAAGTCGTTCGAGATCCCGACCGTGGTCGGGTGCGAGCACCTGATCGAGACCGTGCACGAGGGCGACGACCTGATCGTCGACGGCAACTCGGGCGTGGTGTACGTGAACCCGCCGGTCGACGTGGCGCGCGAGTACGAGCGCCTCGAGCGCGACTACAGCGACTTCAACCAGAAGCTGGAGACGCTGAAGCAGCTCCCCGCCGAGACCAGCGACGGCCGGCGCCTCTCGCTCTACGCCAACATCGGCCTCATCGCCGATCTGCTCCTCGCGCACCGCCACGGGGCGCAGGGCGTCGGCCTCTACCGCACCGAGTTCCCCTTCCTCACCTACCGCGAGTTCCCCGACGAGGAGGAGCAGTACGACCTCTACGCGCGCGTGGTGCGCGGCATGGAGGGCAAGCCGGTCACCATCCGCACGCTCGACGTCGGCGCCGACAAGTACCCCGCCTACATGCAGGTGCCGCGCGAGGACAACCCGTACCTCGGCTGGCGCTCGATCAGGATCTCGCTGGAGATGCCCGAGTTCTTCAAGGTGCAGCTACGCGCCATCCTGCGCGCCGCCGCGCTCGGCCGCGTGCGCGTCATGTTCCCCATGATCTCGAGCGTGGAGGAGATCCGGCGCGCCAAGGACCTGCTCGAGGAGGCGAAGGAGGAGCTCGCGAGCGAGGGCCGCGAGCACGACCCCGGCGTGCAGGTCGGGATGATGGTCGAGGTGCCGTCCGCGGTGGCGCTCGCCCACCAGCTCATCCGCGAGGTCGACTTCTTCTCGATCGGCACCAACGACCTGATCCAGTACCTGCTCGCCGTCGACCGGAACAACCGCAAGGTCGCGCCCCTCTACGAGCCCCTGCACCCCGCGGTGCTGAGCGCGGTGCACGAGGTGGTGCAGGCGGCCAAGGGCGCCGGCAAGTGGGTCGGCATGTGCGGCGAGATGGCCTCCCACACGCTCTGCACGCTGGTGCTCCTCGGCTTCGGCCTCGACGACCTCTCCATGGGCCCGTTCTTCATCCCGGTCATCAAGCGCATCATCCGCTCGGTGTCCTACGCGGCGGCGCGCAACATCGCGCGCGACGTGCTCGAGATGGCCACCGTCAAGGAGGTGAAGGGCTACCTCTTCGACGGGATGAAGAGCCTCGGCATCATCGAGCTGATGGAGATGTACCACTAGAATGAGCAAGGCCCGGCGCCGCGTGCGTCCGGGTACCGCGTCCCGCCCGGCGCCGCCCCGCGCACCGTCGCCGGCGGCGGGTCCGACGGCCGCAATCCCGGCTTCTACCCGGTGCTCTTCGCCCTCTATCGCCTCGAGTGGCTCGCGGCCGACCACCGGCCGTGGCTGTTCCATCTCGACAACGTGCTCCTGCACGCCGGCAACGCGCTCGAGGTGGGCCTCCTCGCGGGCGAGCTGGCCCTGCCGGCGCCCGCCGGCTGGCTCGCGGCGGGGCTCTGGGCGCTGCACCCGGCGCACGTCGAGTCGGTCGCCTGGATCACCGAGCGGAAGAACGTCCTCTACACCTTCTTCTGGCTGGGTTCGCTGCTCCTCTATCTCCGCTGGCGGCGCGCCGACGCTCGCCGGGCCCCGCTCCTCTACGCCGCCTCGCTCCTGCTCTTCGTCCTCTCGCTGCTCAGCAAAGGGGCGGCGATGACGCTCCCCGCGGCGTTCGTCCTGGTCGACTGGAGTCGCGGTCGCCGCCTCGACCGCCGCCTCTGGGTCTCGCTCGCCCCCTACGTCGCTCTCGGGGTCGCTGGCGGCGTCGCCCTGGTTCGCCTCGTCCCCGCCACCCTGCACGTGCCGCCCCTGGGCGATCGGCTCGCCGTCTCGTGCCGGGCGTTCTGGTTCTACCTGACGACCTTCCTCTGGCCGCGCGCGCTCGTCCCGGTCTACCCGAAGTGGTCGCTCGCGCAGACGCACCCGCCCGACGTCCTTGCGGCGCTCGGCCTGGCCGCGCTGGCGGCGGCCGGCATCGCGGCGCGGGCGCGTCTGCCGCGCCCGATCCTCTTCGGTGCCGGGCTGTTCGTGACCAACATCCTCCTCGTCCTGGGCGTGGTGTGGAACAGCTACCAGGGCTACGCGTTCGTGGCGGACCGCTACCTCTACCTGCCCGGGGTGGGGCTCGCGCTCGTGGCGGCAGCGGGGCTCGGCGAGCTGGCCCGCGCGCTCGGGCTGCCGCCGCGCGTGCCGACCGCCGTCCTCGCGCTGTGGTGTGCCGTGCTCGGGGTCGTCACCTGGCGTCAGGTGCCCGTGTGGCACGATTCGGAGGCGCTCTGGGCCTACACGCTCGCGCACAATCCCGACTGCCTCCCCTGCCACGAGAACCTGGCCCTGATCCTCACGGAGCGCGGCGCTCTCGACGCCGCCGCCGCGCACTATGAGACGGCCGAGCGCCTAGGGCTCGACCCGAAGGGCGTCCTCGGCTTCGGCAACCTGCGCCTGGCACAGGGGCGGCTCGACGAGGCGGCGGCGCTGTACGAGCGCGCCGAACGGGTCGATCCGGAGAACCCGAAGGCGCCCTACAACCTCGGCGTCGTCCTCGAGCGCCAGGGCGAGGTGGAGGAGGCGATCGCTCGCTACCAGGAGGCGGTGCGGCGCGACCCAACGTGGCCCGACCCGCACAACAACCGCGGCGTCGCGTTTCTCCACGCCGGGCGCGTCGAGGAGGCGAGGATGGAGTTCGAGGCGACTCTCCGGCTTCACCCCGGCGACGTCGAGGCGGAGCTCAACCTCGGGCTGATCGCCGAGGACGGCGAGGACTGGGAAGCGGCGGAGCGACACTACCGGGCCGCGGCGGCTGCGGCGAGCGAAGAGCGGCTGTCGATCGCTGCGCACCGCTCGCTCGCGGACGTGCTGGTCACACGGCATGAGCTCGGGGCGGCAATCGAGCACTACCAGACGGCACTCCGGCTCGCGCCGGACGATGTCGGCGTGCTCGGCGCGCTCGCCTGGATCCGCGCGACCAGCGCCGAGGCACGGTGGCGCGCCGGCGGCGAGGCCGTGCGCCTCGC
>WNFC01008377.1_pt1 | contig 11395 bp, 12 predicted proteins | sample 5400541 | NCBI WGS metagenome assembly WNFC01 (sample SAMN13153342, study PRJNA577476) | soil metagenome | isolation source: 120 cm saprolite under Douglas fir tree site 2 hole 2 replicate 1 | place: USA:California | collected 2015-04-18
ATGCCTGCACAAGGCGAAGGGGTCTAGACATTCCGGGCACTCAAAAACCGGACGGGCAGCAATAGGCTGCCATAACGAAAGGTGATGAGAACGTCGAAAATGGGAACGCTCCCAGCCGGAATTGGAGCGCCAGATGCGCGGAAACGTGCTTGCCCGGTGTGGGGAGCGCTGGACGGAAACCTACTATCGAAAGGTAGCAAGGCGCTGTCCTTCGACTCCGGTGCGGTCCGATGTCCCCACTGCGGCAGCGAGCAGACCGATACCGGTTTCCATGCCGCGACCGGCGACCCTGCCAACATGAAAGTCTGTCCGCGGGGCACCTAGAACACGCGGATGCTGGTGGAATCCGTGTTGTCGATGCTGACCACGGCCTTCCATAGCAAGAAAGTCGGCCATCGCGTGTGGGCCTACTTCCGCGCCCGCCTCGCGTGGACCAAGGCGGCGTTCAATCTCTTGGCCCAGTGGAGCATGGAAGCGGACGAGCATGACATGGTGCGTCTTTCCATTGCCGAGTTCAGTCTGTAATAGACTAGTACCCTTGATTAGGAGTCACGATTTGCACACCATGCCAGGCTCCATTGCTGGGCTACATTGTAGGACCGTACGCTGAAGGCGCTATCGGACAATCTCCCTAGCGGATTGAGTTGGTGTGCGCCTTTTATGTTGGGGATCGTCCTGAAGGATTCCCATGCATGATTTCATTTGCCTTAAGGAGGGCAGAACCGATGAAACGGCGGACATTTGTTACAGGCACTACAGCGCTAGCGGGCCTCTCGGCCCTCTCCTGGCGCCCGGCCCTGGCAGGCCACAAAGGTGAATCGGGAACGCCGAAGTACGGTGGGACGTTACGCGTGGCGTTTGCCTCCGACATCCATGCTGGGCGCTTTCAGCTGAACCGGATGGGCCCGCCGGGGTATGAGAGCTTCTGGGTGTCGAACAACACGCACAACGCCCTGGTGACCTTGGACCCGGAGTTCAATATCGTGCCGGACCTGGCCAAATCCTGGGAGGTCATTGACCAGGGCAAGGAGTACATCTTCCATCTGCATGAAAACGTCATGTTCCACGATGGCACTCCTTGCGACGCCGAGGCGGTAAAGTGGAATTTCGACGACATGCTCCAGCGCGGCAAGACTTCCTGGGTCTACGTCTTCTTTACGGCGATGGAGTCGACCGCGGTTATCGATAAGCACACTTTCAAAGTCATTATGAAGGAACCAGCCGCACTGCTGCCAATGCTGGCAGGGTACTTCCACGGGGTGCCGATCGGGTCGCCGACGGCGGTGGCAAAACACGGGGAGGACTGGGGGCGCTATCCCGTGGGCACGGGGCCGTTCACCTATGACCCGGCGGACTACCGACCCGACGAGGTGGTTGTCCTGAAGAAAAACCCGACCTTTTTCCGGAAAGATGCCTTTGGGAAGCCCTTGCCATATCTGGACCGCATTGAGATTCAGATCATCAGAGACCCCATCGCCACTATGACCGCCCTGCGTACTGGGCAAGTCGATATTCTGCAGCGCGTCAATCCCCAGCACGTGCCGATTATGGAAAAAGCCAAAGGGGTGAAGGTACTGACGGCGCCCTCCAGGATGCCCCTGGTGTGTTTCATGAACGAGCGCAAGCCGCCCTTCGACGATGTGCGGGCGCGCCGGGCCATCGGCGGCTACGGCATCAATCGCAAGGAGATTGCCCACACCGTGTTCCAAGATCTGGCGAAACCACTGGTCAGTATGATCGCGGAAGGCGTGCAGGATCACCTGGACCTGACCGAGATGTACCCCTACGACCCTGAAAAGGCCAAGGCGCTCCTGAAAGAGGCGGGGTATGATGCGAACCACCCGGTGGAGTTTGAAATGCTGGTCAATAACGACGCGCCCATCTTCGCCGATACGGCCACCTTACTGAAAAGCCAGATGGAGAAGATCGGTGTCAAGGCCAAGATCGTCATGATGGACAAGCCCGCCTGGATAGATAGGTTTACGAGTTATAACTACGAGCTGGCAATCGAAGACTTTGGCGCTCTGGTGGATTTCAACCAGGAGTCCCTGCATTTCTTCCGTGGGTTCAAATCAAATTATGCTGGTATGAATTCCCCCGAGCTCGAGGAGTTGACGCTGCAATGGCGGCGGGAGGTCGATCCGGCGAAACGGCGCGAGCTCGCCCATGCAGTCCAACGCCTCCTCGCCCGGGATATGCTGTGGTGCAACATGACGGATTCCCCGTATTTTCAGGCATACCGGGACTATGTCAAGGGCTATCACTTCATGAATCAGGTCTATGTGTACTGGGAAACGACCTGGTTGGCTAAGGGCTAGGACGCTGCATAGACGCGCTGCGGCTTTACTCGTACAGGTGACAGGCCACAAAGTGCCCGCCGCCGGTATCCTGCCACGTGGGTTCGACCAGACGGCACTTGTTCATCACCAGCGGGCAGCGGGTATGAAAGCGGCAACCCTGGGGAGGATCCAAAGGTGTCGGCACATCGCCGATGAGCAGGATGGGGCGCTTCTGCTTGCGCTGCTTGACCGACGGCACGGCCGCCAACAAGGCCTGGGTATAGGGGTGCTTGGGAGCGGCAAAGAGCGGTTCGACGGCGGCCATCTCTGCCAGCCGGCCGAGATACATGACCACCACCCGATCGCTCAGGTGGCGCACCACCCCGAGGTCATGGGAGATAAACAGAAATGTCAACCGGAACTCCGCCTGAATATGCTGCAGCAGATTGATGATCTGCGCCCGGATCGAGACATCTAGGGCTGAGACCGGCTCATCGGCCACCACAAACCTGGGGTTCATCACCAGCGAGCGGGCGATGCCCACTCGCTGGCGCTGCCCGCCGGAAAATTCGTGTGGATAGCGATTGTAATGGAACGGGGCCAGGCCGACCACGCGCAGTAGTTCCAGCACCCGCTCCCTGGCCTCGGCGCGCCTGGCCAGGCCGTGGGCGAGTAACGGCTCCCCGATCGCCTCACCAATCGTCAGCCGGGGGTTCAGGCTGGCGTAGGGGTCCTGAAAGATAATTTGCATCTCCCGACGCAATAGCGCCATAGCTTTGTGGTCCAGGTGGGTAATATCTTGTTGGTTGTAAATGATCTGCCCGCTCGTCGGTTCGATGAGCCGGAGGATAGCGCGGCCAGTCGTGGTCTTGCCACAGCCGCTCTCCCCCACAAGTCCGAGGGTCTCGCCGGGGTAGATGTCAAACGAGATGCGGTCTACCGCCTTGATATCGCCGATCTTGCGGGACATGAGAACGCTGCGGGTGACGGCGAAGTACTTCGACAGGTCCTTGACCTGCAGCAGGGGCTGGGGTGTCATGCTACCGCCGCTCAATGCGGTGTGGCGGGTTGCCGCCCGTCCGCATCATAGAGAAAACAACTGACCTGGTGGCCTGGGCCGATGTCCCGGAGTTGCGGCTCACGCTGCGCACACACCGGCATGGCCAGATTACAGCGCGGGTGGAAACGGCACCCCGCCGGCGGATGGACCAGATTGGGAACGATCCCCTCGATGGGTTCGAGGTGCGTCTTACGCTCGGTGGCCTCCGGGAAACAGTTGAGCAAGCCCTGCGTGTAGGGGTGTTTGGGGGTGGTAAAGAGGGTATCGGCGTCGGTGTACTCGACCACATTGCCGGCGTACATCACGGCGATGCGGTCCGCCATTTCGCCAATCACCCCCAGGTCATGCGTGATGAGCAAAATCGAGGTGCCGGTTTCGGCTTTGATCTGTTTCATCTGCTCCAGGATCTGGGCCTGGATCGTCACATCCAGGGCGGTCGTAGGCTCGTCGGCAATGAGCAGACGGGGATGGCACGACAGGCCCATGGCAATCATGACGCGCTGTTTCATGCCGCCAGAGAACTGGTGCGGATAATCCACCACCCGCGTCGCCGCCGCCGGGATATTGACCTGCTGCATCATCCCCACGGCCCGCCGCAGCGCCTCTTTCCAACCCACCCGCTGATGGATTTTGATCGCTTCGGCGATTTGCCCCCCGACTCGAAACACCGGGTTGAGCGACGTCATCGGGTCCTGGAAAATCATGGCGATCTTACCGCCGCGGATCTCCTCACGCATGCGCTCCAGTGGATACTGCAGCAGGTCTTCTCCCTCGAACCAGATCTCCCCTTGCACAATTTTGCCGGGCGGGTCTTGAATCAGGCGCAGAATCGACAGTGCCGTGACGGACTTGCCACAGCCGCTCTCACCCACCAGGCCCAGGATTTCGCCGCGTTTGATCTCCAGACTCACGCCGTTGAGCGCTTTGACCACCCCGTCTTCGGTATAGAAGTAGGTGTGTAAATTGCGAATGGTCAACAGGTTGTCATGGGTGGTGGACGATACAGCAGGCATAGTGGCTCCTGATGCCGGCGCGAATGGTCCGGTTCTCAGTCTGGACTGGGCGCACGATACCACGGATGCGTACGCCTGTCAAATCTCCGACAGTAGCTTGGCTAGTTTTACTTGCTCGGTTACGACGGGACCATCTTCGTTATAACTTTCAAACCCGCGTTCAAGGGGTCTGAATGTCCCTACCGTTTTTTTGGGCCGGGGGTACCTTGACAATGTCACAATAGCCAATCCTCAATTGCGGGAGAGAAGGATTGCCTGGGCAGAGGCCCCGAGTAGTCTTTGGGAAGATCCCGAATGCTCAGAGACAGTTCGGAGGATCCTGCCATGGAATCGTGCCACAAGTTGACCCTGGAGGACAGCCGCGACAGGGGGCCACTGCCGTGGTTCGGTGGGGATGACCGGGAGCGGCCAGCGGATGACGCAGCCGCCGAGGCCTTTGACCGCTTGCAGGGGGCACTGCATGCCCCTCGGCGCTGGGGACTCTCGTCTGAAGCGATTGGCACCTTGGGCGAACGCCTCTACGAGTTCTGGCAACGGTTTCGCGGCTGTTTCAAGACCTCCACGCGCGACTCTAGCGGGCACGCATACGCCTATCTGCGGGGGCAGTTGACCATGGACGGCGAACGGAACTTTGCCCACATGGCGCGAAACATCACCGGAGACGACGGCCAAGCCCGGCACCATTTCATGTCCAATTCGCCGTGGTCGGGACCAGTGGTGTGCCAACAGATGCAGGCCGAGATCACGGCGCCCCCCGCCTTGGCCCCAGGCAGCACGCTGATTGTGGACGAGAGTGCGGATGAGAAGGCGGGCACGCATAACGCGGGAGCCTCGCGCCAGTATAACGGCCGGATGGGCAAGGGAGATGTGTGTCGGGTGGACACCTGCCTGACGTATGCCAAGGCGACTGTGAGGCTGTGGACGATGGTGGATGGCGAGCTGTTCTTGCCCCAAGAGTGGTTTGGCCCCGACGTTGCCCAGAGGCACCAGGAGTTGGGGATTCCAGAGGAGCGCACGTTTGAGACCACGATCGCGTTGGGCTTGAAGATGGTAAAACGGGGCCGCTCAATTTATCACACTTTGTAGCGCGTAAAAGCTGGCTAAGGCGCTGCGTATCTCCTTTCCGTTTGAGAGCCAATCGCATGAAAAGGCGCGAGCCTCAGCGATGCCTACTCGTTCATATGTATACCAACTTCGACCTTCTACAAACTCCGATACATTGAGCGGAGTGCGTTAAGCAGTTTGGTCTGGCCAGGGTATGGAGCTGCCACTGAGGACGCGGGCACAGGTGCCTCTCCCATTGCCCTTGACGCCCTACAGTCGCTATACTGCCGCTCATCACGTGGCCGCGACAAGTGTCGTGCGGGTGGTGAAGAACGCGCAGCGCAGAGAGCAGGCGCAGGGAAGGCGTCATGGTGATCGGGCGGTGGTGCATGCGGCGTGCCGTTGTGGTCGTGCTGAGCTGTGTGCTCGCAGCCGGTTGTACCACGCTTGGTCCATACGCCCTGGACCAAACGCGGCTGTATTACAACGAAGTGATCAAGCGGACCACGGAGGAGCAGTTGCTGCTCAATATCGTCCGGCTGCGCTATACTGACACGCCCAGCAGCCTGGCAGTGTCCGCCATTGCCGCACAATTCGAGCGTTCACACAGCCTGCAACTGACGCCCTTCTTCGTCGCCGGCAACGACGCCAGCTTCACCGCCGTACTGCCCCAGGCCCTGGTGCTGGGTGCCGACCGCCCCACCTTGAGCCTCACGCCACTCGATGACCAGGAGTTCACCCGCAAGCTGTTCACGCCGCTGCCGCTGGACGGCGTTATCTATCTGGCCAAAACCACGTGGCCGATCGCCACGGTCTTCCGCCTCTATCTGGAAAATCTCAACTGGGTGCCCAATGCCCAGACCGCCAGCGGCCCCACGCCCAAGCAGGCACCCGTGGTCGCCGACTTCCTGCACGGTATGGCCGTGCTGCAGCGGCTGCAAGATCGCGCCGAGATCGTGTTCGGCGTCGAGGAGCGGGAGGAGCGGCTGGGGGGGCCGTTGCCGGCTGCAGCTGTGAGCGCCCGGGACGTGGTAGAGGCCGCCAAGAACGGCTACGCGTACCGCCCGGATGACCAGGGCACCACGTGGACGCTCATCAAAAAAACCCCGCAGTCAGTCCTGCGCATCGCCCCGGAAGCCGTCAATGCCCCAGAAGTGCAGGAGTTCGTGCGCGTCTTCCGCCTCCGGCCGGGACTCCTCCAGTATGACATCACGCAGGAGGCGCTCAATCCTTTCCCCTCCACCTACCCGCCCGAAGGCGTCCCTAGCCTCGATCTGGAAACGCGCTCGCTGCTGCAGGCGCTGTACTACGTCTCCCATGGCATCGACATTCCCCCTGAGCACGCCACAAGGGGACTGGTGACGGTCACCGTCGACGCGTCCGGTCAGGTGTTCGACTGGGGGCAGGTCATGCGCGGTTTTTTCCGCGTGCGCTGGGCCAAGGGGCACGCGCGGCCGCCGGGCGCGCATGTGGCGGTAAAGTATAAGGATTACTGGTTTTACATCGAAGACATCGACCAAGAGACGAAGTCCACGTTCTCGCTCTTGATGGAGTTGGCACGCTTGGAACTGGCCGGCAAGACCGGCCCCGGGCCGCAGCTCACCCTGCCCGTCGGCGGCAAGTAAGCGGGGCGGGTGGCCCCCACGCCTCCCCCTGGGACGCCTCTCCAGGCCAGTCGCCTGTGTACTCCGGACGTCGTGGCCTTCCGCTCCCTCACGCTTCGTGGTCCACCAGCCGCTGATGCACTGCAGCCGTCAGGGTCTCAATTCGTTGACTCAGTTCCTCCACGCGCTGGGTCAGCACCAGATTCTGCTCTAGCAGCGCCAGTATCTGGGCGCTTTGCTGGAGGGCGCGGCTTTGCTGCTCCGCGCTCGCGGCGGCGAGGGCCTCGCGGTGCTGGATGTCGGCTTCGGTGTGCGCCTTGTCGCGGTCGGCTTGCCGAGTCTGCGCCAGCAGGATGAGCGGCGCCGCATAGGCCGCTTGCGTACTGAAGGCCAGGTTCAGCAGGATAAAGGGATACAGGTCAAACTGTGTCACTCCGGCCACGTTGAGGACGATCCAGACCGCCACGAGGAGCGTCTGGGCGCCCAGGAATATGGGAGTCCCAAAGAAACGTGCGAAGGCCTCGGCTTTGATGCCGAACCAGTCACTCCCGAAGACCGGGGCGAGGTGCACGTGGGGGGCATGGAAGCGGAAAGAGTGGTGCGGCCCTCCGGGTACTGCGAGGACCTCCTGTGTCGTTGATGTCGGCATGGTGTTCCTGGCTCCTTGCTGAGGGGCGTATGGCCGCATAGCGTTGCCTCATCATAGACCTACTGTATGTCCCTCTCACGATTCCTCTATGTCCCGTCATATCAATCGCTTCCAACGAGCATCCGGTGTCGCGAGGCCGTCGCAAGGAGGCGAAAAGATGACCGCTGTGTGGACCTCGCGTCACAAGGGCCTGGTGAGTGATGGTATCGTTTTTCCTCACGAGTGCAACCACAGGGTTGTCCCTGCTCGCGGTGTGGTTGGTGATCGGGGCAACCCCGTGGGGTCCGCAGTGGACGCCGGCCGTGACACTACCGCATGTGCGCGACGCGACGGCCTGAGCGTGCTGCGAAGGGAGGTGTGTTGTCCGTGCAGCATGCCCTCCAGGTGTCGCCATGGGTACCGTTAATTAAGAACAATCCGTCTAAAGGCTAGAATAGTTTTACCCCCGAAGGTCGTGATTATGCTATGGTGAGCTGTTGGCATTACACATCGACATACTTTGAAGAACCAGGATGGAACGACCATGGCTTATCGTTGGCCCGCTGGGACGACCTTCAAACTCTCGGCCACCCGCCGCGATGGCCGTACCGAACTGGCACTGCTGCTGGAGTTTCTCCGGCACGGGGATACGCTCGTGGTCACTCGGGTGGACCGCCTGGCGCGCAGTATCAAAGACCTCCAGGATATCGTGCACCTGCTGAAGGCACGTGGCGTCACCCTGCGGGCGACCGAACAACCGATCAATACCCAGAGCGCGACCGGGAAAGCCTTTCTGGACATGCTGGGGGTGTTCGCGGAATTTGAAACCAACCTGCGCCGCGAGCGGCAACTGGAAGGGATTGCCGCCGCCAAGGCCCGTGGCGTGTATCGAGGACGCAAGCCGTCTATTGATCCCGCCGAGATTCATCGTCTGCGCACGGAGGAACGCTTAGGCGCGTCAGCGATTGCGCGTCGGCTGGGTATTGGTCGCGCCTCGGTGTATCGTGCGCTCGCCCGCCGTGATGGCGAGCCGTAAGGTGATTCCCGTCGACGCACTCTTCCAACTGCGGCAGCGGCGGGATCGCTTGCCTCCCACAAGTCCCGAACGGGCCGCCCACATCGCCGCGGTGGTCCAGCTCTATGGGGTCTCCTCGACCACCGTGTACCGGGCGCTCCGGGCGTTTCCCAAACCGCGCGCGGCGCATCGTCGGGATCGTGGTGCCCACCGTGATGCTGGCGTTGGGGATTGCCTGGCAAACCCATGTGGCCGCCGGCAAGGACGGCACCCGTGTGACGGCCCGGTCCAAGGGCAAGGTGAAGCGACCATGCCGTACTGTCAAGGAAGCCCACGAAACGCTGTACCACTTCCATAAGCCGGCCACCGAAGCCCAGGCCAACGCCTGGCTGCTGCGCTCTCTGCTGCGCTCCAACGAGCAGCAGCACCGGTCGCAGCCCCATGCACGCCAGGCAGACTGGTTGGCCAATCTACCCGCTGAAGGCCTGCGCGTGATGTGTACCTGGGAGCAGTTTTGCTGCGTCGCCCGCGAGCCGGAACGGCACAAGGTCGGCGTCGACGCGCGGGTGACCGTCGCGGGAACGGCTTACGAAGTGGACCCGAATCTTGCGGGAGAGATGGTGCTCCTGTTGTGGGGATTGTTTGACGACGCCCTGGACGTTGCATATGAGGGCGAGCGTTCTGGCCCATACGCCCCGGTGTCCGGGCCGATTCCGCTCCATCGGTACCGCGCGTTCAAGCGCGGCAAACGCGCGGCGCGTACCGACCGTATCCGTCAATTGGCCGATCAGCTCACGCTGCCGCTGGCCGCCCTGGCGGGTGATGACCTCCGGCTGCATCCGCCGGCCACGCCGACGGCACTCCTCACGCAACCCTTCGATGCGGACGCCCTGGAGTATCACTTCCCCACGCCCGTGGCGGCCAAGCTTGCCATCGCCAATGAGTTGGGACTGCCGCTTACCAAGCTCTCGCCCGACGGCCGGGCGTTCATCGACCACGTCTTGGTGGAAACGCGGATGCGTCGCCTCGTCCTCAGGCGGATCCGTGACCACTTTCGCGCGCAGCCGTCAGGAGAAGACCATGCGGGTTGACGTCATGCAGCATTATGGGTTCACGCAGCCGCTGAGCCACGCGGGGTACGATGAAACCCAGCACCACCGGCAGCTCATGACCGACATCCAGAGCGCCATCCTTGAAGGACACTTGATTGCCCTGTGCGGCGTGCTCGGCAGTGGGAAGACCGTCACCCTGAGACGCCTCCAACAGCAGCTCAAGGACGACAACCGCGTGCTCGTCTCCACGTCGCTCGCGGTCGAAAAACCTCGGATCACTCTGGGCACCTTCATCACCACGCTCTTCTATGACCTTTCCACCGAGCAACCCATACGCATCCCGACCCAGAGCGAGAAACGCGAGCGGGACTTGCGTGCATTGGTGAAAAAAGGCAAGCGCCCGGTTGGCCTGTTTGTGGACGAAGCGCACGACCTCACGCGTCACACGCTCACGGACCTCAAACGCTTGATGGAAGTGGTCGAAGATGGCGACGGCACGCTGCCGATCGTCCTCGCCGGGCATCCGAAACTGGGCAACGATTGACGCCGACCCACCATGGAAGAAATCGGCTACGGCACCGATGTCTTTACCTTGGACGGCATTGCCGGCAGCCAGCGCGAGTATCTCCAGTGGCTCCTGCACGTCTGTACCGAGGGGAAGAGCGAGCCGGAGATGATGCTGACGACCGACGCGATCGACCTGTTGGCCAGTAAACTCCGGACGCCCCTCCAAATGCAGCATCATCTCACACTCGTCCTGGAAGTCGGCTCTCAGACGGGCGAGCAGCCGATTTCCGCGGGCATGGTCGATACGGTGCTCTCGCAACAAGTCGACGACCTGGAGCCGACGTTGACCAGGCACGGGTACCGCATTACAGATCTGGTGCAACAATTCGACGCGAAACCGACGGAAATCAAAGCGTTGTTCAGTAACCAGTTCGATCCGACCCGCACCGCCGCATTACGGGATCGAATGCTGAGGGCGGGCCTGCCGCTGTGAGCCTGTTGAGTGGCAGCGAATATGGTCCTGACGACGTGGATGGCAGGCCCGTACGGATGATTGCAGTCTCAGTGGCACGGAATCCGGTCCTAACAGGGGTGATAGATGTAGATAATGTGGTCCCGAAAACGCTGTGATTGCAGACACGGCCGGTTTAGATTGCAGGCCGTTACACCTACCAGCGCGGCTACTCGCGTGTAACGACGATAGCAGTGCCGAGACGCTCTGTCCCTGGTGGCAGCTCGCGCATCCCATATTTTCTCGCATGCTGATTGCTCAGCATCGCCGCTGCTTCGGCGTTGGTCGTGACCACCAAGAAGGTCTCATAGCTGTAGCCAGGCGTGCCATACACGCTCTCGACCGTCCATTGCCCTGTGTTATCAGGGACGACTTGCCCCTGCGGATAGATCAGCCGACCAAACGCCTGCGATTTCACACACACGAACACGTGCTGCTCCGGGCGCAGTCCCGCCAGCACACCTTCGACGGCGATCTTCTGCCTCACTTTTGCACCATGGCGGGGAGAGGTAATACTCGTTGTAGTGGCTGATGCGGTTGTGAGAGCTGATGAGGGTATCATGGCTGAGGGAGTGGTGGTGGCTGGCGGTGTTGGGGTGATGCGCGGGCTGGTGGTGACGCGTGGAGTGGGGCTGTCGAGGAGAGTTGGCGTGCCTGGTGGTGTGGCAGTGACGCGTGGGGT